>ENA-UOXV01006398-UOXV01006398.1-marine-metagenome-genome-assembly--contig:-NODE-6398-length-12357-cov-5.886441_pt1 | contig 12357 bp, 12 predicted proteins | sample MGYA00238165_ERZ766961 | MGnify/ENA primary metagenome ERZ766961 (study PRJEB28924, sample SAMN03173240) | marine metagenome | biome: Marine; feature: Water; material: Subsurface seawater | place: North... | reverse complement strand
CCCAGCTCCCGGGTGGCTCAGTGGCTTGGCGGCTTGGCGGCAGGTCGGTGTCTGGTGCAGTGCCCGCGTGGCCCCCGGGGGCGGAGGAGGAGTGCTCGCGTGCGGGGTCGGTATCGCGGGTGAGGGGCAGGGGCGCGCGCCTCCGCGAGAGCGCCGGGTCGAAGGCGACGCCGTGGCGCGCGTAGACCGCGCACACCTCGCCCACGTTCTCCGCCGTGAGCCCCGCGAGCGCGATCGTGCCTGCCACGCCGCGTCGCGCCGTCACGGCGCGCCGGCCCCCGCGGCGGCGCGGCGGCCCAGTGGCGCAGAGGTGCGGCAGTGCGGCGGGCAGGCGCGCACCGCCCTCGGCAACCGACGCGGAGATGGTGGCAGCGAGCTTCAGGAGCGCGTTGGGCAGCATGTTTGCAACCTGGCTCGCCCAGGGCAGGTCTCGCAGGTTTAGGGGCGCGAATCGACCGGGCAAATCAGGCTGGAACTCAGCCGGGGGCAGTTGCAGGTGCGGCGGGCGGGGTGCGGGACCACGAGGTCGAACGTGCGGCTCGAGTGGTCGTCGCCGACATAGATGCCCGACGCGCCCGGGAGAACCTCGCGGCCGTGCACGAAGCGTCCCGCCGCGCGTGGCGCCCCACGTGCCCAGTTCTCGCGTGCGTGCTCCAGCACCTCGTCGTCAATGTCCACCGCCAGCACCTCCGTTGCGCCACATCTGCCCCGCGCGCCCTCGCGAGTCACGTCTCCGGGCGCCGCCTCGCGGAGCGGGGGCGGCTCGTCACCTTGCAGCAAGGATCGCGAGGACGCCAGAACCGGTCCCATAGTCGAGCATCGCAATGCAGTTATCGGTGCTGCCTGCAGAAGCAGCAGTAGCAGCACGGCGGGTGACCTCAGCGTGAACCAACTGCGCGTCCAGGCACGAAGCGCATCAGGTGGTGGTGGAGCCAGAGGGGCGTGGAGTGCAACGCGTACGCAGCATGTTTTGAAGTCACACGGGGGTGAATACTTGCAGACAAAGGTAGGTAGAAGGATGTGTGCCGTCGCCCCAACTGTAGGAAGGCGCGGTCCTCAGCTACGCTGCGGGAACGGTGCAGTGCGGCCCTGGGGCTATGGGACCAGTTTCAGTACCCATATCCAGGCTGCAGGACCAGATCCTTCTCGTTTTCCCCTCCAAAACTCCCCTGCCGTGAAACATATTATGAGATACACGTAGGGGGGGTGTCTGGTGGAACATATTCTGGGGATCTGGGCGCCCACCGCTGCCTCTGCCGGAACAACTCGGAAGAGGAGAGTCGAGTTGTCGACGGCGTCAAGCACCTCCACCGGAGCAAACAATTCACCGGCTCCGTGCATATTGGTCTGACGTAACGATGTAGTCCCTGTAGATGGCCTGAAAAGCGCCTCTGCCGGCCTTGGTTCCCGCCATCGACGCTGCGGCGAGCAGGGAATGCCGCTCAGGCTGAACCCACGCGACGAACGCAGCTCCGAATATGCGGGAGCGCCTGACCCCGTGCACTTCCAGGATAATGTCGGAGATCGAAAGCTTCCAACTGGCGCGGCCGCAGCAAGAACGGCCACCACTACTAGAAAAGGGGCGTCGCCGCGCATCGAGCAACGCCGGCCTCGTTTGTCAGTAAATCGAAGTCGCTTTACAAAAGTCGCTTTACAAACAAGGCCGTCAGAGCTGTTGCCTAAAAAAACGTGCAACATTTTGGCATTCAAGGGCTTTTATATATATAGTTGCGTGTATATTAATATGGTTTGTACGAGCGACTCACAAAAAGACTACGAGCATGTCCGTTAGAGACACCCCGACACCCGCCAGGCGGGTGGGGGCCTCGTACACCTGACATAAATCCCGAATTCCGCAGTAGAACGATCGCCAGCATGCGCACCACCGTTCTCCTCGGGCTTCTCGCTTCGGCGTCGGCCTTCACTGGCCCTTCCATGATGGGTTAGTTTCAACCATGCAGATCCTTTCCTGCCAGTGGCGTTCGCGCGGCGCACGTCGCTGCGTAGTCATCGTGAGTTTGCAAGTCTTGTCTATCATCTAAGCAACTCAGCCAGTATGCTGTCGGAGTCGGGCGGATAGTATCCATGTCGTTCAGAACGAAGCCGAGGGGCATCTGAGGGAATTTGCAGTGTCTGGAGATGGTCTACATACAGACCATCTGCACCCCCTGGGCTGGATGGTGCTGCAGTCGAAACAGTCATGGACATTTTTGGCGGCCGGGCCGCGTGGGCAGCCGTGTGCCCCGTGGGGTGTCGATGGAGGAGTGTGTGCGGTTCGAAAGCATGCGTTGGACCACATATGTGCTTCTAGAGGCAACACTTGCCTTCCAGCGCCTTACCCTTGCCTCTGGTGCAGGTCTCCGTCGCACCGGCGTGAAGGCCCTGTCCATGTCCGCGATCCCCGCGGTGCCGTTCGACGGCGCCAAGGTCGATGGCGTGTCCGGCCCGACCCTCCCGGGCTCGGGTGACCTCGACTTCCTCGAGGCCAAGCCGTATTGGGACCAGTCCGGCGTCCCGGTGAACGTGGCCAAGGCCAAGGACCCGCTCATCGGCAAGATCGTGTCTTGCCAGCGCATGGTCGGCCCCAACGCCCCCGGCGAGACATGCAACATCATCATCGACCACCAGGGCAAGCTCCCGTATTGGGAGGGCCAGTCTTACGGCATCCTCCCGCCGGGCATCGACCCGAAGAAGAACAAGCCGTACGGCGTCCGCCTCTACTCCATCGCGTCCACCCGCTACGGTCCGCGCTCGCCGCACAGCAACTGCACAGCAACCGCACGGCAGCCCGGCAATTGCGGCCTGCTCCTGCGCCTTGCGCTCACGTGCCCGCATCTCCAGGTGACGACAAGACCGGCAAGACCACCACCCTCTGCGTCCGCCGCGCCACCTACTGGTGCCCGGAGCTCAAGGCCGACGACCCCGCGAAGAAGGGCGTCTGCTCCAACTACCTCTGCGACTCCAAGCCCGGTGATGAGGTCAAGGTCACCGGCCCGTCTGGTGCGCCCCCGCCTCCTGCGGGCAAGGCTCTCTCTCTCTCTCTCTCTCTCTCTCTCTCTCTCTCTCTCCACCCCCCTCTCTCGCTGTTGGGTCAGGGTCTGGACTCGAGCTGCTGTTGCTCAAAGTGGGTTCGTGAAGTCTCACCGGTGCCTTGGTTGTGCAGGCAAGGTGATGCTCATGCCGGAGGAGGACACCACCAACACTTACATCATGGTCGGCACCGGCACTGGTGCGATCCTCTCCCGCTGACGCTTGAGATCCAGAAAAGCGTGCAATGCAACAGCGCTTGCGCGGCATTGTCGGCGACGTTCAAGGCTGACTGCCGTGCCCACCTGCAGGCGTCGCCCCGTTCCGCTCCTTCCTCCGCCGCCTCTTCGGCGAGGCCAACCCGGCGGGCAAGAACTTCAAGGGCCTCGCCTGGCTGTTCCTCGGCGTCGCCAACAAGGACGCCCTTCTCTACGACGAGGAGTTCCAGGTCTGCCCCTCCCTCTCTTCCTCCCTCTCTCCGCTCCTCCCCAGCACAGACAAACGTGCATCGCACTGACATGCGGTGTGCTATCCAGGTGTACCTCCGCCAGAACCCGGACAAGATGCGCCTCGACTACGCGCTCTCCCGCGAGGGCCCGCTCAACAAGAAGGGCGGCAAGATGTACATCCAGGACAAGGTTGAGGAGTACGCCGACGAGGTCTTCGACGCGCTCGACAAGGGCGCGCACATCTACTTCTGCGGCCTCAAGGGCATGATGCCCGGTATCCAGGACATGCTCAAGGCGGTCTGCGAGGAGAAGAAGATCGACTTCGCCGAGTACCTTGAGGGCCTCAAGAAGAAGGGCCAGTGGCACGTCGAGGTGTACTAAGCAGTGTGCCCTTCGCGCACATCGCTTGATGCTGTAACGAGTTACGGATGGGCTTTCTCAATGAACCCACTGAATGCAAGCGCGCGTCGCTCCTGAGCGTGGGCATTAGCTTCCTAATTTATGTACACTGCACCTTACTCCATCGTCCACTAGTCTGTTCATGTGCATGGGGCACGCTACTTCTTCTTCTTCTTGCCCTTGCCCTTGCCCTTTTTCCCCTTGCCGTCCCTGTAAGCCTCCTTGTAGACATCTTTGGAGACTTGCTGACCACAGAACCTGAAGATCTTGATGTGGGAACACATGGATAGCGTCTCCATAATCACCGTAGCGGCCTGATTCTCGATGACGTTGTGCTGGATACGCATACACGTAATCGTGAGATACTGCCGCGCGTAACTATCGTACATTGCGCCACCTGGAACAAAGAGGGGCTTTCTGGCGGCAGGATGGGGTACCTCGAGATCCACCTCCTGGATGGATGCGGACGTGCGCAGCGCCTCGCAGAGCGCGTTGATGGCAGACATCACGCCCGAAATCGAGTTGTCGGACAGGTCGAGCGCGACGAGCGTGTTGCTCTTGCCGATGTTGCGCGAGATCACGGTGAGCCCTTCTGCCATGACCCGGTTCCCTTTGAGGACGAGGCGCGTGACGCCCGACGAGCGCACGATTTCGTCGCCGAGAACCGTGCCCCCCGACGGACCGATCCGGCAATATTGCAGCGAGAGGACTTTGAGGTGTGTGTTGTGCTTCAGACCCTGAGCGAGAGCCTGGACTCCCTCGTCGCCGATGGCATTGAAGTCGAGCGAGAGCGACTGGAGCGGCACGTCCATGGCAAGCTTCTCTGCCAGCGAGCGGCACCTGCCCCGCCAGCAGCATGACTGAGGGTCCGCTGCAGCAGAGGGAAGATGTGCTTTGGCACGCAAGCGTCCATTAGCACTCGTTGGGTGGGCACGGTCTGTCGGGGAACGGAGAAGGACAGAGACCCGACTGGAGAAATTTTGCAGTCGAAGAGTTCTAGGTTCTGGAATCCGTTGTACTGCAGCTGCTCGTTTTTCTTCTTACAAAGAAGATGCTCGCAGATGGACAAAAGGCCACCATCGTTGACTACGGTGCGCCAAAACGCCATGCTTTTGAGTGGAAAGTATGCCGGACACGCCTCCGCGATCACCTGCAGCAGGCGCTCGCGCTCATCGGCTTGCTGGCATCGCGCAGTTTCTCAGCAGGTATCCGGTGTGTACCTGCATCAGCATCTTAATTCCGTCTTCGCCAGGCTTATGCGGATCTTTCTGAAACACCAGCTTCCCGGTCGACTCCTCAAGCGCGTTAGTAATCATGGAGAGAAAGAGCTTGTCAAGACCATGGCCACCACCCTCCCCAATCGATTGGTCGAGTGCACTCTCCGGTCTGCCATGCGTCTAGGAGAAGACATCGTGCAGCATCGTCAGTTGCAGTACGCTACAGCTAGACGCGTGCGCAGCAAACTGTTGGAGTACAATATTGTGCAGGACGCGTGCACCGCTGGCTGGTGGATCGGAACAGTGTGAAGGATTGAGGGAAGAGAACCTGTTGCCCCGCCATGACTTGTGCGATTATTTGCTTGACCTTGCGTACTTGGAGGGTGATATCCGGTCCTTCTTTCTTTGCGTCTTTCTTGTCCGCACCCTTCCCTCCCTTCTTGGGCATCTTGCCCCTGCGCCCCAACCACCAACCACTGCGCAAGTTCCGTTGGGGAGCAACTCACAAGTTGACTTTCGTAGAAGTGAGAGTTTCGTAAAAAGTGAGAAAGTGCTTTTTCCCGCGGGATCTTCGGGAGGGAGCCGGGGCACTTCAGCCTGTCGTCACCCGCGCAGCCACGATGCAGACCATCAACCTGAGCGAGGACAAGCGCGAGGTTTGCTCCGAACCTTGCCACACAGATGGCGTGTTACCGTGTCGACTGCTTCATCCGGCCGATTTCCATTTATCATGAACGCTGTGCGTTTCGCGTGCGTTGCGTATGTGGCCATGCTGCCAATGTGCTGAGACAGCGGGCAGCTCCCTGGTCCGAAAGCAGTAGAATGCCTCTTTGAGGCGATGCTGGGTGGTGTGTGGACTTGGCATCGCAAGGGTGGCCTGGCGGCATCCTAGTCCCCCGGTTTGCCGCACGAAGTGCGTTGAACTGCAGGACGGGTATTGAAGCTGGGTGTGCGTGCAATCAGGCTTTTGAGGCACTTCAGACAGCATACAACGTGCAACGGAAGCAGTTCGCGATCGCGTCAAAGCAGATAGAGCTTGCTGAGCGCGAGAAAAAGGTCCGCTTACTGCTCCCTGCGTCTTGTCTTAATCCGAAGCGTGCCACCCCCATTACCCCCGGAAGGGGGCATTGGGGTGGGCGAACCGGGGGAGAGAAAGAGGGTGGCCGTTGGCTGCTGACAGAAGGAACTACTTGCAGCGTGCGGCGCTGACGCTCGGGGAAGTTGAGGCACTGCCGGCTGGCACGATCACGTACAAGAGCGTCGGCAAGATGTTCCTGCAGTTCCCTGCAGACAAGCTGGTGGCAGAATACCACGAGGAGGCGGCGAAGCGCGAGCAGCAGATCCAGGAACTGTCGGCAAAGCGCGGCGGGGCGCAGGCGGGGATCGGGGCGGCGGAGCAGAAGCTCCGCGAGTTCCTCGAGAAGGCGAACCAGCCGGGCGCGGGCGGTAACGCGCTCGAGTCCGTCTCCGAGGAGTGAGGCCCCCGCGCGCGGCAGCGCGCGGCAGAGTGTAAAGCGGCGTGTACTCGGCCCGCTGCTACACCCGCCGCTACGCTCGCGCGCTAGGGAGGGAGACCTTGTCGAGCAGCTCCCACGGCGCCACCACGTCTCCCCCCGGGAACGCGGCTCGCGCCGCGGCGACCCACGCGTCCGACACCCCTGAGGGCTGCACCAGCATGTTGGCGCCAGCCGCCACCGCCGCGCGTCCCCACGCAGAGCCTGGGCCCGCGGTGCTGTCGTCGCGCGCGGCGTCCGCCGTCTCGGCGCCGCCCGCGCGGAGCAGCGCGGCCAGCACGTCCGGCGGCGGATCGGTGGCAGGGGCCAGGAGCGCCCGCACCCCGGAGAAGGGGCCGCGGCCGGTCTTGCGCCACACCCGCCGCCAGTGGCGCGGCGCGCCGAGCCAGAGCCCGTGGCGCGTCCGCCCGGGTTCGTGCCACTCCCAATCCTCCTCGCGCGCCCACCGCCCTGCGGCCGCGCTCGCGTCGAGGAACCCCGGGCGGAGCACCCACGCGCCCGCCGCCGCGCAGCATAGCAGCTTCTCCGTCCGCCGCGGCGCATCTGTCACGAGGTGCGTCGCCCCGGGCGCGAATCGGTGCGAGTACACTGCGGTTCCGCCCAGCCGCGCGACGGCCTCGCCCACCCGCGCCGCCCGCTCCGCCGACCCGCCCACCAGGACCACGACACCGCCAGCGCCCTCAAGCCTCACGGGCCCGCCTCGGCAGTGGGAGCTGATCGACTCCCCTCGCCGCGCGAGGGGAGAGGGTACGTCGGCCCTGTGCGCGCTCCGCCGCGGCACCTCTTCCACGCAGGAATGCAGCTGCCGCGGCTGCTGCGCCTTCTTCTCGCTGTCGCCCAGTCGCTGCCCCCCCTGCGCCGTGCGCGCGACGCGGCGCGCGCGCCGCACAGCACGTGTCGCGGGTGCCGGATGGGGTACTGCAGCGGCGTCGGCGCCGGCGCCATGTGGCTCGCCGCGCGCGGCCTTGCCCGCGCGCTCGCCACCGCCCGCGGCGAGCAGCGGCATGTCGTCGTCGTCGTCGTCGTCGTCGTCGTCGTCGTCTGAGTCGTCGTCTGAGTCGCATCGTCTGCAGCCTCTTTCCCCCGCCGCCCTCTCCCCACTGGAGGCCCCTGCCACGACGGTCTCCGGCGCCTCGGCCGCCCGGCGCTTCCATCCTGCCGCGCCCGGCGAAGCCGTCGTGTGCGAGCGCCTTTCCTCCCCACCCACCGTGTCCCCGCCGCTCTCGTCATCATCCGACGAGAGCAAGTATATGATGCGTCTGCGCCGCTTGCGGAGCAACACGTGTGCGCGCTGGCGGCCGTCCGCGAACTCGCACCGCTGCTCATCCGAGTCCTCCGCCGGCCCCTCCGACTCCCCAACCCCTGCGTGCACCGAAGCGCGGCTGCCCTGCCTCGCCGGCGCGCCCGCGGCCAGCGACCCCTGGTCCCCCCCGCGAGACGCCCATGAGGCCATGGCAGAGACGTGAGACATGGATCGCTTCCGCACGGTGTCCAGCATCTCTGCCATTTCCTCTGCCTGGAGGTCGCGCTCTCGCGCAGCCTCCGGCGTGCTTGGCACGCGCGCGCTCCCATCCACCCGCCCCCCGTCCAGTTCCCGCGCGCGCCCAGCTCCTATGGCCACCTCTACCGCCTCCGAGGGCGTCGCGCCAGCCGCCCTCTCCGTCAATCCGGTGAGATCCACGACGCCAACGCCGAGCTGCGTCTGCGACGCATCGCGCGGTCTTTCTTGCATAGCCCCCGCGCCTCTCTCCGCCGTTATCCCCGGCGCCGCATGCTGCAAGGCCTCGTGCCGGTGCTGCGAGCTACAAAAGGTGTACAATTGGGTTTGGGTCGGGTCCTGCTCGCGTGGCAGAAGGCCCGCCACCCCTTCGCGGAAAGTATGCCACGAAGCGTCGCGCTCCGCTGGCACAAGTAGCGTCCACTTTCCCTTGCACATGGCCGCCTCTCCGCTCTCCGCCTCATACGGGGCCGGGTCAAGCCAGACACCCCTCATGATCGAGTCGGTGAGCCAGAGGTGGTTGACGGCGCGCACGCCTAGGCGGCCTGCCGCTTCGAGCTTCTTGCTCCCCTCGCGCCTGAGCACAAGCAAGTGCGTGTTCCTCCTCGTCATAGTGTCGGTCTGTGTCCCACCGGCCCGTCGAATCAGCTCCTTGAGGGCCGATCTCCATGCTCTCTCGTAGCCACTGATGCACACGACAGGCTCGCGCTCATCACGCTGCGGCGATGCACTTGCAGCACGGTCCACTTTTCCAAGGTGCCCCGACAGAGGGCTGAAGAGCTGCCACAAGCGCTGGAGCGCACTCTGCGGCCACACCGCCGTCCTGTAGTCCCGGCACCACTCCACCCACGCGAGACTGCGCAAGCAAACATTCTCCGGAGCGCCCCATGGCCCGCCTGACGCCTGCACGACCACTGCTTCCTTGCGCCAAGCCGCTCCCGCAAGGCAGGTCTGCCCCGGCCCAGACCTGCAGTCGCGAGGGGCTTCAGGCGTCCCCAGGCTGCTCGAAGGAGGCAAGGTTCCGTCCTGCCGCGGCGTGGCGCCATCGTGCGATGTGGTGGTGGTCTCTTCTGCCTCTGCTGCGCACGCGCCTGTCCCGGCCGCAGCCTGGCCGTGTTCAGGCACGGGGCTGGTAGGCGCCAGCATGTCGCAGATGACGTGGGTCGCTCGCGCTGGCACATCTACAACCTCTCCACCACCATTCTGAATCGCTGCGGCGATGCTTTCGCACGCCTCGGACCCAACCGTGGGTGCAGGGAGGAAGAATCTTCCGCCCGCAAACACGCGAGAGGAAAAGCGCGCGAGCTGACCCTGTTCTGCAGCGCCCTTCGACAACAGGCCACAGAGCACCGGGCGAGGATCAAATGGCGTGGGATCCTGAGCGCACAGAAGACGACAGGACTCCTTGAGCCACTCCTCGGTGACAATGCACACAGAGGGGAGGTCCATCGCAGCACGAACTTTGGCACCGCACAGTACGGGCGTAATGAGGTGTGTCGTGCGGCTTGTAAGCTCTGGCCGATAGAGCCCCCCATGCAAAAGAATCCATTTGCGTAGCGCGACACGAGCCGCGCGGTCGGGGACGTTGGCAATCGTGATGACACAACCCGCAAGAGGGTGCCGTTCGCTGTCCAGGGAGAAGGGCGGTAGAACTGTGTAGCTGTCTGCGCTGGTGGTCGGAAGCAGTTGTCTCGCCTCCAAGCAAGCTACCGCCCAGGCCCGTGAGACCTGGACAGTACGGCAAGGAGCCGGTAGCAGCTCTGCCGGGCTGCTCGAACCCAGAACATGCGTGCACCGGCGCGCGTCGTATTTTCCAACCACCTCCGCGCCGGCACGCTCCAGTCCCCCAATTAGCGCTTGGCCAACTGCTGCCAGATCCGCAAAGATGACGCAATTATGCATGAAAGTGTCCATGCTATCAAGGGTGACCTGCACAGCGTGAACCACGCCGAAGCCCGGGAGCCGCCGGAAAGCGCACCCGACACTTGCCTAGATAATGCATCTAGGCGGGAGCAGCACCCCCATTGCAGATTGGGAAACGCCGGACCTCGGAACGGATCCGTGGTTCCGCCGCCAGGCCAGGCCATCTTGGCGGCGGGGCTCCGTGCAGGCCGAGATGTCACAATTCGAGGATGCACAAGAGGGTGCTGCAGCTGGAATGAAGCGCAAGATCGAGGAGGTATCTGGCGGCGAGGCGACAGCGGAAGCTGCCCCTGCTCCTAAACTGCCAGAGTCGCTCAAGAACGAGTGGATTGCCTGCCCGCGGCTGGGAAACCTCGTGGGGTACGGTCCCTTCGTCCCATGTAAGCCGCCGATTGTCGCTTCTGCCAACGATGAGCTCGATGAGGGGGATCAATTCAACGCCAACATGTTCATGGACCGACAAATCTCCGCCCGTCGAGATATAGGAATGGTGATATCGCTGCTCGACCCTGCACGCGGTTGGCCTACACCCGAGGCGCAGGAGTGGGAGGACTGGGACTTAACCTTCGTCTCAATCAAGCCGGAATCAGCTCAGCAAGTCGCAGCGGATGTGCAGCGCACCGTGCGCGCATATCAAGCCAAGATGCCGCGGGGGACCGTGGCGATCTACTGCGAGGACGGCTGCAACCTCACGGGTTATGCCATCGTCTCATTCCTGAAAGAGTCTGCTGCGATGCCGCTACAGGATGCACTGCAGGCATTCGCGGATGCGCGCCCGCCGGGGATCTTCCACCCCGAGTACCTAAACGACCTGTGGAAGCGCCATGGCGGCGCCGCTGCGCCGCCGCACCCACCCAGGCCCGAATGGGCCTCGGACAAGTTCCAGTACGTGCACGCGCAGGGTGCGTTTTCACTGCCTCATGCACGGTCACTGCCGCGGCCGGTGGCGCCTGGGGAGGAGGAGGTGCTTCCCGCGGGGTGGAGCAAGCACTGGAGCAAGACACACCAGAAGCCCTACTACTTCCACCGCGCGACTGGCAAGCAGCTCTGGACGCCGCCGCCGAAGGACGTTGTGAAAGAACTAGAGGCGGTGCCTTCGGAGACAGGGCCTGTGGAGACGTGCCAGGCGTTGCACATCCTTGTAAAGCACCAGGAGTCCCGGCGCAAGACGTCGTGGAAGGACAAGGAGGGCAAGGCGATCACCGCACGCACGCGGCAGATGGCGGCGGCGACGGTGATCGGCTATCGCGAGCAGCTCGCACCGCTGCAGGGTCAGGCGCTCCAGACCAAGTTCGCGTCGATGGCGCGGCTAGAGTCGGACTGCTCCTCGGCGATGAAGAGCGGCGACCTCGGCGCCTTCAAGCGCGGCTCGATGCAGCCCGCGTTCGAGAAGGCGGCCTTCGCGCTCAAGCCCGGGGAGCTTTCGCAGCTCGTCGAGACTGACAGTGGCTGCCACATCATCCTCCGAATTGCGTGAGCGCGCACGCCCGCGAGCCGCCGCGGCTTGCGGGGGGTTTCCCTGGCGGCGCTGCCATGTGCAGGTCTGTGCCTCGGAAAGGAGAATCTCAAGAGACAGCTGAGCGGATGCAATGGGCCAGTTTCTACAACCCACTCGCTGCGTCTTATACAAGTTGCAGCGCGACCCGTGCTGTCCTATGTGTCTCGAAGTAAACAAGTGTCAGTGTCGCTCGGGCCCCGCCCGCCTGCCGTCTGACGAGCACGCTTCACTGCCATACCACAAGCAGCGCCGCGCGTGGGCGCGCTTGCGTCCTACCGCTGGGCGCCTAGAGATCGAGCTTGTCCTGAGGGTGGCGGAGCAGCACGTTGCACCGCCACGAGCAGCGACGTGCTGGACCCCTCGTACTAACTGGACACGTCGCGTCCTTCCCCCCGTACTAAGCGGGCACGTCTCGTCCTTTCCCCCTCCCCCCTGACCGCCTCACGCAGCGCCCTAGAGCTCCACCTTGCCTCCGCCCTGGACGAGGGCCTCGAGGGCGGAGGAGCGCGCGCCGAAGCCGAGCAGCTCGACGTCGAAGAGCAGCGTCGCCGCGGGCGGGATCCGCGGCGGGCTCCCTGCGCCCCGGGAACGCGTCACCTCACGCGCCAGCACACGCCGCGGGCGGGCTGGCGCGCGTGGGCGGGCTCAGGGGTCGCGTGCGGCGCGAGCGTGGGCGGGGCGGGCGCGCCTCTGAGGCCGTAGGCGTGTTCGTGCTCGCACGTGAGCAGCGCGCGCTCGCCCTTCTTCATGGACAAGAACGCGAGCTCCCAGCACTGGATCACCTGCGAGAGGGACGCGGCGTGTCCGATTAGTACGGGGTGAGGGACGCGGC
>ENA-UOXV01006397-UOXV01006397.1-marine-metagenome-genome-assembly--contig:-NODE-6397-length-12358-cov-5.941722_pt1 | contig 12358 bp, 9 predicted proteins | sample MGYA00238165_ERZ766961 | MGnify/ENA primary metagenome ERZ766961 (study PRJEB28924, sample SAMN03173240) | marine metagenome | biome: Marine; feature: Water; material: Subsurface seawater | place: North... | reverse complement strand
TTTCAGTCCACCAATTTCAATCAGAACATTGGAGAGTGGAATACTTCTTCGGTCACAAATATGAATAGTATGTTCAGGGAAGCCGTCTCTTTTAATCAAGATATTTCATTGTGGAACACGAGTAATATCACTGAACTAAGCGCAATGTTTAGAGGTGCAACTTTATTTAACCAAGACATAGGCGGATGGATTATGTCGTCTGCAACCGATATCAGTAGAATGTTCATGACTGCCAGCTCATTTAATTACAGCCTAGAAAACTGGAATACCCAAAATGTTACGAATATGTCACAGCTTTTCCTAAATGCCTCCGCATTTAACCAGGATATTAGTAATTGGGACACTTCAGCAGTGGATAATTTCCAATCAACTTTCCTGAATGCAATTAATTTCAACCAGAACATTTCTGACTGGAACACATCATTGGCCACGAATATGAGTAGCATGTTCGATGGCACAAATATTCTAACTAATAGAAATAAGAGCAAAATTCATTCTTCATTTTCCTCTAACCCAAACTGGCCTTATGACTGGTCCAATTTTGCTCCGGAGAATCTCCAGGCAGTAACAACATTGGTTGTCGCAGAAAATAAACCAGCCGGTTCGTTCGTGGGTGAATTCAATGCATCCGATCCGGATGAGGACGCATTAATCTATCAGGTTGTACAGCAACTGGGAAGTGGTTCATTTGTTCCGTTTTACATGACACAGGATGGTGTTCTCAGAACAACCAGGACCCTGGACTTCGAGGAGGTTGAGAGCTATGAGGTTACCATTCGGGTGGTTGATCCGAAAGGAGAGATGGAACAAAAAGAGTTTATCGTAAATATTGAAGATGTTTTTGCCCCAATCGTGGACACTGGTGGTGCAAGCAATCAAATTAATGGAATGCTACGCCTGGAGGGCTCTATTTTAGATCATGGCGGAGAGCACCAGTCCATCGAGAGTGGATTCCTGATTTCCAGAAGTCCAATACTCTCCATAAATGATCAAAACATTATGAGAATAGGCTCTGGTGGTGGAGCAACAAATCAATTTCATTCTGTTATCCAATCCGATCCGAATGGTGGAAAGTATTTCTATATCGCATATGCAGAAAACAGTGAGGGTATGGGATTAGGGCTGGAAGAGATATTTGAATTGGATGCAACCAATATAAAATCTGACTGGTTTGATGGAGCACCTTTGGAAAATGCTCCAAACTGGTGGAAAAGTTCGTGGTTTGGAACTTATTATAAATCCAGGGATTCCGGTTGGATTATGCACGAAAAACTGGGCTGGATATATCCAAGTCCAGGAGCAGGAGAAGGAGTGTGGCTATGGAAAGATCAACTTGGATGGATGTGGACGGATTCTGAACGCTACCCATTTGTTCACTCCAATGAATATGATTCATGGCTCTATTTCTACGGGAAGCATAACGGACAATCTCTTTTCTATCTGTATGCAGATACAAGGTGGTTGGTTATTGAGGAAAACCAAAGAATTAATGAAAGCCCTACCAATGAGAACGGGAATGATTCAACGGAGGGGCAACCATGAGGATGCGACATTTTAAATCTATCTCTTTTACCAAGATACTGACATTATTCGTCACATGGTTTTGTATGGCGTCACAAATAAGTGCACAGTCTAACACTGGTGCATTAATTTTAATCGAGAAAAACGGTGATGTTCGCTTTTCCGACCCCGCGGGACTAGAGATCGAGCAATCAGCCTACACATCGGGCAAAAATGTGCCGGTTGGTTATAGCATCGAAACAGGGAATGATGGTAAAGTGGTATTACTTCTTAGTAACGGAACCCTAATGACACTAACCGAAGGTACAAAAATGAAGGTCAGTTCATTCGAGCAGGAACCTTTCGATGCAAAAGGGAAAATATTAGGTGACCTGAAAGAAGAACCAAGTCCGTCCAATATCGAAATCGATTTGGATATTGGCTCGCTAATCGTTAAAACCAAAAAATTGGATAAGAAATCGAGTTTCAATATACTATCGGAAGTTGGAACTGCAGGTATAAGGGGGACAGAATTCCAAATGGCAACCAGCCCGACACAGGGCGTACAGTTGGATGTAACGGAGTCCACGGTGGCATTCACCCCACCCGGAGGTGGTCAACCTGTAAATGTAAGTCAGGGAAATGGGTTAAGTGTATCCAGTTCCGGTGTGGTAACGCCAAGACCCCTGAATCCGGTAGCTGCCCAAACCATTTCAGTAACCAACCAGTCCGCTACAGAGGTTACAGAAAATGTACCGATGGAAACCGTAGTGACAGCGATAGAAACTGAAGCGGGAACCGAACCAAACCCAGAACCCAGTGAACGGCCCGGCAATGATGAAGAAAAACCTGAAAGCAAGGAAGAACAGGACATTCAGGATAGCGAACCTTTGCCAGACGAGAAACCGATGGAGGAAAGGGTTGAAGACTTAGTTGAGGATCAGGAAATCACCGATGATGAGGCTAAAGCACCAGGTGACCGGAAGGAAAAAGATAACCTTCCTCCACCACCAGAAGATTCTGCAAACGAACAAAGCGTCCCAGAAAAAACCACTTCTGATATACCAACAGATGCCCCAAGCGAGGCACCCGCTAATCAACCAAGTGATGCTCCTACTGAAGCCCCTGCGAAAATAGCCACCGACAGACCTACTGAAACCCCGTCACCTAAAGAACCAGCGACTGCGACAAGACCCAAGCAGAGTGCTAAGATAGAAGCGGTAATTGAAAAAAGAAGCCAACCCTCTGTTAACAGAGAGGCAAAAGAAAGTGCCCTGGAAAACAACACGGATGCACAACAGGCAAGAAAAACCGCAAAAGTAAGTGCCCTAAGTTTAGAACTAGCTCGCTTTGGACTAAATGAGAACCAGACATCCCTTTTCTTTTCCCTTTCTAAAAAAGATCAGGTACTCCTATTGGCCGAAAATCAAAATGTGGTAAAAAGACTACTTTCGATGAGAGGATTTTCTAAACCGCAAGCGAATGCTTTTTTCAGGTATTCAAAAGTTACCAGAGAACGAATTCTTGAGTTGGACAATTCCGCTATTATTGCAGGACTGAACCAGAAAATTGATGAGGCACTACTCAGAAATGCACTCTCCGAAGCAGATCTCGGCATGTCGAGTAGTAGGAATATACCGGACTTGCCGAATCAACCAGCGAGTGATTTTAATACCCTGCTCTTAAGTGAACAGTTAAAAGAATTTGATCAGTCTGAAATAATGGAAAAATTACTCGAACTCTCAGATGGCGAACTTTCGCCAGGATGGATACGAACAGGAGAAGTTGCCAGTATACTCCTAAGAGATTACGATTGGGAGCAGAACAGCATACCTGCCCTACTCCAGGGAGACGAAATTTTGAATAATCCATTTTACCAAACTGCGGTTAGCTTGGTAAAAGAATTGGAAAATGATTCCCTACTCTACGGGAAAACTGATTTTATTGGGGCTAAAAATCAAATCGTTTCCGCAAAAGCTGAATCCCTGTCGCCATATTTCAATGGAAATGTTAAAACCTTGGTAATAAGCAGTGATAACAAACTGGAGATAAAAGGTAACTTAAATTGGGAAACGCCCAGTGCTGAAAATACAAAACTCGTTCTCGCAAGTGGGGGAGAATTAACGATTCCAAAAGGAACAAAAATAAAGTCGCAAACTAGTGATGTGGTTGTTTCCTCAAGACAAGATATAAATTTGGAAGATGTGGTAATTGAGGGATCCACGGAATCTGCGGTTAGAGGACTAAGGGATGTAAGTGTAGAGAATGTTACAATGGGGGCATCCACACAGGCTACTCTAAAGGCGAGAAGAAACCTCAATATTGATGGCTTAAACTTCAGTCGGAATGTGTCTAACATCCTCATGGAAGCGACCACCCTTAGGCTGCGAAATATTAATTTCCCAGGTAATGCAGCAGTTCGGCTTAACAGCCTGAAAGGACCGATCCAGGGTAAATATCCCAATTTTGGCACCGCAGTACCAGCAGCCCAGCAAATAGGCAGGGTAAACTTCATTGATAATGTAAGAGCTGGTGGAAATTTGCTGAACAATAAGCAGGCTTTTGATCAGTTCGGGAACAATATTAAGATTGGAAAAATTAACCGCCCTTAAGGGTGCTTAATCTTCAGCTCTTTTAATGTATAAATCTCAGATTAAATTATTCTCTGCTGCTATTTTATTTTGTTGTGCAGAGCACGCATTCTCAAACAAAAAAGATAATAACTGGGTTGGGTTAACACCATTAGAAATGGTTCCTAATGCACAGCCACTCGGTTCTGTAAAAACTAAGTTTTTTAATCTTGTCGAGCCGGGTAAAAAGAAAACGGATATAAAATTTTCCTTCCTCCCCAAAAAACAGGAGAAGAAAAAAAAGTCCAAGCAGTCTTCAAAAAAACCTACGCAAAATAAACCTGTCCTTTATTCCGACATCCCAAAAAAATCATTTCCGAAATCAGCTATGGGACCTGGATGGATTGGGATATCTCCTTATCAATTAAGTCCACATTCTGTTCCGCTTGGCTCACTCATTTACCGCCACGCCATGAACTCAAGTCAAAGGCAAAAATTACCTGCACAAAACCAACCGAGTGCAAGGGAAGAAATACCGTTCAACCTGAGCCTTTTCGGGAGCACCCGGGCATACTACACAGATAATGTCATGCGTACCAAGGAGGGTGAAGTCGAATCCGGAACCTGGGAAAACTCTATTGGTACATCGATTGAGACAAAGCCTTTCGAAATGGGAAAATATGTTACGCTAGTGCCTAGAGTCGACTTCCTCATGCAATGGGCAAATTACGAGGAAGATACTGTAAGCGACCTCCTGGACTATCGATTTGGCATAGCCAAGGGCGGTCTAAACTTCTACCTGCCCAACGACTTTATGATAACAACTGGACTGGAATACACTTTTTTATACAGCCAATTTTCCGGAGATAAATTATTCGACTCTGTTTCCCCTTCCCTGTCCCTACAAAAAATCTTTGCTTTTGGAGAGAATACCTTCCTGATGATGGATGCTTTAGTAAAATACTCGAATACGAAACGGGAAATTAATTTCGCTGCTGACAATATCTTTCCAGATGACGGAGATAATATACAGACAACTCTCAATATGAACCTGATCCAAACGATGGGCAAAGATGGGCAGTTTATATTTATGCCTGGTTTCGGAATCAATAGAACAGAATACTTAAAGAATACACAGGATGGAAGAGTAGATGTTACCTACTTTGCAGGTGTAAGTTTCATATGGCAGACTTGGGAGTGGCTTGGTTTTCAGTTATTTTCCAATTATTCCTATATGGATACAAATTCACTGGGTAAAGAATTACTCGGACAATCTTCCAGTTACCGGGCTGTCGATATTGGCGGATCAATAAACCTGAACCATTCTTTCTGATTACTCATAAAGGGAGCTACTTTGGGGCATATTTCCCTTCAGCAGGTGTGGATTCCAACAGGCTTATCATTCCAAAAATAACATGTCCGAAGGTTATCAAATTGTTTATTTACTATATGATTTAAGCATTTCCCCACTTGCAAGTTTTCGAATACTTATATAATGTATTCAATTCGATCTGGAAGGATGGCAGAGTGGTCGAATGCGGCGGTCTTGAAAACCGCTGAGCCGGAAACGGCTCCGGGGGTTCGAATCCCTCTCCTTCCGCCATTTCTCTGAGTTACCTTTTTGAGCCAGAGTCACCACTTTCTTTTTCTTCTATATCTGGATCGCTCTGATTGGAAGGTGGTTCATGAATTTCGTCGATTTCTTCGGGTGGGGTGGTAAATCTATTAAATACTTGGCGGTCATGAGGCTGATTAAGTTTGATTAATAAATCCTCATTCTCCCGGTCGACATAAAAAATTTGCAGTAATTTAGAGTGGGAATCTTTTATGAGTTGCTTGGTATCATCAAAGGGTGAAAAAAGCTCAGGCTTCAATTTTTTAAAAAGATTCAGAGATTCATCCAACTTTGGAAGAATTGCTTTTTTGCGGTTAAGAAAGTCCATAGTTGGTGGACACTTCTCGGTCTTCAGCCAAGTATTTTCCTCCAAGAGTAATTGATAAACCTCATCGCATAATGTGAGGTGGGATGATATTATTTCTCTGGGTTCCATTAAATGATGGAATACTAAACCCAACTGGGGTTGGCAATGGTTTTCAAAGGGTTATCAACCCCTTGAGGGAAAAAGATCAAAGTTCAGGATTACTTTTAGGTATCGTGTAAATACCGTAGCGGTTAACAGCCTGACGAATAGAACGGGTATCCTCCAACTGGTCACGCCTCCATTTAACCATACCATAAACGAACTTCAGGTATTCATTGTTAACCATTCCCTCACGAGCATCCTCTTCAGAATTAATGTATTCCTCAATCGATGTGTAAGTTTCCATAGCCTGTACATAATTCCCAAGCTTTTCTTCGCAAAGTGCGATTTGATAAAGGATTGGTAACTGCCAGGATGGGGAACGGTCAACATCTCTTAACGCAGTGTAAATACGGTAAGCGTTAAAATATTCATTATCCTCAAAGAATTTATTGGCGAGGTAGTTCCCAGTTTTCTTTTTCCAAAAATTCCAGACACCCTTAAGTTTATTAAGAGCTAATTGATCGCGATCCCTTAATGTACGCGATTGCTCCCTTGATATGATTAAATCAGGATTAAAATCAGCTTCCTTGAGAAGCTTAAGCAGTTCTGCAACAGACTCTTCGTCCTGATTTAGTTGCTCGTAAGTTAAGGCCAGTAAATAGTGAGCTTCAGGTACATAGGAACTTTGGGGATAAAGAGTGCCATATCCCCGTAGTGACTCCTTAACCTTGGCGAAATCGGCCCTGGGAGTTTTATCAAAATCAACTTCCCTTTCTTGTCTTTGCTCTGGTGGAAGACGCATCATTCGCTCTTCCTTAGTAAGGTTTTCACGAGCTCTCCTGTAATGAGCGAGCCCCTTTTTGAATCGTACCACGCTTCGATCTGTATCAACCATTTGCTCGAGCCTTAACAGACGATCGAAGAACTTGATCGCATTGTCATAATCCTCTGAATCCATGAAGGTTTCAGCAATTTCAAACATCGCCTGATTAGATTCGGCATCCATTCGACTCTCAAAGCTCTCGCCTCTTTTTCTATCTGCTAATTCAAAGGCTGGATTTTGTGGAAGTGTGAGAGTCGCATTTATGGCGTCATAGAATTTATTAAATGCCATTCTGTGAGCACCAAGGCCTCGGTAAATCTTCCCCACCCGAATATGAGTTTCCGGGATTGTGGGAGCTCCCCGTTTACGACCTTCTAGCCATTTTTCGACAGACCCAAGCGAAGCCTTCAAGTCTGGAATGCCTGGTGCATCTTCATGATCTTCATGTGGGTATGCGTCATCTGCCGCAAACTCCTCCAAATATCTTTCGTAAGATTTTGCCGCATCCACCCAAGCTTGATTGCGTTCGTGCATTCCAATTAAGGAAAGTAAAATGTCCCTGCGGTAGCGTTTATGATGAGGTGCATTTAGGCGGCCCAAAACGCGATTGCAATAGGAGGCTGCCTTGAATACAGAACGGGTAACATAGGGATTATTGGAACCTCCTGATGCTCTCCTAGTTGCCATTATTGCTTCCCGTATGTCTTCCTTTAGCTCATGATCAATTACCTCACCCAATACCATATAATCTTCAACAATGATAGGTTTGGGTTCCTCAACTGGGTCCGAAAAAAGAGTGGTTTGAATCTCAGTCGTTTTTGGGCCTATTTCAATAGGGTCTTCCGTTGTCGGTAATCCTTGGGTTGCGGTTTCCTTAGCTGGTGGAGCTGCCATTGGTGATTCGAAAGCAGGCAAATCTAAGGAATCAACTTCCTTCAAAAGTTCCTCAATAGTTGCCTGGCGATAATCAAAGCCTGACAAAGGCATAACTGGTTGCTGAGATGCGGTTTCTTCTGGTGATGGATTCACATCATCAAGGTTTAGAGGTTGTTCGAGCAATGGATCCAGAATCTGTTCCTCCTTTGGCTCCAAAAACATATCTGGCATTAGTTCATCATTCACCCGAAAAGGAACGGGGTCCGTAGTTGAATCACCAAATTGATATGGGATAGGCTTCGGTTTTATGATGGGTGATGGAGCAGGTTGCTGAGCTTTTATGTCGCCAAGTAATGAATCGATGCCATCAATGACTTCATCTATAGACTTGAGTTCTGCCTGACCGTAAGTTGATCCTGTAAAGAGTGAGACAAACCCAATAATTGAAAGGGAATATTTTAATTTGGATGTAATAATGTTCATCTCTGTATCCGTTTATAGGTGGCTCGATTGGTTATCCTCATACTGTCTGGTGAAATCGTATAAGGGGGGACGAAAGGGATATTCTGCATTCTGCCCCGAGGGGATTCAAAATCAGACGATTCAAACACTTGAAGTAGTTCATCCGTGCTATTAATGGATGACGAGTTAATGCTACCAAAAGGGTCTGAAAGAGGTAAAACAGGACTAGGGTTTACCATGTTTGTGGTAAGCAAAGGTTTTTGTACTGGTTTGCTTGACGAATTCCCCTCGTTACCACCAATCAATGGAAAATCAGGTTTGGTAGACACAGATGCATTTTCGTCAGTTTGTACAACAACAGTGATAGTAGCTAACTTCATATCACTTGGCATTAACAGCTTTCGGCGGTCAACTTCCGCAGGAAGTGCAGAGTAGCGAAGTTTATCCGGTTGCGAGAATGCTAAATACTGGTCTCGAGCAATAGGGGGTGCGTCGAAACGCTTGGTATCAATTGCTGATACTTTAAAAGTAAAAAAAAGAACGCTCAAAGTAAATGAGGCTCGAAATATATGTTTTGTTTTTAAGTAGTCCATGAAATGATTAATCAACATCTATAATCGACCATTTTCATAAAACTTTACTAAAAATTTAACTTTTTTTCAGTTCAGACCAGGAAAAGGAGGGTTGGTTTACTCGGTGAACCTCTAAAAGGTCATCCATTGTATGAATATCCAACGGGTGTGCATTCTTTGTAACAAACTGACTGGCAGTTATTTGGAAGGGGTCGCCATAATTATCAAGGCATTCTTTGGTCTGTGCCCAGACTGCATATGGATCGGAAAGAGATTCCCCCGCTTCACTAGCAATTTTTATCGCTTTTTCAAAGACAGATTGATCACATTCCGGAAAATTACAGTTGTAATTGAGGTGAATATCACAGGGGAAATTTTTAATAATGTGCTGAAAAACAGGTACTGATGGAATATCATCCGTAGAAAGTGAATCTGGTCGAAAAAGTACTTCAACATCTTTTGACAGGCAAGTCCGGGCAATCAGTTCACTATCAGTGGAAAGTACAACCTGATCAAACAATTCGGAATCAGTTAGCTTTTTAATGGCATGTAAAACCAAGGGGACTCCCTTGTAGGGGAGTAAATTTTTGTAAGTTAGACGCTTACTACCCAACCGAGCAATGACTGAACCAACAACTTTCATATCAAAACATTACCTTCTATTCGCCTAGGAGCAAGACAGATGTATTTTATTCGATTCGGCTTGGATAAAAGAGGCTTATTTGATTATTTGACTGAATGGATCCCATTCCTTATTCAAGGCAAAGCATAAACAAGGATGACATTGACATGGTAACCGGAACCATGAATTCAGATTTCCTTACGCAGGGTCCGAAAATTAAGGACTTCGAGAATGAAATTGAGCAAACCCTTGAGGTAAAGCATGCAGTTGCCTGCTCTAGTGGAACTTCAGCCCTTCATCTTGCATATTCTGCTGCAGGTATTACCTCAAAAAGCCTAGGCATAGTTCCTGCAATTACATTTGCCGCTACTGCCAATGCACTTCGCTATCAAGGTGCAGAGGTTAAATTCTGCGATGTGGACTCCACAACTGGCCTAATTTGTACAGATTCCCTTGAAGAAGTTATAAGAAAAATACCGGATTCACAAAAAGAAGAGCTTAATATAATCGCTCCAGTATCTTTTGCCGGGAGGGTGGCTCCCCTCCCAAGGTGCGCTGAAATTGCTAAAGCGAATAATTTCATCCTTATTGAAGACGCATCTCATTCCCCCGGAGCATGGGATAAAAAAGATATTGGTGATGATAAATACTTTAGCGCAAACGGAGAGTATGCCCTTGCATCAACACTCAGCTTTCACCCTGTTAAACATATATGTGCCGGAGAAGGTGGTGCGGTTGTTACCAATAATTCGGAGTTGGCTGAAAAAGCCGCCAGACTTCGTAGCCACGGCATCAATCGACCATACAATGACAAAGATGAGATGCCTTGGTATTATGAACAGGAAGATCTAGGATGGAACTACCGTTTAACTGACCTGCAGGCCAGCCTAGGTCATTCCCAAATTAAACGTTTGAATAATTTCCTTTCCCAAAGAAGAAAAATCGCCCGGAGGTATGATCAACTACTTGGTAAAGAACCGTTCAAAAATTATATTAGTCCCCCACCCTATGAGGATGGGCATGCCTGGCACTTGTATATCATTCAATTCCTGGAAAAAGAACATAGAAATTCTGCCTACAAATTCCTGAAAGAAAGAAAAATCTTTACGCAAATTCATTACATTCCGGTTTATCGTCATCCGTATTATAAAAATTTAGTCGGCTCGATGCACTTGCCGGGTGCTGAAGCTTATTTTGAATCCTGCCTGAGTATTCCTCTGTATCCTGATTTATCGGAACAGCAGCAGGATCGCGTGCTTGAGTGTTTGGCCTCATTTTTAGAAAAAGGCTAATGAACCTATCAGGATATCAACTTTTAGACGGTTTTTATGAAACTATCGGAGAATACGCAATTAGTTCGATCAAACTCGAAGATGCAGAATCCATTAGAATATGGCGTAATCAACAAATTTCCGCACTGCGTCAATCAAACATACTGAGTAAAGAGGAACAAAATTCTTACTTTAATAAGGTTATCGAACCCAGTTTCTCGGATAAAGAGCCAAAGCAAATCCTATTGCGCTACACACTAAAGAGCGACCTGATCGGATATGGGGGGCTCGTTCACCTCAATTGGACAGACCTAAAAGGAGAAGTTTCTTTTTTACTCGATACCAACAGAACTAAAGATACGAAACAATACTCCATTGAGTGCGAAGTATTTCTTGACCTCATTAAAAGATGTGCTTTCCAAAAACTTGGCCTTAATAAAATCAGTACTTATGCCTATTCCCACCGAGAAAACCATGTACAATCTATCGAAAATGCCGGTTTTACACGTGAAGGAGTTCTAAGGCAGGATACAATCGTAGATGGAAATTGGGTGAATGCCATTCTCTCATCTTGCTTACGTTCTGAATTTGAAAAACCTGAAAATTCTCTAAAATAAATTATCAATATTTTATTTTCCAGTCTAGCCTCAAAAATTGCTCTTTTTCACGAAATCGAAAAGGATGTACGCTCAATAAATAAACAATACCGGTTAATCGGTGCAGATAGTGATAAAAACTGCTCAGGTGCTTCTCAGGTTAGTCATTTCACCAGAATGCCCCCGATTCATGAACTTAACCGCCAATCCCTGCTATTGTTTTTAAAAGCCAATAAAATCAATTTTATTATTCCCACCCGCGATGGTGAACTCAAATTCTGGGCAGAACATAAGCAATTTCTTGGTCAAAACAAAATTGGGGTCATGGTATCTTCTTCCCATGCGATTGTTCTGTGCGAAGATAAGCTACAATTTAGTGAGTTCTTCATGGATGCTAAAATACCTGCTATTCAGACCACGGTAAATTTGGATTCTAATTTCGAAGGAAACCCTAAGTTTGTAGTAAAAGAAAGAAGCGGAAGTGGATCCAACGCACTAGGGTTAAATTTGGGAGCAAAGGATGCGGTTAAGTTTGCAAGTTCTTTACACGATCCGATTTTCCAGAAGCAGATAGAAGGAAAAGAATTTAGTGCCGAAACTTGGATCGATAAATCAGGTAAGCCCAATGGGATGGTTTTAAGATGGCGCGATCGCGTGGTGGGTGGAGAATCACACGAAAGCACGACTTTTGAAAACAATGACTGGGCAGACAAACTAAACCATACTTTTTCAAAACTGGTTGGATTGAAAGGTCATGTCCTTGCCCAGGTAATGGTCGACTCAGATGAACAGCTCCATCTTATCGAAATCAACCCAAGATTTGGAGGTGCCAGTCCATTGGCCATAGCAGCTGGACTTCAATCTGCACGCTGGTCTGTTTTGGAATTTGATCAAAAATTTGACCTCATATCACGCACCCCAAAAATGGAGATAGGACTTTCTTTAGTTAAAAAAAACAATCAAGTTTCGATACGCTAATCTCTTTTACTACTCGACAGTAAATTTTTCCGTTATAATAAATTAGTTACTTTATGTCCGCCAC
>ENA-UOXV01006394-UOXV01006394.1-marine-metagenome-genome-assembly--contig:-NODE-6394-length-12371-cov-5.926843_pt1 | contig 12371 bp, 18 predicted proteins | sample MGYA00238165_ERZ766961 | MGnify/ENA primary metagenome ERZ766961 (study PRJEB28924, sample SAMN03173240) | marine metagenome | biome: Marine; feature: Water; material: Subsurface seawater | place: North... | reverse complement strand
ATAAACAACAATAACAGGAGTACACATGTACGCATCACTAGCAAGATTTGGCTATAACATCGCAAAAAGTCTGCGACCTAGCAAAATCAAAAAAGCCTTTAAAAGTGGCAAAACTAAATTTACCCCAAAGGGTGATGGTTTTGACAAGTTTAGAGATACAACAAAAAAACTAAGAAGCTCAGCCGAAATTAAATTAGGTGCAGCTAAAACATCTAAAATTAAAAAAGCTGTCTCAGGAGCAGGAAGTAAAATTGGTCAAGGTTATAGATCTGCTTATATGGGAACATTAGGAACTAGCACTAGACGTAAAGTTACAAGTGCAGTTTTAGGTACGTCATTTATTAATGACATCCTAGATGACTAATGGCTAAGAAGAAGGGGTTATATGGAGTTAATAACTATCATAAGAAAACCCCTAAGAAAAGGCCTCTCAGACACGCAAAGAGCCGTTCTAAGAGGGTTCCAAACAAAAAACGATATAGAGGACAAGGAAGATGATAACACTCGGAAAAGCAATATTTCAAAGTACAAAGCTACAAAAAAGAATTGAAAAAATTGTAGGTAAAAAACGAGTAGAATCTTTTTTAAATAAAAGAAAAGGTTTAGGAAAACAAAGAGGATCTAAAATGGCACAATACATTATAGATAAACCAGCTTCTACTTTAATAAGGGTTAAGAAAATTAATAAAGCTATTGACGCAGCTCCATATGTAGGTTCAGCAGGAGCAGGTGCAGTAGGTATATCATTTCTAAAAGGAAAGGACGAAGTATAATGATACAATGGGCAAAATTTGCTTCTAAAGCTAAAAAGATAGGATCTAAAGCTAAAAGTGCAGTTAAAAAAGATATTAAATTTGCAAAACAATATCCTGAACTTACAGCTGCTACAGTAGCTATAGGTGGTCTTACAGGACTAGGTGTTGCAGGTTTAGTTAAATCACAAAAGAAAAACAATGGCAAATAGATTAGAAAAACTAGCAGACGATATAATGAACTTGTCGAAAGATGAGGCTCAAGAACTACAGGTTATAATTAAAGCTAAGCTTATGCCTGAAGTCGAGAGACAGAGGGGTTTGTTACAAGATCAAATGCCTCAAAATAATCCTCAAATGGCCCAAATGGGTAGAGGACAACCAAATAACCGAATGGCATCTCAACGAGATATTAGGATGCAGGGGTTATTACAAAGATAAGGAGAATATATGAAACATATGCTTGAACATTATTGGAAAGACCATAAAAAAGCAGTAATCGCTGTGGCAGTTGTACTTGTTATAGCTGTAATTATATAATATGTTACAGAAATGGTTCGATAAAATTATCGAATCGTTTGAAAACTTAATAGAACAACTAAACAAAGGAAACAATTATGCCAATGGTAGGAAAAAAGAAGTTTGCTTACACAAAAAAGGGAAAAAGTGCTGCAAAAAAATACGCAAAAAAAACAAATAAAAAAGTTAAAAGGAAATACTAATGTCAATTAGACCTGAAGCTTATTCAATGTTACCAGCAGTGGTACCAAAGAAAAGAGTTAACCCAAAAAAAATTAAAAAAGTTAACAAACCTGTTTCGTCTTACATTAAAAAAGGTGTAAGATTGACAGGAGTAGCTGCTGGAATTACTGGAGCTGCATATGTTGCAGGAGCAGGATCTAGAAGATACAAAAAAGCTCCAAAACCAGGAGAAGGCAGAAAACTTAGAAGCGAAGTTTTAAGCAAACCTGACAAAAGAACTTATTATTTATAATAATGACAACACGTGGTGGAAAAAGAGAAGGAGCTGGTAGACCAAAAGGATCTACTTGTGCTAAGAAATGGAAGATGCTTGATGAATTAGCAATCAAGTACAATCATTCTCCATTAGATTACTTATTAGCAGTACTTAATAATCCTATGTCATCTCCTGAAAGAAAGATGATGGCAGCCGAGAAAGCTGCACCTTATGTTCACTCGAAGTTAGCTACGACAGTTACAAAACTTGGATCAGATGGCCCAATCAAAATCAACATTAAGTGGGGAGACGAGTAAAGAGGGAACTAAAGATATAGTTATTCCTTACACACCTCGTCCTTTACAAAGAGAAGTACATAACAGTCTCAAAAGATTTAATGTGCTGGTTTGTCATCGTAGATTTGGTAAGTCGGTCTTAGCGATTAACGAATTAATTAGAACAGCTATAAAAAAAAATAATCAGAAGTGTGCATTTATAGCTCCGACATATAGACAAGGTAAATCTATTGCTTGGGAATATTTAAAAATTTATACAAAACCACTAATGTATTTAGGTGGTAGTAAAAACGAAACAGAATTAAAAATAGAATTATTTAACGGATCTACTCTACAAATATTTGGAGCCGATCATCCTGATTCACTTAGAGGTATGGGTTATCATGGAGTTGTGATGGACGAATTTGCTATCATGGCACCAAGAACCTGGACAGAAATTATACGTCCAGCAGTAGCTGATACAATGGGATGGGTTATGTTTATTGGAACACCAATGGGTCATAATCAATTTTGGGAAGTATATGATTTTGCACAACGAGGACAAAAGAATTGGTTTGCAAAAATGTATAGAGCTTCTGAAACCAATGTAGTTCCTGACGAAGAATTAAAAGATGCACAGTCTATAATGACTGAAGAACAATATAACCAAGAGTTTGAATGTTCTTTTACTGCTGCTGTTAGTGGTAGTTATTTTGGAAAATTAGTTACCAAAGCTGATAATGAAAAGAGAATTGGGAGTATTCCAGTCGAAGAACACGTAGGTGTCGAGACATGGTGGGATTTAGGTATAGGGGATTCAACAGCTATTTGGTTTGCACAAAGAGTAGGTGAAGAAGTACACCTTATAGATTATTATGAGAACTCAGGTGAGTCTTTAGCTCACTACGCAGAAGTCTTAGAAGATAAGAACTATAACTACGAAAGACATATAGCACCTCATGATATACAAGCTAGAGAATTAGGAACAGGAAAATCTAGATTAGAAGTTGCTAACGATTTAGGAATAGACTTTGAAGTTGCTCCTAAATTAGAGGTTGATCATGGTATAGAATCTGTTAGAAATGCTTTACCACATTGTTGGTTTGATAGAGAAAAATGTAAATTAGGTTTAGATGCATTACGTCAATATCGTAAACAATGGGATGAGAAGAACCAAGTTTTTAAGAATAAACCTTTGCACGATTGGTGTTCACACGCAGCAGATGCGTTTAGATATGGATGCGTACATGATCCTATTGATACATCAGACTGGCAAAGACCAATAAATGTGGATTATAAATATATAGTATGACAGAAAATGAAATTGTAGCAATATTAAATAGAGAACTAAGAGCATCATCAGGTTATATTGGTGGTGAGATAGTATCTCGTAGACGTAAGTCTTTAGAATATTATTTAGGTAAACCTTTTGGTAATGAACAAGAAGGAAGATCTCAAGTCGTTAGTACAGATGTATCTGATACGATTGAATCTTTAATGCCTTCTTTAATGAAAATTTTTACAGCTGGAGATAATGTATTTCATTGTGAACCTGCTGGGCCTGAAGATGAAAAGGTAGCTAAACAAGCTAGTGATTATATTAACCATGTTTTCTATAAAGAGAACAGGGGTTTTTCTGCATTGTATACAGCATTCAAAGATGCATTAGTACAGAAGAATGGTATCTTAAAAGTTTATTGGGATGACTCTGAAAAAACTACAAGAGAAGAATATAAAAAATTAACAGATGATGAATACAATTTGTTACTTGCAGATGATGAAGTTACAGAATCAGAACATCAAGAATACGATGAAGAATTTAAAGATAATAATGATAAGGTTATTGATACAGTAACATTTCATGATGTCGTTATTCATAAGACACAAAAATATGGACAAGTTAAAATTGATCCTATTCCACCTGAAGAATTTTTAATAGAACGTAGAGCTAAGTCTATCGAGTCTGCTAACTTTGTTTGTCATAGAGTAAGTATGACTAGAACTCAATTAGTAGAAATGGGTTATGATAAAGATATGGTTTATAATCTACCTACTGGTGATTCAGAATATTATTTAGAAGATAGACAAGTAAGATACCAAGATACAGATTTCTCTGCACCACAAGATAGAGGTGATAATTCTTCTGACGAAATATTAGTACATGAATGTTATGTAAGATTAGATGTTAATGGTGATGGTAAATCAGAATTAATGAAAGTCTGCTTAGCAGGTAATGGATCTTATAAGATATTAGATATGACAGAAGTTGATTCAATTCCTTTTGTTTCAATGACTCCAATTATTATGCCTCACAGATTTTATGGTAGATCTGTTTCTGAACTTATTGAAGATATACAATTAATTAAATCTACTGTTATGAGACAAATGTTAGATAATATGTATCTAACTAATAATAATAGAATTGCTATTCAAGATGGTCAAGTAGCTATGGATGATCTTTTAACAAATCGTCCAGGTGGTATTGTAAGAACTAAACAACCACCACAAAATGTTATGCAAGTCATGACAGCTCAACCTATTACAGAACAAGCTTCAGGACTATTAAACTATTTAGACTCAGTAAGAGAAGCAAGATCAGGTGTTACAAAATCTTCACAAGGTTTGCAATCAGATGCACTTAATACAGATACTGCAACTGGCATGAATCAAGTTTTAACACAATCTCAAATGAGAATGGAATTGATTGCTAGAACATTTGCAGAAACTGGTGTTAAAGATTTAGGAATTAAGATATTTGAATTACTTTGCAAGTATCAACAAAAAGAAAAATTAGTTAGAATTAGAGGTGAGTTTATACCTATGACTCCATACGAATGGAGAAACAGAGTTAACTTATCTGTTAAAGTAGGATTAGGTACAGGTTCTAAAGAACAACAACTTATCCTTCTTAATGGTATTTTACAAAGACAACTACAAGCAATACAATTACAACAGAATGTATATGGCCCAGTAGTTAATCTTAAAAATATATATTCTACATTACAAAAACTTGTAGAGAATGCAGGTCTTGGAAGTGTAGAACCTTTCTTTATGGATCCTGAAGTAGGTGCATCACAAATGCCACCACTTCCACCTAAGCCACCAACAGAATTTGAGAAGGTATCATTAGCTCAAGTACAAGGTGAAAACCAAAGAAAATCTCTAGATGCTGAAGTATCTATGAAAAAACTAGAATCTGAATTAAGACAAAGTATGCTAGATTTTGAACTAAAAGTTAAAGAGATGGAACTTAAATATGGTACTAAAATAAATGAGCTTGAAATGAAGAACCGATCTGTGGTAGAAACACAACAAGTTAAACAATCAGGTGATTTATTTAAAGAAATAATGAAAGGTCAAAAAACATTTTTTAATGACAAAGGATCTAACAAAACAGATTTCACAGGGGACAAAGGCCCAGCTAATACTGGACGAACCCCTAATGAAAGAGGCGATTAGTTATTTAAAAACTCGATACAAAGAGGAAATATTTAACACGTCTTATAAAGATCACGATCAAAGACAAGTTCTTTGGATGGCCTATAATATGGTCGACAAAATCAAAGGACATCTTGAGTCTGTGATGAATGAAGGAAAACTAGCCTCCAAAGAGCTAGATCAACTACAAGACTTAACTAAGTAATTAGAAGTCTATTTCGCTAATCCAATCCTGGAAGCGATCAACCTAAAAGGAGAATCTATGCAAGTAGATAAAACTATGCAAGGTGCTACTGAGAAAATAACAGGATTACTGAATCCTCAAGAAGGACAATCAGAACCTGAGAAAAAACAGATAGAACCACAAGAGCAAACACAGGAAAAACCAGTTGAAGAAACTAAACCTGATGTTGTTGAAGAAGTTAGCCAATCCGAGACTGAGGAAGCTAAACCTGAAACTGAAAGCTCTGAAATAACTGAGACAGAACAAACCGAACAACAAGAAGCACAAGAACCTTCACTCCACCGAGTCAAAGTACAAGGTCAAGAGTTAGAGGTCAGCTTGGACGAATTGAAATCAGGTTATTCAAGAGACTCAGATTATCGACAAAAGACACATGCTTTATCCCAAGATAAGAAAACACTTGATGATCAAAGAATGAGCCTTAGTCAAACGTATGACAGTAAGCTAAAAGAATTGAATGATTTAATTGGCATGGCCAGTAACTATATCAGTCAACCTTCTAACGATGCAGATCTCAAAAAGATGTATGAAGAAGATCCTGCGAATGCTGCTAAGATAGATTTTGAAATGCGTCAGCAAAGAGAATCTTTTAATAAACTAAAGTCTCAAACTGAAGCAATCAAAGCACAGCAGTATAATCAATACATAGAAGAACAAAAAACTTTGGCAGCAACTAAGATCCCTGAATATAGTGATCCAGTTAAGTCTGTTACTTTCAAAAATCAGATGAAACAATCTTTATCTGAATATGGATTTAACGAACAAGAAATTGGTTCATTAGCAGATCATAGATTCCTTATGGTTCTAAGAGATGCAATGGGATACAAAGCCTCAAAGGCAGCACCAGTAACTAATAAAAAAGTTACTACAGCTCCTAGAGTAATTAAGTCAGGAACTCCTAAGATGGAGGATTCTAAACGTGCTACTGTTAAACAAAAAATTGGTAGAGTGAGAAAGTCAGGTAAACTGAACGATGCTCATTCTGCTATTCTTGAAATAATCTCAAAAAACAAATAGGAAAATAACATGGCACAACCAACAAACACCTTTGATACGTACGATGCAGTAGGTATTAGAGAAGATCTACAAGATGTTATTTACTCAATTTCTCCAACTGAAACTCCTTTCATGAGTGCAGCTGCGAGAGAGCAAGTAAAAAACACTTTCCACGAATGGCAAACAGATAGTTTAGCAGCAGCAGCCACTAACAATAAAGTTATTGAAGGTGACGATGCTACACTAGATGCATCAACAGCAACAGCTAGAATTGGTAACTACACACAGATCATGGATAAGACTGTAGTAATTACTGGTACACAAGAAGCTGTTGATAAAGCTGGTAGAGCAAGTGAACTTGCATACCAAATAGCTAAAAAATCCAAAGAGTTAAAAAGAGACATCGAGTCTACTTTATTAACTAACCAAGTAAGAGCAGCTGGTAACTCATCAACTGCAAGAACATTTGCTTCTATAGGTGCTTGGATTGCAACTAACGATAACTTCGATTCAGGTGGATCATCTCCAACTGCTTCTGATGGTTCTGACGCAAGAAACGATGGAACTCAAAGAGCATTAACTGAATCTATGTTGAAAGACGTTATCAAAGGAACATGGAACTCAGGTGGTAACCCATCTGTAATCATGGTAGGCCCATTCAATAAACAGAAAATCTCAGGATTTACTGGTGGATCTACTAGATTCGATGCTTCAGAAGATAAAACTTTATACACTTCAATAGATGTATATTCTTCTGACTTTGGTGATTTAGAAGTAGTACCTAACAGATTCTCTAGAGATAGAGATGCTTTAGTTCTAGATATGGACTATTGGTCTGTAGGGTTCTTAAGAGACTTCACAATGCATGAACTTTCTAAAACTGGTGACTCAGAAAAAAGACAGCTATTAGCTGAACTTACTTTGATCTCTAGAAATGAAGGTGCTTCAGGTGGAGTATTCGACTTAACAACATCATAATCTATAAATACATAGGGGAGTAACCTCAAACTACTCCCCTTGTATCAAACCCAAATATGAAGTATTAAGAGGTCAATAATACGGAACATACAAAGGAGAAAACATGAGAACATTAAACGACTATTTTATACAAGCCGAAATAGAAGATATTAGTACAGCTTCATCTACATTTGTTGCAGTACCTGATGGTGGAAAAGTAATAAAAATTATTACTGCTTTACAAGGTGCAATAACAAATGCGAATGCTGCATTAACTTTTGAAATCGGTGGAACTGCTATGACAGGATCTGCAATAACTGTTGCACATTCAGGTTCAGCAGCTGGAACTGTAGATTCGTCTGCACCTTCAGCAGCTAACGATGTACTTGAAGATGGCACTATTGAAATCATTACAGATGGTGGATCTACTGGCACTAAGAAGTGTCTTGTTACATTCGTAGTAAGAAGATAATAAATTAATATTGGGGAGAGCAATCTCCCCTAATAATCAAATAAAGGAAATACAAATGCATATAGCAATGAGACCAGTTACAACTGTAAAACTTGCTTCAGGTGGTTCATCTTCACAGACTGCTGCTTTTGAAGCTAACATAGAATACGTTAGAGTAATATCTGATGCAGATGTTCATGTAGAATTTGGAGTTAATCCAACTGCAACATCATCTAAAATATTTTTAGAAGCAAAAAGTTATGAATATTTTAAAGTTTCACCTGGAGAAAAATTAGCTGCCATTGGTTCTGCCAATGTTTACGTAACTACACTAAGTGAATAATGTCTATATTAAGAGATCAGGAATCTGACGGAACTAAATATTTCGTAGAATCTGATGGAAAAATAACAGTTAAAAGATCACAAGATATTAATCCTATTCTACAAAAGAATAAAAGATTATATAATCTTAATGATGGTTATTCTCAAACAAAAGATATTAAACGTGTAGCTAGTATTCCAACTATGGTTTTAGAACTATGGGCTAGAGAATATAATGGAACTAATAATTGGTGGCAAATACCAAAAGTAGAAAGAACAAAAATTTTAAAGTTAAAATTAAACAGTAGCGAGTATCGTTACTTTAGAACAGCATCAGGAAGAATGTAATGGCATTATCAACATATACAGAACTTAAATCATCAATAGCAAATTTCTTAAATAGATCAGATTTAACAACTGAGATACAAGATGATTTTATAAAACTTACTGAAGCTGATTTTAATGCTAAGCTACGTATAAGACAGATGGAACAGAATGATGATGTAACTATTAACGCAGAATTAGTTACTGTACCAACAGGTTTTATTGGTGCTAGATCATTTCATATATTATCAGGTGGTACTAAATATCATTTGGAATATATAACTCCAGGAAATTTATTTGAAATAAAAGGAGGTTCGACTTCAGGTATGCCTAGAACGTATACTATAGAGTCAGATAATGGTACTGAAAGTTTTAGATTCGCACCCCAACCTGATACGAGTTATACTGGTAAGCTACAATATTATAAAGCTTTTACTGCTTTGTCTGATAGCGATACCTCTAACTATATTTTGGCAAGTCATCCATCTATCTATTTATATGGGTCGTTATATCATGCCAGTAATTTTATCGGTGGGATCGACCCTAACCAAACGCAACAATGGCTAGGTATGTATTCAGCAGCTCTCGAGAGATGTGAGAATAATGACAAACAAGATTCATATGGTTCTGCACCTGTTGTTCAAAGAACAGATGTAAGTACAGATCTATCATTTTATAGGAGAAAATAATGCAGATACCTTTTGGTGAATGGTTACCTGATCAACCTGAACATGGTAAACAAGGAGCTAACGTAGCAACTAATGTATACTATGCATTAAATTCTTATAAAAGATTTCCTTCATTAGTACAATATAGTTCTAATAATATTGGAGCTGATGCTAGAGGTGGAGGATCATTTAGAGATAATGCAGGTAATGTATTTAATTTTGTTGCTAAGAATACAGATATATATCAATTAGCTTCAGGAGCATTTACTTCTAGAAAAGGATCTCTTACAGGAACTAATACTGATTATTGGACATTTACACAATTTGGTAATTATATTATTGCAAGTAATGGTGTAGATGCACCTCAATATTATTTAATGGGAACATCAACTAATTTTGCTAATCTTTCAGCAATACAAACAGCAGGTACTGTTCCAACATTTAGAGTTTCAGGAGTTATAAGAGATTTCTTAGTAACAGGAAACCAACCAACAAATCAAAATAGAATACAATGGTCTGGAATCAATGATATTACTACTTGGTTATCAGGAACTAAACAAGCTGATCAACAAGATCTTCCAGGATCAGGTGGTGAAATTGTGGCTATAACATCAGGTGAGTATGGCTATGTATTTAGACAAAACCAAATCATTCGTATGGATTATGTTGGTGGAGCAACTGTATTTAGATTATCTGTAATATCTCCTAATAGAGGAGCTATATATGGCAAAACTGTAGCACAAGATAATAGACGAGTATTCTTTTATGCTGATGATGGATTTTATGAAATTCAAGGTGATAACCTTATTTCAATAGGTGCTGAAAAAGTTAATAGATTTTTTGATCTAGATCTTAATAAAGCATTCTCTGATAGAATATGTGCAGCTGTAGATCCATTTAACCAATTAGTTATGTGGCTTTATCCTTCAGCTTCTAATGCATCTAACACATCAGGAATATGTGATAAGCTTATTATCTACAATTATGCTACTAAAAAATGGTCATTAGCTGAGACTAATGCTAGTTTTATATTTAGTCAGTTTGTAGGTGCTTATACTGTAGAGCTTATGGACACTATATCTGAAAACTTAGAAAGTATAAATATTGCTTTAGATACTGACTTTTGGTCAGGTGGACAGAAGTTTTTAGGAGCTATAAATAACTCTTACAATGCTGCAATTTTTAGTGGAACTCAAAATGAATCTGAGATAGAGACTTCTGAAATAGAAGTATTTCCTGGACATAGAGCATCTATTACAGGAATAAGACCAATTGTTGATGCTGAAGCTACAGTAACAGTTAAGACTAGAAATAGATTAGCAGATGCAAAAGTAGAATCTACTTCATCAACAATGACATCTAATGGTATCAATCCTATAAGACAATCAGGAAGATACTTTAGAGCAAATGTTAAAGTACCAAGTGGTAAGACTTTTAGTCATGGACAAGGGATTGATATTACTGCTGTTAAAGCAGGGTTAAGATGACAGATAAAACAGATATAGATAACGTAAGATATAGTTTCGAAACACAAGAATTTTTTCAAAGACAAATTGAAGAAGCAATTAACACATTAATTAATGAAAAGAATACTGAAAATAACAAAGCATATGCTTGGTTTATAGGAGAATAGATGGCAGGTATAAAAGATTATAGCACAACAGCAGGTAATAATACATCCGTAGGAGGTGTGTCTATTGCAGAAGGTATGTTGCCTTCAAATATTAATAACGCATTTAGAGCTGTTACTGCTGATATGAGAGAGTGGTACAATGATGCCCAATGGGTTATCTATGGCGATGGTGATGGTTCACATACATTTGCTTATGCAAGTGGTACATCATTTACAGTAAATGGTGCAGACGTAACTGCCCATTATCATGCAGGACGTAGAGTAAAAGCAGTAGGTTCTTCTACTGGAACAATTTATGGTACAATAGCTAGTACATCTTTTTCAACAAACACAACAGTTAATGTAACTTGGGATTCAGGTTCTTTATCAAGTGAAACATTAGTTATTCATTTAGCTATATTAACTCAAACAAATAATTCATTACCAACAAATAGTATTGATTCTTCTAATTTAAAAACTAATTCAGTTACAACAGCAAAAGTTACAGACGCAAATATTACTGCTGCTAAACTAGCATCTAATGCAGTAGAAGCTGCTAAGATAAATGCTTCAGCTGTTACTGGAAGTAAAATTGCAGGTGATGCTATTGATTCATCAAAAATTGCAGACAATGCAATTAATAGTGAACATTATACAGACGGATCTATTGATACTGCACATATTGCAGACTCACAAATTACTTCAGCAAAAATTGCTGATGATGCAGTTACTGCTGGTAAAATAGCAGATGCAGTTTTAGTAACATCTTCTGAACATGCTGCACACACTCCTGACGAAGTTACAATATTAACAACAGCTGGTTCAGATGCTAGATACTTTAGACAAGATTCAAGCGAAACAATTGCATCAGGTGATACCTGGTCAGCTGGAGATACAAAAGTAGCAACAACAGCTGCTATTGATGCAAGAGTTATAGATTTAGTAGATGACGTTGGAGGATTTGTTCCAATAGCAAATGAAACAAGTTTTCCTAATGCTAACCCTGACGTAAATAATGGAGCAGGAACTATTGTTAGTGTAGCCACTTTAGGTAGTACACATACAGCAAATGGTTCAGGTGTTGTATCTATATCCAATGGAACTGTAGGAAATTCTACAGTAACAATAAATGGTTGTGGAGCTGGTGCTTCTTTAACATCAGGTTTTGGAATTTTAGTAGAAACAACTTCTACATTAAACACATATACATTTCACAGATTAGTACCAAAAGCTACAGAAGTTACAACAGTAGCAGGTAAAGCTACTGAGATTGGTAGACTAGGAACTGCTGATGCAGTATCAGATTTGAACACTTTAGGTACAGCAGATGTTGTATCTGATATGAACACACTTGCAGCAGTAAGTGGATTAAGTA
>ENA-UOXV01006392-UOXV01006392.1-marine-metagenome-genome-assembly--contig:-NODE-6392-length-12373-cov-5.633788_pt1 | contig 12373 bp, 9 predicted proteins | sample MGYA00238165_ERZ766961 | MGnify/ENA primary metagenome ERZ766961 (study PRJEB28924, sample SAMN03173240) | marine metagenome | biome: Marine; feature: Water; material: Subsurface seawater | place: North... | reverse complement strand
CCCCGCGAGCAGGAGGCGTTGTGATCTTGGTGCGCCGCGCACTGACGCCTCAGCGGTCGTGCCGATATTGCGGCAAAGACAGGTACTGTAACACAAACCCCCCTTTGCTCGTGCAACGAGCAGTTGGCCCTTCGATCCTGCACGGATATCCGCCGCGGCCGGCATGGCATCCGATTCGGCGCGCGATGTCGTGGTCGGCGCTGGTGATCCCATCAACATCGCTAGATTTTGTGGATTGCTCGAGGTTGTGGCCCACGCCCGTGCAGCGCCTTTTGTTTCTCGCTTGTTCGTGCAAGCGCGCCATGCGTTATGTGTGCGGGCAACTTCGGCCTTGCATCGTGCCTCTAGAAATCACGTGAGAAGACCCTCGTCCAGACCAGTCCCCACACGGTCACGACATCACGCCAGCTCCCTCTTACAATGTGTTTGCATCCCTGCAGGAGCACGCCGCGGGCTCCGTCCAGTGCACCAAGAAGGAATGTGCCATGCTTTTCGGCTCAACAGGTGCCGGCAAATCGACCTTGCTGCATCTTCTCGCGGGGGCAAAGTTCTCCCGAGAGACCGTCGAGGTAGGACGCGACGATGACGAGTTCGGCCCTTACATGGACCAACAGCTCGTCACTGAAATGCGTATTTCTGGATGCGAGATCGGCCACTCCAGGTCTTCGGCAACAAGGCTCCTGAGCTGCTACTGCGACGACACTACGAAGTTGACGTACGTCGATACGCCGGGGTTCAATAATGTGGGCGACGGGGACGATGATGATACCACAATCGACGCCGCGAATTCGGCAGCTATCATGCGGACGATCCGCAGCTGCGGCACCCTCCGCATTGTCTTCCTCATCAGTGTCCAGGACCAGCTCAACAACAAGAGGGGCGGGCAGATCAAAAAGCTTTTCGAAGTCATGGACAAGTTCATCAAGGATGCCTCGCATCATCTGCCTTCCGTGTTGATGCTGTTCACACACTGCGACGGGTACCCTTCTGCGAAGCAAGGTGAGGAGCAAAATTGCCACGTGTCTGCATCCCTCGTCCAAAGTAGCAGTGTGTGGCGAATACTCATGTGATTGCGCAGCAAGTCATACGGGCATCGTGCTCACTGACGCACCGGCCATGTCCTACAGTTATCCCCCTTCTCAAGACAGTCGGCAGGGACAAGGTGCTTCCTGACAAGCTCGTACCATTCTTGAAGCACGCGATCAAACTTTTGGAAGAGCATGGCGACGACCTGCTGGTCCGGCCAGACGAAGATGATGCGCAGCAACACATGGATGCCGTCCGAGGCTTGCTCCGTAACATAACACCGATGGCCGATACCGCAGCCGTCCTGCAGTGTCCTCTCTCAGACGAAGTCCAAATGTCCCTCGCGCTTGCGTGTGCGAAGGAGAGGGATCACATCGTGGAAGGACTGAGCTGTAATCGCGTGTTGACGGATGCGCGTCCTCACCTGGAGCACTTGGCTCTTCTGCAAGATGCGCTCCGTCTGCCGGACCTAGTGGAAATGTACTTCGACGCGATGAAGAAGATTCGCGGACAGGCAGAGCAACGGAGAACGATGGCTCTTGAAGCGCTCGAAGCCCATTTGTTTCCGCAGGTTTGCAAGCCCCTGAATCGTGCATTCTCAGATTGTCCCAAGAGGATTTGCACGTTGCTTGTTCAACGAGTGTCGCCCGAAACAGGTTCGGAACTACCTGTCGATCTTCCAATGCAACTTGACATCCATTGAGACGCACATGGAGAAGCTTGGCTGCAGAAATGTGCTTAAAGATCTCAAGCAAGAATGCCTAACTTCCATCAACAGGACCTGCGACGACTTCGATACTAAGCTCGTGCAGGCGCTCGCAAAGGACGATTTCGATGCGGTGGCGGATGTGCTCACATCGTGTGGGGATATCTGTTCGCACCTCGACGAGTACGTGCTGAAGGAAAACAAGAACAAGCTGACGCTCGGTGCCATCGAATCGGTCCGTGCACACACGACGTCGAATCACGTCAAAGCGCTCGGACTGATTCGAGGCAGCAAATTTGACGCGTGCCTCGCTTCCCTGCTTGATGCCATTCGGGACAGCTCGAAGAACGAGACGATGCTGCGCCACGTGTCTGTCCAATTGGAAGGGGAGTATCCAGCTGGCGAAAACGACTACAAGGAGGTGACGTCGGAGCTGAATAGATGCTCAATGGCATTGGCCAAGGAGCTCCAAGGCAAGTGCACAGGACAAGATGCCACATCAAACTTCGAAGGAGAGTCCGATTCGATGGTGACCATCCTTGCACAAATTGATGCTGCTGAAGAGCACTTGAAGCATCATCTCGCGCAGCAAGCGAGAGACGCGCGGGTTGCATGCCGTAAAGCCTTCACCTCATTCAAGGACGATATGCTCGAGCGTCTTCGTTGTGCAGTCGAAAACAGTGAGTGGGATGCCGCTTCGACATCGTTCAGGTGCATGCAGAGCGCCCAGAGGATGGGCTCCGAGGAAGAGAGGCGCAACTTGGAATCGCGCTTGAATGACATGCAGGAATTGGCGAGCGCAAAACTGGGCGACAGAGTCAAAACCCTCGAAGATTTCCTTGGGCGTGACGACTTCAAGAGCTTCGTGCGAGATGAGGAGGCCCTCGGCCACGCGACGCTCCTACCAGTAGGACTGCTGCGTGAAACCACCCTAGACCGATTCAAGTCCGAGCACAAGATCTTGCTGGAAAAAGTGCAAGCTAGGTTCAAACAGACTACACAGCTCTGCAGAGATGCCCTGAGCGATCGCCGATATGCTGATGAGGTGATGGCTATCACCACGTTGGAGAAAATGGCCGAGGCCTCCGTCGATCGCGAGATGCAGTGGGGGTGCGCTGTGCCGAAATTCAACCAAGGCATTGCCGAGACCTTGCAACATGTGCAAGAGTTCGCGAGGACAGAGGTAGACGAGTGCAAACACTTGACGGAAGAGCTCGGCAATCCCTGTAGCCTGCCCGCAGAACCAGAGGTGGCAAGCTTGAAGGAGCGTCTGCTCCTTTTGCAGGAGCTTAAGAAATGCATCGGCACCCTGAAAGGAAAGGTTCCAAGGCTCAATGGAGTCATGGGTCAGATGTCTGTCGAACCGTCAGAGCTTTTTCCTGGCTCAGGACAAGCAGGGACCGCAGGAGACTCGTCGGAGCGGCGGGGTGATGCAACGCCACGAGGGTCGAAGAGCAAGCGCAAAAAAAATAAGAAGGCCACCACTGTAGACGCGTGGGATGTTGCGCTCTTCCAGATGCTGGACTCTGCTGAGGTTGACCTGAAGGAATCTCTCAACGATTTTGCCTGCGCATGCCATGAAAGGTGTGAGTCGTCCTTGTCAGAGGCACCAAAACCTCGTGCCGACGATGTCAAGGTGTATTTGGATACCCTCAGCGTCTGCAGGCAGCTCGACCAAATATTTGCCGCAGCACGCTCCGAAGCAGGTGCACAACCCTTTGCGGAGCAGCGCCAGGCTGTACGCGATGCTGTAAAGCGCAAATTTATCGAAGTGCGTGACTCGTGCGGCCGGGATGCGCGTGCCAATCAAATGGCAAAGGCACAAGCGACTTTGGAGGTTGCAAACGAGATGCTTGTGCTGCGTGATGAGTTCGCCGGCGATGCCATCACGATGGATGCAGCTGTTGAGGAGATGCGCAGTGATTTTGACCAGAAGTCTGGCGCGTTTGCGCAGAGTGTGTCCAAGGCACTCAACGAAGAACGTTTTGCAGAGCTCAACACGATCCTGCACGGCTATCGTGGCCTCACAGGCGCTGCCGAGCAAGAAGAATACAACAATGCGCTCAGAAGCGTGATTGAGCGAGGCCATGAAAAAAGTATTCTAGCGACGCAGATCATCAGTAGCATCAACGACGACGCTAGGTGCCGCATGGAATTCCCACCTTCAGTGGAGCAGATGGCCGCTGCCTTACGTTGGATTGAGGGCGCCAGGTGCCTCGGTGAAGGAAACGAATGTGTGTTGTCAGAAGAAGTGTCTTTGCAGTGGAAGCAGGCATTCTGCCAGCTGGAAAACAAGTTGAAGCTCCTAAAAGCCCGCGAATCAAAGCTCGATGAGTGGAAATTCACAACTGTGGAGGAGATGCACAGACGCCTTGGCCAGCTTCGTATGCTGCGCTTCCCCAAGGAGGTGTCAGACAACATCAACGAGATGCAGACGAGCCTGAGCGAGGCCCTGGAGAAGAAGGCGGCGAAGCTGAACGAAGACCTGCTCAGTGCTCTCAAGAGGGGCGACTACCTAACGATTGATCTGATCTTCCAGGAGGTCAAGAATGCCAAGGATGCTGACAGTTCTTTCGTCAACAACACGAACTACAACCACCTAATCGGGACCCTCGAGAAGTACCTCAACGATCTGGTGGAATCAATCAAGAAGCACTACATGAATCACGACATCAAGGAGGCGCATGGGATGCAAGAGGACCTTTGGAAGCTGGAGAAGGCGGCGGTCGCAAAGAACCTTGTTGCTCGCGCAGGGCTTGACGCGCTGTCGGACCAGAAGAAGAAAACCATGATCACAAGATCGTGGCTCGTTGATGGGTCCATTTCCATCGTGAAGGCAAAGCTCAAGGGATTCGAGAGTGTTGATCCAGTGAAATATCAATCTCTCGTGAGCGAGTTCATCGACGCCTTTGATGCGGACATCAAACGCCTCAGAAAAGTGCAGACCAAGACAGATGTATTGGAGATGAAGGAAATCGTGGTCGACCTCCCTAGGTGTGCAACTGTGCTCGACAGCAAGCACTCTATCTTCCAGAAACACTGGGATCAGATCTGGAATTCATTCTTCGAATCAGTGCAGAAGAAGTTGAGGCTTGCCTGCGGCCATGGGCAAGATCAAGACATCAGCGACTCCATTTCTTTCCTGAAGGCGGCTAGGAAGCTGCTGCACCATGCATACAACGCGTCGCTGGCGGCGGAAAAATCGACCGCAACACCCGCGCCAGCATCACCGGTGGCGCCAGCATCACCGGTGGCGCCGGCCAGCGACTCCATTACTTTGATGCAGGCCGTCGTATGCATGCTGCAGAAGTTTCCTAGCCCGTCGCTGGCGGCGGAAGAATCGACCGCAACACCCGCGCCAGCATCACCGGTGGCGCCAGCATCACCGGTGGCGCCGGCATCCACATCACTCTGGATCGTGCTTGACAAAGGGCAGCTGCAGACGCTCATCGACAAGTTGGATGGTGTGCTCGGGCAGATGGAAGTTGAGACGGACAAGATCGATGCAGACTGGGTGCAATTGGTGGACAACGTCGATTTCAAGACAGACAAGAAGACAGAGAGCTTTGGTGAAACCTTGCGTTTCATTCGCAAACTCAAGCTTCAAGCTCAGGCTATCATTGCTTCCGGTGAATATGGCCCCATGAAGACACTACCAACGGCGGATCGTGCGATAAAAAGGCTCTCCGCGATCGCTGCGGAGTGTCTAAATGGGCTCGATGCCACCAGACCGGAGCAAGGTGTCGTAATTTGGCATAACTTTCATCTCTTCTGCCAGAAGTGTCATGTGATCGACGACGATGTCGAGTTACAGAACGATGTGAAAAATACCATGGACAGGCGTCGTGAGGAGGCAGCGGAATGGGTCACCAGAGCGGAAAAAGATCTCAAAGAGAAGGGTGTACAACTCTATGATCAAGCAGTGAAGCAGCGTATCGCTGTCGAGCGCAAGAAATTGCTCTGTGAGGTGCGCACAAACTTGGAGATGCACCAGCGCCTTCACCAGGACCTTGTCAATGCCCGACTGCGCGATCACAATACTACCGACGTTCCGCTTGTCGCTGACATCCAAAAGCGCATTGTGGACATTGAAAACGACACTCGGTCCCTTCTCACACGGCGTCAAAACGTGACAGCTGTCGATATTGCCGAGAATGTCCACACGATATATGTGACTGCGTTTGAAATCGGGCAGACATCTATTCTCAAATTCGCCGAGGCGTGCATTGGTCGCATTTTGCAGGACTGCAAAGGGGTCCGCGGGCTTGGTGTGCGGGAGGTTGGCGCAATTCTGCAACGCGATTTTCCTCAAGGCTGCGAGATCGTTGAAAATATTCAACAGTTCGCAGAACTCAATCTCATTGCTTTTCAGCAAATGGTTAGTGGCAAAACATACGAGGGGACTATTGACGAAATGAATGGCCTTAACGAGTCGCAAAAGATATCGCTGCGAGATGTGGTTGGCCAGATTTTCGCGCATTACGACAGCACGATGCGCAAAGGACGTTTTCACGACGTTGCGAGCCTGGTGTCAGATATCTCGAGTTCTTTTCGTTCCTCCAAGAATGTCCCCGCACTCGTCGGGGGTGTCTTTGGTATCTGGTCTTTGGCATCAATAACAGATGCATGTCGTACCCCGCGCGTACCGTTGGCTGCACAGCTTGTGGCTGTTGTCCGTCTCCTTGAGCTCGACAAGCCAACACGGCGTAAACGGTGGCTCTCGACCGTGACGTCCAGTCTGGGTTTCTCGAGTAAGGCTGAACCGTCAATTGATGCAAGCCATCTTGCACAAATCAAAACAGGGCAAGGCAAGTCAGTGGTGCTTGGGACGCTGGCCACGGTTTTGGCGATCGTCGGTTTCCAGTGAGTACCTTTACCTGATTTTTTTTGTGATTGCAAGACATGTTGTGAGATGCTGGCTCCCTTTGCCGTATGAATGCTTTGGTAATTTATTTCTGTCTCCTTGGCAGGGTGGACTGCGTCTGCTACTCGGCCTACCTTTCAGAGCGCGATGCAAAGGATTTTGAGGAAGTCTTCAAGCACTTCAGTGTCAATGAAATGGTTCACTATGGCACCTTCCAGCAGCTGTCAGAGCGACTCATCAACGCAGACGGGAACGTGCGCGCCATGACCCTTGATGTCATACTGGGATCGACAGAGGAACGCGTTGCCCAAGTCAGCACGCGAGATCGAGTCGCAAAAAGGCGCGTTCTCCTTGTTGACGAGGTCGACGTGTTTTTCAGTAGCTCTTTCTACGGGGAGACATATGACCCTGTCGTTTCTCTTCGGCACGGCTTGATCGCTGAACTGCAGAAAAAGGCTTGGAGCATGAAAGGGGGCGATGTCAAACTCATCTTGCCTGCTCTGCAGGCTATGGATGCCTGCAAAACTCTGATGCGCGAGTTTGTGCGAGTCCAAAAAATCCTCGAGGGTCAGATCAAGAAGATGGTACGGGACCTCGATGCATGGAAGAGTGGTGGAGGAGACGAGCCCTACCGCTCATACAAGATAATCGACGGCAAGATCGCGTACAAGAGCGGTGTTTGCTATGACTCCAAGATCAGCTTCGGCTACGTGACTTTGTGGACCTACTTCCACGAGCACGAACTCAAACGTGTGGATGATGCTACTCTCGAGGAACATCTCGGTCTCATGATCAATTGTGGTCAGTTTTCGTATGCGGAGATCCCTAAGCGCTACAGTCTCATCCTCGGAGTAACCGGCACCCTGGTGCCCGAACGCAAAGGCGGCCCGCATCCGCTTGGTTCCTTTGAGCAAGAAATCATTCGCGACGATTACAACATCAAGGGACAGACTGAGCTGCCCTCTGTGTATGGAGAGAGGAACCTTACCTTCCGCGAGAATGATCACGTGCGAGTAGAGAGGACAAAGGATGAATTCAACAACGCCATCGGCCGCGAAGTTGCCATGGCGTTTCAAGAGGGACGACCGGAGGGACGACCGGTGTTGGTCTTCTTTGAGTCTGAGGCCAAGATGGAGGCCTGGCAAGCATCTTCCTACGGTCAACGTGTCAATAGCATGATGGAAGTCATCAAGTCAGACACAATGAATATCACACACAAGGTGCGCAGGGCGACTCATCTGGGGCAAGTCACGCTGCTTTCACGTGAGCATGGGCGGGGGTTAGACTTCCATTGCTCTGACAAGAAGGTGGATGACCTTGGAGGTCTTCATGTAGTGCAGACATTCCTCTCTGAGGAGCTGAGTGAAGAGATCCAGATCCGCGGGCGAACTGCTCGCCAGAAGAACAAGGGCACTTTCCAGTTGATTCTGCTCTCCGAAGACCTTGCGAAATTTCAGATTACAATTGACGACATTGAACAGAAGGACAAGGGTGGATTTGTCCCTGTCTTTCCTCCTGGGCAAGAATGCGCCATGTGTTTCAAGTCCTACACGCACCCCAAGACGCTGCCGTGCGGCCACTTATTTTGCAAAGGATGCATAGACGATCTCCGTGGCCGTGAGGGTGAGAGTTGCAAGTGTCCGATTTGCCGTAAACCAGCATCTGGCCAACCTGCCGGTGGAGCTGCCGGCGGAGCAAAAGGGGCGGTGACGCAGACAATGTATGAGTTCCTGCATGCAAAGCGAGCGGTGTGGCTCGACCATATGTCATTAACCCGTCGAGAGGCGGTGTGGTGTGCCAAGGCTCTGCACACCCAATCGACATCGTTCCAGAAAGATTTGTTCTCCTTGTGTCGCACTGCACCAGCCCAGCGGAAAACGGATGTCATGGACAGGTGCATCAAGTTCCTAGCTGGTCGAAACATCACAACCGCAAAGTGCAGGCTCATGTGCCTTTCTGATGCTACTGGTAGCATGGGCCACGTGTGGAGAAAAACTCAGGAAAGTATCAAAACGATGCTCGAACGTATCGCCGCTATCTCTGGCAGCAGCGGGAACATCGAGGTGAAGTGGGTGGCGTATCGTGACTACGAGCTTCATAGGTCAAAGGTGCTGGAAGCATCACCTTGGACTGACGACCCAGCCAGCCTGGTCAAATTTGTTGGCGGCATTCAGTGTGAAAGCGGGCCAGGATGCGACTGGCGAGAGGCTGTGGAAGCAGCTCTGCAGTGTGTCAATCGAGAGCAAGTGTTCCCGACGCGCGTGCTTCTCATCGGTGATGCGCCGCCGCATGCTGAGGGCAAGGGCAACAAGATGGAGAAGCTTAAAGTGCATGATAGCAACCTGAAGGGGCCTGACGCTTTTGTCGGAGGTGGTGTTCTCTCCACCGACTACCGCACCGAGTGTGAAAAGCTAAAGGCCAAAAAGATCAAGGTCTACTCCTTTTACCTGCATGAGAAAGCACGACAATCGTTCGATGACATTGCTAAGATCACTGGAGGCGAGTCCAAGGCTCTTGACCTCAACGACAAGGAATCTCTAATCCATGCCGTTTCTGAGAATGCACTGGAAGATATTGGCGGAGCAGCGATGCTCGAAAAGTATCGTGCTCAATACCGCACGTGACGACACTATCGCTTTATGCCAATTGAGCTGCGATGCTCAACACTTTTTTGATGATCTCTTTGTATGTGTGTCATCCAATCACGCACACCGGTGCGCCAAGCCATGCCTGCTTATGAGATTTCGCTGATGTGAAATGAACGCGTTTGTTGACTTTAATACACCTCTTCTAACCGATGCGGTCGAGACGCCGCCGAGACTCACCAACGTTAACATGCGTGTGTCCTGTTTCAGCAGTCATATGAAGCGGCGTGTAGCCGCCTGAGTCTGCCGCATACACGTTCGCCCCCCCCGGAAGGATGTGCCGGGTGTCATGAAGCGTCGTGACCCAGCGGATGAACCGCATGTGGGCACTGAAGTACGCGACGGGGGTAGTCAGCTCTATTAGTGGAAGGCCGGGGAAGCCCTCGTGGGTGTCGCCGAATGTGAAGACTCGCAGCCAGCGCGTCACCTGTTCCGGTGTCGCGTCGAGGCTAGCTGGGGTCTTGTATGCAGGGGTGTGCATACCTGCATACTTCCGCAGACTGTTCAGGATCGCAGTATCAAAGGCTTCGGCACACGGGCGGGAAATGGTTGCACAGGGTGCTCGTAGTGCGTAGCTAAGTCTTGGAATCAGACAGAAGCGTAGTAGGTGCAGGTAGGCCAGGCCGTCGTCCAGCTGCTCAAGCGTAGGAAGGTGCTCGCAGATCTTCTTGAGCAGCTTGTTGAGGACTTCGGAACCGAGGGGGTATCCGAGGACTGTTATGCCTTCGAGGCGGATGATCGCGTCGAGGCGAGCCGCCAAGTCTGGGGCGACGCGTGCGGCGGTGGCGCGGAAGGCTGCGGGGATCGTACCCATGGTGAGTCCTTCCTCCGTCCATGCCGGCGCATAGAAGTAGCTCTCTCTGAAATTCGGCGTTGTGCTCAGGTCACGGCAGCGTTGAGCCTCGAGGTCATGCTGTGCGGCAAGGACGTCTTTTGCGAGGCCAAGCAGGACGACGTTGTCGGCGAAGCAGATGGCGAGCACCTCGGGGTGGCGGTCCATGACGCGTCACAGGACGGGGTGAAGCGCGAGGTTCCATAGCGGCATGGCGGCTGGATCCCCTTGTTGGACTCCCGCCTTGCAGCGGTGCTACAGCCGTGCTGGCTGGGTGTATACCTCATGTATGTGGGCAGCGAGCGGTTGTAGAGCCTTGGTGCAGTGCCCTTGGGGATGCGCGCACCTCCATCCGGCCGGAAGTCGTAGTCGCGGCTCGCTATGCCTGCGAGGCGCAGCAGCAACATCGTGCTCAGTGGATCGGCCGCAAAGCGCTTCCTGGCCGACTTTGAGACCGATGACAAGATGCAGGCCACATTTGTCAAGCATACCAGCTCTTGTAGAAGCCAATGGCACACTCTGCGCAGGACTCGCACCCACGCCGGAAGCAGTCCGAGCACGCCGTTATCCAGCGCAGGCTGTGCAGCAGAGTGACGACCAGGGATTCTCGAGTTTTTCCTCGGGCGAGCGCGTGTCGTCCTTGAAGTTCTGTTCGAGGAATAGTTCCATGAGCTTGAAGGCCTTGGTCGCGCAGTCTGGCGCGCCTCCAGCGAGCTGGATCACCCGACCAGTTTCGTTCGCACCACTCCAAATTGACTTTGAACGTTCGTCTTCAAAGTTGACAAACGGTCCAACGGGCCAGTAGAAGTTTGGACCTCCAGGGAGGGTTTGGCCCGCGGGAGGGGACTGGCCGTGCGGAAAGGTGCTGGCGCGAGGGCAAGGATGTCGTCCATGGTCAAGAGGACCGGCGGGAAGCACAAGACACAGCAGTCGACTTCCTCGATGGGGTCGGGGAGCAACCTGAACTCCAAATCCGTCATGAAGGTCGCGCCACGCCTGCCGCGACTCGCGTGGCTCGCCAACCAAGCCAGCCACGCGGAGGATAGCTACACTTGTGCCCCCTTCATAAAAGAGTTTAGGGCCTGCTCTCTCAGCCTGGGCGACGTGTGTTGAGACAGCCGGCGCTGACGTCCTGTCCTGTCCCGCCGCGCAGGCGTCGGGCGTTGCGCGGCAGAGCCGCGTGGGGGGAGCTTCCCGCAGATCGGGGATGCAATCCTCACAGGTGACACCGTGAAGAGCCCTACCTCGCGCAAAAGCCCAGCGGCTCGCATGTGTGAGGCTCGACGCTACCCTGACTGAGCAGAGCAGACCGGCCCTGGCGGCGCGCCACAGCGGCCCGATCTCACCTGCGCCGCACAACGGCAGGTGCGCGGGCCCGGAGCGCTGGTGGTGCGCGATCCGGAGACAGGGGCGGATATCACGCCGATCTCGCTGCTGGACGCCTCGAAGCCGACCCTGCCCGACACGCAGCTGGCGTTGGTCGACGACGCGGCCGAGCGCGGCTCGCAAGGCTCCGGCGGCTTCGACCGCGCCTCCTCGGCAGGCGGGCTCTCGCGGTCGGGGTGGAGCGACGACGAGGGCGCGGCACCGGCCGCCGACGTGGGGGCGAGTCTCGCGGAGGAGGGCGAGCCGCGGCGTCCGAAGGTGGTGATGGCCAACGACGAGCCGTGCAAGCCCGCGGACCTCGACAAGGACGTGGCGGTAGTGCTCTCGGAGACGGAGACGGTGCGCCTTCCCCCCCCTGTCCACCAGTCCCCAGCCTGTAGCCGCGCGACCGGTTTCTTGGTAGTCGCTCGTGTGCACATCGAGCCGACACAAACAGAGCATGTTTGGCAGGTGTTTGTGTTTGAGATCCACTCATCGTGCCTGGCCGACGACGACCCGAGCCTCGAGGCGGTCAAGGCGGAGAACGCCGCGTACACGGAGCTCGTGCGTGCGCGCGAGACGGCCGAGCACTTTGCCGAGCGCGCGATGCAGACGCGCATCGTGAGCTTCAAGCACAAGGACGCGCAGGCGACGCCCGCGCCCACGGCCTCGGTCGGCGTCAACGTTACCAACTTTGAGATCCACGACGCCGTCGCCGCCGATGACAAGGCCCACGCCCGGCCCGGCCCGCGGCAGGCCTGCGCACCCGCCGCCGCCTCGAGGGCGAGGCCGCCTGCGACGCGTGCAACGCCTCGCAGACCTGGGGCGACGTCAACGGCGACTGCAAGCTGACCTCGTACGACGTGCTCGTCTCCTCGCAGCTCTACCTCCAGCGCAACCAGAACCCCTCGCCCGTCGCCGCGCTCTGCGCCTGG
>ENA-UOXV01006390-UOXV01006390.1-marine-metagenome-genome-assembly--contig:-NODE-6390-length-12377-cov-6.394416_pt1 | contig 12377 bp, 14 predicted proteins | sample MGYA00238165_ERZ766961 | MGnify/ENA primary metagenome ERZ766961 (study PRJEB28924, sample SAMN03173240) | marine metagenome | biome: Marine; feature: Water; material: Subsurface seawater | place: North... | reverse complement strand
GTCAGCAAACTGCGCGAGAACGCCAAAACGGTCATCGGCATCGGGGTCAAGAACAGCACATCCGACCTGCTGATGAACAATTGCGACGAATTCATCTTCTATGATGACCTCGTGCGGGCCAGCGACACGACCAAGTCGCGCAAGCAGCGCAGCATCAAAAAGCCCGCCGCCGAAACAAAGGCCGCGCCGAAAACGAAAACCACCGCGCCAGATTCCAAAGACAAAGAGAACGGCGGCAGCGAGGACGAAGCGATCGAACTGGTCATGGAAACCGCCGAAGCGCTTTCCGCCGAGCGCGGGGACCCGATCTGGGGTTCGATGGTGAAACAGACCCTCAAACGCCTCCGCCCCGGATTCAACGAGAGCTATTACGGCTTTCGTGCCTTCGCAGACCTTCTTGAAGAGGCCGAAGACCGGGGCTTGCTGGACCTCGAACTCGACGAGCGGTCGGGCGGCTATCTGATCCGGCTGGACAAGCAGAAGGACTGAGGCGCGGATCGTCGGCCCTCGTCACACCGCACCCGGCGACCAGCTGTAGATGCGCTGGGCATTGCCGCCCATCAGCGCCGCGCGGTCACTGTCGGACAGCCAATCATCCTGGCGGAACGCGTCTACGCCCTGTTGATAGCTCAGCAGTTCGACCGCGCGGGTCCAGTCGGTGCCCCACATGCAGCGTTCGAGGCCGAAGCTCTCGAGAATGCGGCCGACGGGCTCTCGTATATCGACAAAAGGGAACGCTTCGCGCGCGAGCGTACCCGCGCCACTGATCTTGACGGTGATGTTGTCGTATTCGGCCAGAGCCAGCAGGTTCGGCAGCTCTGCCCAGCCATCCTCCGGCACGGGCGGGTGGAAGGGCTGGACGAGCCCCATATGATCGACCACCAGCGAGACGTCGGGGAATTGCGTGGCGAGTTCGGCGACCTGTGCGTGCCGCTGGGTGCAGTAGACGTTGACGGGAACATCGAGACGCCGGGCGGCCTCCAACAGGCGGGCGATGCCTGCCGCGCCGGCATCATCAGAGATTCCGTGGGCGAGCAGAAGGCGAATTCCGACGGTGCCGTCCTTGGCCGCCCAATCCGTGATCTTTTCACCCACCGCGGGGTCGGTGGCATCGAAAGGTGTGACCAGCCCGAACCGGCCGGGGTGTTTGGCCCCCACTTCGAGGGCGAAGCTCGGGTCGTAGCGGTACATGGTGTAGGCCGAGACGAGGATGGCGCCATCAACGCCCACCGCGTCCATCGCGCCGACCATTTCCTCGCCATTTGCCGAGGGCGGTCCGGTGAGGACCGCCGCCCAGGGACGACCCGGATGGTCGGCTTCGTAGGCGTGGACCTGTGCGTCGATGATCGGCGTTTGATTTTCTGACATGGCATCTTCTCCCCTGCCCCGACTATAGCGCGGACATATCAGGCGTATTCAACTTTGCACGCGCATCCACCCGGCTTATGGTTTGGGCAGCAAGGCGTTCGCTTTTGATTGCCTCATGAATACGGGACTCATCACAGTGACAAAACACATCGGAACCTGGGCGCTCGTGCGCGTTGAAGCGGTCGACGCAGATGGTGAACTCCTCACCCCACCTTTCGGCCGTGGCAATTTTATCGGCCGTGTGACGCTAACCGCGGAAGGTCGACTGTCCGCAGCGATCACGGATGCTCGGGTCGACATTCCCGACGGCGAGACGCGGGACTACTCCTGCTACACCGGGCTTTACACCTTCGACGGCAAAACGCTCATCACCAAGGTGGACGCCTGCTCCGACCCCGCCCGCATGGGGACCGAACAAATCCGCGATGTGACCTTCGAAGATGACCTGATGGTGCTGCGCCCACCCCTGCAGGCATACGGAGACAAGCCCGCCGAGCGTCGGACCTTGTGGTGGGAGAAAATTTCAGACGTCTGATGGGCTAAACGAAGACAACCAAGCTTGAATTTTCTTCGCGGAGTAAGACGAACTGCTTTCTCAGCTGATCTGAAAACCGATTCTCTTCGACACAGATCATCTGAAGGCCAACGGCCGAGTTCGCCCATTCAAGCAACGCCGCGCCGCCGGCATCGCTCAGGCCGCAGCCGACAAGACCGACGTCTCGGATGTTTCCGGGCATGGATTGCGCAAGGGCAATCGCCCCACCGTCTTCCATATCGGGATTGTAACTAACACTGAAGGATCGCAGCAATGCCGCCTCCGATGCACTCAGGGATTGCAGTGCACGTGCAATCATCAGGGCACCGGACATGTTGAGACCGGCTCGCCGCAAGTGCAGGCTGATGGGACGTCCATCTCTATGAAGGTTTTCCAGTCTCTGGGCCGCATTCATGCAAACCTCACCGCCAACAGTACGAAGCGCGGGCGCCAGCTTGGCTGCAAGACTTTCGCGGGATCCAGCCGAGGGCAGATTGGCCAGAGCTGGAAACGACAATGTTCCGCTGACCGACACACAAGCCGTGCCCGCAATAGCCCTTAAAATGTCTCGTCGCAGCATTTGATATCCAACCCCAACAGGCTTTATACGCCGGGAAACCCTGTTTGGGTCAGCAGAGAATATCGCTTACCCCGCTGGCCTATCAGCTGTTTTAAAAACAGAAACGGGCCGCTCCTATTCCAAAAAGACAGCCCGCTTCAATTCATAGTCTTTAGTCAGTCGCGCTATACGGCCTTAGCCCAATCGAGGAAGCTCGAGACAGACGCCTGCACCTCATCGGACTGCGCATCCAACTGTTCGACAGACAACAACACCTGCTGCGCAATCTCTGTGTCCCGCGCGTATGGGAACCGCACACCTCAAGACGCCTCCCTTATTGCCTTATTGCGAACAGCTGCCGCCGCCCAAGACACAAAACTTCGCACAATGCGGATGATTGAGTTTGACCGCGCCATTCTCAAAATTGCCGCCATCCGCATCCGCGGCCTCGGTGAGCGAACTGCCCATTTCGAACGCCGGATCATAGGCCAGCAACGTGCAGGGCAGCACGACAGTGGACGCCGCCCCCTTGCGCTTCACAATCATGCGGCTGCTCGCGCACATCATGGCATCCGGTGAAATGTCGAGTATGCCCCAGCAAGCCGTCGTAATTTCGGGCACTGCGGCCTGTTCATCCATTTCAGGGAAAAGCACCAGCTGGGCCGGATCAACCGCATCAAGCTTGTAACCACGTGCGCTGAACAATTGTTGATACCCTTCACGAAGGATCTTCTCATCCTCTCCAAACCGGGTACGCCCGGCCACCGTGAAGCTGAAGTCATTTTCGGCCAGCCAGTCGAGGCCCTTGAGCGTATGGATGAAGGTTCCGGGGCCGCGTTCACTCTCGTGCAGCGCTTCGGAAAAATGATCAATGCTCACGCGCAACTTCAGAGCATCGCCATAGGCCGATCTGAGCTTTAACAACGCGCCCTTCACGCCCGGCCGCTGCATGGGCTGCATGGCATTGGTCAAAATAAGAACCTCGTGACCACGCTCAAGGCATATAGACGCCATGCTGATCATATCAGGATTCATGAACGGCTCACCGCCGGTAAAGCCAATCTCACCTGTCGGATAGCCGAGGGTTTGAACTTCGTCGAGGTACAACCGAACGTCAGATGATGTCAGATAGACCAACTGGTCGTTGCGCGGGCTCGATTCGATATAGCAATGCGCGCATTCGATATTACAGAGCGTGCCAGTGTTGAACCAAAGGGTGGACAGCGCCCGCAATTCGACCTGCGCGCGAGGGGCACCATCCGCTGTGACGTCGGGGTTTGCGAAACGTATATCGGATGCTGCTGTACGCATTGTTTTGATAGTGCCTGACATGATGATAATTCTTCCTTCCGCGTCGGGACTGCTGATCCCGCGCACGCGGTATTCAATACAGAATTGCAGATTATGTCTGATGTATCGCCGATGCACGCGACCGAAGCGCGAGGCCAGCCGCAAAAGCGGCATTGCCAACAATCAGAACCGTAATGCAGATCCACAGCAAGGCTGTGTATTTGTGCGCGTCGCCGAACAAAGAGATCGCCCAAGCTGCCTTGCCCTCGACAAAGAAATACAGAGCGGCGCCGCTCAATGCTGCGATGAACCCCGTGAGATATGACCATGTCGGCACATTTCGCGCGTTGCCGAGAATAACAAAAAAGAGTACCGGCACGAGGAACAGTGACGCCGTACCCGATACTGCCGTTGCCGCGTAGAGATCTTTGACATTGGCCAGCATGATCAGGACACCTCCGAGCATAAACAGCGCCATGGCGAAGCGTCCGTTCACGAGCGTCTGAGCGGCTAGTCCCATGTCACGAATTGCCAGCCGCGCTGCCGACGACAGCGTGCTGTCGAGCGTCGACAAGGCTGAAACGACCAGAACGGTATTCAGGCTGAGAAGAACAACGGGATCAAACAATCGCGCCCAGACATGCTGCATCGTTTCACCGCTTGCCGCCACCAGCCCGGCATGCACGCCCATCAAGCCGAACCCGAAGATGCAGAGGACAGAAATCCAGAAGGCGTGGAGGAAACTGCGACGCGTTACAGCACGGTCGGCGAGAAACCCGCGATCCGTCATCACCGGGTCATGCGCAGGATAAGAAAACACCTGCAAGGCAGCGACGGCCAGCAGAACCCAGCCAGGCACCGGTCCGGCGACACCGGGTGCACTCAGCACCGCCGAAAATGAGAAACCATCCAAAGACACCAGCGCCACGAAAGCAAAGATAAGGGCAGCGAGGAACACGATCATCTGCAACACATCGGTCCGCAACGAAGCGCGCAAGCCGCCCATTGCCGAGTACCCAAGTCCCAACACAGCCAATGCGACGATGGCGTAGGTGCCTGCGTTTGTGTCCGGTAACAATCCGTCAAATATCAGCCCGACAACAAGAAGGTTGGCGAAAACCTCCGACAACAAACGCAGACCGATGACGATGTTGTAGCAAACAGCCCCGGTCCGACCGAACTTGCCGCGCAGATACTCGTGAATCGAACCTGCGCCCGCACGGAAGCGAATTCCGTCGACGAACAGCCAGCCGGTCAGGAAGCTCACATAATAGGTGGTGTAGGCCAGCAATCCCGGTGTTCCGTAGAAAAACCCCAGAATTGCAGCATTGAGCAACGAGCGCGCAAATATCCACGTCGTGACCTGGCTCAGAACCAGAGTCCACAAGGCCGGTGCGCGTCCTGTTTCATCGCGGCCGTCGTAGAACCCTGCGAGGGTGCTCCGGCGACCCGAAAGCAGAAAACTCCCCGCGATAACAAGTAAAGTCACTCCCACCAAAACAACGGCATGGAGCGTATCTGACAACGGCATCGAGGCTCTCTCATGAATCCAGTTACGCAACTGGAAAGAGCCTAACTAGGATGGGATCGCGATGTCAGAGGCAAGTTCTACAAGTTGTTGTGATGTTCGCGCACAAGGCGTGAACTGCGGAGGGCCTGGATTGCAAAACCCAAGCCGCCCCGAACCACATATCAATCGGACAAACAGCAGCCTGCTTCGATTCACAATTTGGTGACAGCCGACCTATGCGGCTTTAACCCGATCAAGGAAGCTTGATACAGCCGCCTGCAACTCATCGGACTGCTCACCCAACTGCTCGGCAGACAGCAACACCTGCTGCGCTGACGAACCCGTCTCCTGCACACCGCGGGACACCTCAACGATATTTGAGGATACGTTCTGGGTTCCAGACGAGGCCTGCTGTACATTCTCTGCGATCTCGCGTGTTGCCGCGCCCTGCTCCTCGACCGCCGAGGCAATTGCCGTTGCCGTATCGGAAATCTCGGTAATCGATTTGCCGATCTCCTGAATGGCCGCCACCGCCTCCTGAGTCTCGCCCTGAATAGCCGCAATCTGAGCGCCGATCTCCTCGGTCGCCTTGGCTGTCTGGGTTGCCAGAGACTTCACCTCCGACGCGACAACCGCAAAGCCCTTGCCGGCTTCACCGGCGCGTGAGGCTTCAATCGTCGCATTCAGCGCCAGAAGGTTGGTCTGGGCTGCAATGTCGTTGATCAAATTCACAACTTCGCCGATCTTCTGGGACGCGTCCGCCAGACCTTCGACCTTGGCGTTGGTGGCGTTGGCAGTCTCAACGGCTGCGAGAGCCATCTGGGCGCTCTGTGCGACCTGACGGGATATCTCCTCGACGGAGGCTGACAGCTCTTCCGTGGCCGTTGCCACTGTCTGGACATTTGCCGTGGCTTGCTACGAAGCCGACGCAACGCCTGAAGAACGCTGGCCAGCCTCATCCGCGATCGTCGTCATCGACATGGCAGATGCCTTCATCTGTTCTGCCGAAGCCGACACCGACCCAAGCGAGCGTTTGGCAGTTCCATCGAACTCGCCAATCAATTCTGCAACATGTGTTGCCCGCCGCTCATCGGCCTCACGCTTCCTGGATTGATCGGCCTCGAGCCGCTCGCGTTCGATGGCATTCTGCTTGAACACCTCGACCGCCTGCGCCATCTGGCCCATCTCGGCCTGCTGTTCCAAATAGGGAATCTCGACATCCCGATCACCCGCGGCAAGGGTGCGCATGATCTGCGACATCGTCGCGATCTGTCCGGTAATTTTCCGCCCGAAGGTAAACAGCAACCCTGACAGGATTACAACCGACGCAATGAAGACCGCTGCGTTTGTAAGATTGGAGGCGGCCACCGAGTTTTCGACTTCCTTATTGGAGGCTTTCAACTCAGCCTCCAGCTTTTCCTCATAGGAAAGCAGCGCTTCGGTCATGCTTTCACCAAATTCATCGATGATGTCATCAACCGCGGTGAAGGCTTCCTGGGGAGCACCACTGCTCACGAGGTTCGCCAGATCAACACTAATACCCTTGGCCAGAGGCTCGATCTTCGCAATGATCGCGGTCATGGCGTCTTTGTCCTCTGGGGTCTCGGCCAGCTCGAGCAAAGCCTGTCCACTTTCGTTCAATGCTGTAATGGACTCTGCAATAATCTCCGCTCGCTCGGGCTGGATCTGCCCCTCCGCGCGATCGATAATGGTGTCCATCGCGGCAAGGACCATCCCCAGATTGGCTTTCTCCATCGTGACGACGTGTTTGAGCGCCATGGAGCGAAGCTCACTGGTTTTGATGGCCGCCTCAACCTTGCTGTTGGCCCACCAGGAATTCGCCGCGAGCGCAGAGACGGCGAGAACAGAAACAATCGCGATGAGAATGAATTTTGACTTGATACTTTCCAGCATGATCAAATCCCTTGATCCTAAATTACAGGCCTGCCTCCCAGAAGAAGCAACAGAAATCTAGTGCGTGCTTACTAACAAATACTGAACGAGAGAGCACTGCCTTCAAATTGCGAGGTTAAAAGACCTATTCCCTGCCCCCCGGCACCAATCCGTTTACCTTTGCAGCCAGGCGTCCAGAGCCAGCGCCTCGTACGAAATATCGTCTGCAGCTTTGAGCACCTCCGGCGTACACTTGGAGACCGGCACAAAATCGGCCATATCGAGCCAATGTTTCGCGATCCAGTCGGCAAAGGCCTGACCTGCCGCGGCATTACCTTCAACGCTCCAGTGGGTGTTGGTGCCATAGAACGTATCGACCGAAGACTGTTCGTAGAGATCCATACACCGCGTCAGATCCTCAAAAGCATAGCGGTGCCCGTCTCGTTTCGCCCGCCAACCGATCATCGCGCCCGGCAAAAGCGGATCAATACTTTCAACGGGAATGTCCATCGACTCTGCCACCCGTGAACGCCATTCCAGGGCATGGGCCAGATGCGACGGGGCGATCGAAACAAGGACATCCTTTCCAGACGCCGCAATTTCATCCGCAACCGCGAGAAAACGACCAGCCCACCGATAACCTTCGCCCAATTCGGTCAACTTCTCGGGCAGATAAGATTCCACCACCAGACGCATCACCCCAACATAGGATTCATCCGAGAACTGGTTCTGCGCCTCATAGCGTGGGTCAGGGGCTGGCGCCGGCTTGAAGGTGCTGGTCGACGAACCACCGGACTGTAATTTGTTGAGCGTCTTGAAGGAGAAGAAAAGATCATCCATCCCGCCAATATCATCACCCAACAGCCGATAGGGCAGTGAGTAGCGGGTATCGATGAAGTCATTACCGGCGAAAACATTAAAGATGACCGCATCGTGTTCAAGGCGCGACGACCAGAACCTGTAAAGCGCGATGTATTCCGGGAACCCCACAGAAGGAACGCCCAAATTGACGACTTCGATTCTCTTCGTGCCGGAGGCTCCATTGATCTCGTTCTCGATCACCGCGCTGTAGGTGAATTCTTTGCGCGTAATCGCATAGGCAAAGGAATCACCGATGTTCAAAACCCGGAAAACGCCATCGGGTTTTTCTGGCGCGACCGGGGCCGAATGAAAACCGAAAGCTTCAAGATCGTATGTGCCATCGGGCGAGAGATTCACCTCATCAACGGCGCCGATCAGAGCGGCTCTCTTCTCCTCCACCCCCACTTTTTGGGCCTGCACAACGTCAGAGCCAAGCCCTCCAAGCATAAGCACACAGGCAATAATGGTGAGCTTCCAGACGTCTCGCTTCATTTTGACTCTTCGAGTTTGTGTCGGACCCAATCCGTAATGAGGTTGGCTGACAATTCGTTGCCGGCCAGATTCCAATGGGTGTCCATCTGGTTATAAAGTTCATGTTCCTTCTGAACCTGCATAAAAGATGGTGTCAGATCGAGCACTGAAATATCTGACGCGGACAAATCTTCACGCACGCTATCTCCGATACATGTAACGCAATAGTCGTGTGGGTCGAGATTCCAATGGCGCATAAGCTCCTCGCGGAATTGCGCATCCACCTGCACTCTCGACGGCGCCAATACAATCAGAAGCGTGCGGTCACCCACGATGCCTCGAAGCCCGATGAGACGTGCAACAAGACCGCCCAACGCTTCCTGAATAAACCTCGATGAAGGCGACTCAAAATTTCTGATTTCGCGTCGATATGCCCGGAAGAGCTGGTCTGGTGAAAACGGGGCGCTCGTTCGGCCTTGTTCTTCGACGAGCGGCGATAGCGGAGCGGGCTTTTCTGCTAACCTGTACAGCAGAACCGCGCGGGCTTTTCGCGCCGCCAAGTAGACATAATAATCCTCGCGATTGAGCCCGAACCGATGTGGCTGGTTCACGGTGGCAACGGCCCCAAGAAAAAGCCGTGTCTCTTGTCGCGGATGGGATTGTTCGATGTCGTTGCCGAGATAAACAGTGACCACCACGACATCGGGATCCAGCTGTTCAGTAAAAAATTCAGCCACACGGAGATAGTTGCTTGGCCCGGCCGCAGGCAAACCGCGGCTAAGCGCGATGGCAGGCACCCCCGAACCGGTCAGCCGATCCGCCACGCGTTCGGGAAAGACGCGTGCTGCGGGATATGTTCCATAGGTGAAAGAATCACCGACAAACAGCAACCGCTTTCCCGAAGGCAGGGCTTCACCGGGCGTCAGGCTGGTATTGAACCCACCGCGGGTGCCCGCGACGCCGTCGGCCATCCGATATCCGATATCCGCGTCGTGAACAAATGACGGAGACGACAAGGGAAGCATCACCGCCAAGCGCAGTAAAATTTCAAGTGCCACCAAAAGCGCTGGCGCCACCAATGCCGCGTAGAAGAGATATCTCGGTCGAACGCGCAAAACTATCTCGCTGAGATTTTAAGACCGCTGGTCGCCGACAAACCCACCATGTCAGACGTCTCTACAAGACGCAGAACAAGAATTTGTCGGCGACAATCACGTATCAGAGAACGCGCCTAGCGGTGCAACGCGCAGAGTTTGTTGCCGAAAGGGTCAAACAGATAGGCCAGATAGACCTTGCCTGCCGCGCCCTCGCGCCAACCGGGAGGGTCTTCGCAGGGCGTGCCGCCGTTCGCCGCCCCGGCTGCGTGCCAGGCATCCGCCATTTCCGGACTGTCACAGGCAAAACCAATGGTCCCGCCATTCGCACCCGTCGTCGGCTCGCCATTGATCGGTACTGAGACGGCAAAAACGCCGGTGGGCGTGCGATAGAACAACCGCCCTTTGGGATCCAACGTACCTTCAGGCACGCCGACAGCACCAAGGGCCGCGTCATAGAACTTCTTTGCTACAGAGAGGTCATCCCCCCCGATCATGATGTGCGAAAACATTGTCTTCTCCTCGGCCACAGTCGTGATTGATTGATCGCCCCGGCCAGAGAATGGCTAGAGCTCAATAATCCAGCAACGTAGCATCGTGGGAGGTTTCGGTCGATGTAGCGGGACCATTTTCGGGAGGTCTGTTCTCAAATTTGCGACGGGCGCGCAACTTTGCATCCATCTCGGTCAGGTAGGGCGCGACAAACCCCGCGTAATGGTCCTTGCGGGCTTGCGGCAATTCCTGCCAGCCCGTCACAGAACCACGGCAGGCCTTTTCACCGCATGTGCAGCATTCTGGAAAGTGATCGATGCTGTAGTTACGCATCGCGTAGTCGAAGGTGACTTCCTCATCCGCCGCGATCGCCCCCATCGCGACAAAATCATGCCCGCCCTGCGCGTTAATCCGGATTCCGCAATTGGGGTCACAGGAATGATTGAACTTGCTGGTGAGACCCGCATGAAGAACAAATTGGTTCTCGCCAATCTGTGAGGCATGGGAATGATTTTTCGCGAGCCTCTTTTCAATGCGGCCCACCAAGACCGTGTCCCCTGCCACGAACGGCTTGGTCGTGAACACACCGTCGCCCTTCATATCCGTCGTCCTGAGTTCAATACCCGGGGTCATCCGTCACTCCTTCAAATTGGATTCTGGCTGAATCTGGATTTCTAAAAACCTAGGCGGCCTGCAGATGCGCGCGCGTTTGGGCCTGGGCTGTTTGCTTGATGTTCGTCGAAGACGTTCGGGAATTGTAGCGAACCTGCACAATTTTCTTTCCCGCAATGCGCAAATAGGCTTCCACATCGAGATTGTGGCGCTTGCGGCCCCAGTCCTCGCCGGTCACAAAAACATCCGCGTCCACAGCCTTACAGCCCGAGACATACTCAAGTTCATAATACGGGCGCACGATGTCGACGCACTCCAAGGCTTCCAGCATTTCCATGCGTTGATCGAGTGGAATCACAGGGACATGGGGCTTGTAGAGGTTGACAACCTCATCAGAGGCGACGCCCACGGCGACCATATCACCCAAGCTTTTACAGTGGTTTAGCAAGGCCAAATGGCCCACATGCAACAGGTCAAACGTACCAACGGTATAAATATTCATTAATATTATTATCTCTCATATTATTATATTTTATTATATAAACTAAATATTAGATATTTGATACACCCCAATAGAGATATTTATGACACCGAAAAAAATAAAACCTGAAATAGAACAAAATAAAATTATCATCTCTTATGCTTGGGATCTTCCTAATATTTGTTCACTTGCCGGGCTTCTGTGTACCGTTATTGCGATATATTTCATCGTCCTGGGCCTCTTTCCGGCCGCCATGATCGGCATGATCTGGGCTGTCGCCTTCGACTGGGCCGACGGCCTGATCGCACGCAGGATGAAAGGGCGAACCGGGTCAGACGGGCGGTTCGGCGGGCAACTCGATGTTCTGATAGATATCGTGAGCTACGGCGTCACGCCGGCTCTGCTGCTGCTCAGCTACGGGGAATTCGATCCCGTATTCCTGCCGGGTGCATTTCTTATGCTGGCCGCCGGCGCCATCAGGCTGAGCTATTTCAGCACTTTTGGCCTTGCCGGCGGATCGAAATACACAGGGTTGGCAATTGACAACAACAGCATCGCTCTTGTTTTCCTGTTCCTGTTTGAGGGCTTGTTCAGTCCGGAGGTTTTTGCCGTCATTCTTTATGCAGCCGGACTGGGACTTGCAGCCTTGAACGTGTCACAGATTTCAACGCCCAAGCTCTCGGGAAAACCCATCAACGTGGTTCTGCTGGCCGCCTACACACTGGCAATCACCGCGATCTATGGCTGGATCCTTCTGTAGATCCCAGCAATCCCCTTTCGACGGAACGCTTTGCCAGAACCCTCAGGCGCGGATGAGCATCAGGCCTGCAATCAGAAAGCACAAGGCAGCTCCCGCTGATGCAAGCGTGCGGACATGGTTCCAGCGTGTCCATAATTGCGCGTAGTTTGACCAGTAAAGTGCAGCGGCCAAACTTTCAGGCTGGACGATATCAAGTCGCTTGTTCATGGGCACATTGCACAACACCGTGACGAGAAACACTCCGATCAGATAGATCGCACCACCTGCGCCCAACCAGCGCGCAGCCGATGGCGGTGCGGCAACCAGTGCATAGACGATCAGCAACGCGCAAAGAGCGGCGAGTCCCAAAAGCAACACCAGAAAAACAGACCCATAGACCTTGCGGTTGATTATCTGCATGACAAACTTATGCACGAAATGAGCCGCTTCAACTTCGATGACACCACGCCCG
>ENA-UOXV01006388-UOXV01006388.1-marine-metagenome-genome-assembly--contig:-NODE-6388-length-12380-cov-6.642191_pt1 | contig 12380 bp, 11 predicted proteins | sample MGYA00238165_ERZ766961 | MGnify/ENA primary metagenome ERZ766961 (study PRJEB28924, sample SAMN03173240) | marine metagenome | biome: Marine; feature: Water; material: Subsurface seawater | place: North... | reverse complement strand
CTCTACGTGGACGCGAGGGGGCTCGCCTTCATCCCCACTGCCGCCTCCTGAGCGCCGCAGCAGTGGGGGCACGGGGCAGCGGGGCGGCGGCGGCGGCGGCGTGCGCGCCCAGCGTGCCAGTACAGCTAGGTGTAGACACGCCGCTGTGTATTAACCGCGCGCCGCCCGCGCGCGCCGCAGTCCACTGCGCCGCGCCGCCGCCTGCTCTCCCCGCGCCCCCCGCGGCGCGCCCCGCGGCTTCAATATTGACGAAATGGTGGCTCCGTGCCCCTCGGCTTCAATATTGACGAAATGGTGGCTCCGGCTTTGGTCGCGGATGCTGCCTAGATTGTTGGTGCCATGGCGGTCTCTCTGGTTGGTGCGGCGGCATTGTGAGAACAGAAGCCCTTGTTTTTGCGGTCTAGGTTGCGTTTTCCCGCGTGGGTTCTTTGGTGCTGATCCACCCTTCGCTGATTGGTCTGTGACCCTGTCCTGCGCGAGGTTTTTCTTGTTAAATGAATACGTCATCATCTGCATGATCAAGGCTTTGAGTGCTCCCGTCGACGCTCTCTAACCCCGATTGCTGATGCAGCGATCAGGGTGGCATCGACGCATTCATCCACGTGACCTGAGAGCCGAAGTCAGGGCTAGTCAGAACTGGTTGGAACGCGCCAGAGGCCCTCACTCGAATTCCCAGCCCGGATCCATTCGTTTTGCACAAACAAAAATATTGCATCTTGGGCTGCACGAATTTCCACAGTGCTGTCTCTCGCCGTGGTACATTTGGATCCCTTATGCAATCACTTAGTGATCTTTCCCCTCGTGTTACACTGGCAAATAAAGAACCCCCGAGCCCGTAATAGCAGAATGAAGGATTGGGTTGGGGGGGGGAGCACCGTCCAGCGGAGCAACGATTCGGAAATGGTGAATGGCGAAAGGATCAAGTTCATCGGAAATGGAACCTGATCATTGGTTTCGGCTCGCTTTAGTTTCACGGAGCAGGGAAAACCTTGGCAGAAGAGTATTTTGCTTCGACAGAGTAAAAGTGACATGGTCGAGCGCATTCAAAATCCTAGATCGGAAAACAAAGATTGGCGTACGAAAGTGGGCGTGTACCGTCATTCCATTCCGGAGTTGGAAGTACAGCCCAATCAGCGCAAGTGTCCATCTGTGTGCAAATATGCCTCAAATGCAAGCTGCTAAATCATCAATACCTCACCAAACGCAGCTGGAATCGCACCCAAATACCTCACCAAACGCAGCAGGAATCGTACCCAAAATACTCATCCACCAGAGTGTTTGAATCCTTTCCGACATTCGACCAGCCCTTTCGCCGTGCGATCCGCAGAAGTGCTCTCGACACCATGAGCCCACCAAGCATCGATGAATGGAAACTGTGAAATACTGTGAATCAACAATGCTAAACAGGCACACAAAAACTTGGATCATCGTATGCGCATCAATGACATTCTTGAACTCGGAAAATACGCTGAAATCACGCGAGTTAGAAGCCATGCGATCATCATGGAAACCATCTTGCACAGAAGATTGATTGAAGGTTCGATCCAGTGCTGGAACTCAATAGGTATCGCCTGCTGACAGCAAATGCTTCAAACAGACCCCGTTCTGTGGCAATTTTTCATTCTCGGCAGTCTCAACCAAACTCAATATCCTGCTTTGGGTCGCACCGCGACGAAGGCGGGAGTTAGGAGAACAGCAGCAGGCTTGCGCACGTTGTCAGAAATTGAGACAGCGATTGCGATCTGTCACCCAGTCACTCTCGGTAAAGTGCTATTCGAGCAATCAGAGAGGCAAGGGGCCATTGATGTGCTTGCGGTTTGTTACCGTACGTGCGAATTGAAGCTTCAACGTTGCCAAAACACCGGCAAGCGCCTGATAGGAGGCACAATCCTTCAGATTCGTTCAGCGCTGGCTTTTGATGAATTTATCAACCGAACTAAATATTCCTGAGATTGGCACAGTGAGACGCGCGATTGTGGTGGGCAGAGGTCATGATCGACCTGGGCAAGTCCGCCAAGTGCAGACATAATCCGCTCGGGGTTCACCGATTTCAGTACGATTGCCAGCTTGCGAGACGCGAGGGCCTGAGAGACCCGTCCAAGCATTTCAGGAGTGATAAACGGCTCGAGCCTTTCACGAGCCAACGGAGTATGCATTAAAATGAAAATGGCATGCTCGAGAACCGTAGGGTCGATCTGATCGACATCAGGAATTCCATCTCCGTCCTCGTCCTGGCACGAACACGGCGTTGTAAGATTTTTGAGTGATTATGCTTTCTTCAACGGAATTCCATTGCAGAGAACAGAGCGAAGCCAAAGGATGATATGAGAGTTCGTGCTAGCGGAGAACCTTCTTGTTGTCGATTGTATTGGCGATGCGGACCGCTTCGAAGTCGAGGTACAGGTCCTGCAAACAAGCATATACCTGCGGCCCGCCATCATTGATCTCTGGTGAGGCAACAGTGCACATATACGTCGACCAATAGCATTGAAAGTTGGAGACCGAGAGAAAATCCGTACCCTGTCCCCTCCGGAGACTCGGAATGCCTCAGCCGCAGCGAGTGAAGCTGTAAAGCTGCCTCCGAAAAAGACCAACACGCTCCCTGGAGGTCTGGCGCATCAGTCTGATTTCCTTCGACGCATTATGAACTATACTCACCGGCTCTCCCAGGAAAAATATCTTGCATCTACATTGCCTACTGTCGCCTACGTTCCAGTGCGGGCCTGGTCCAAATTCTACGCGCAGATCCGCGTGAGGAGTTTGATCTAGTATCAAGCAAGAGAAAAAGTGCTCACACGCGCAGGTAGACCCAAAATCTTCAGCAAAATCACGCGAAAAAATGGGACTGGAAGTGATGGTGCGCATTGCGGGGAGTTCTGAGGTCAAACCGTAGATGACTTCGAGGGTGTCCGTAGGGAGCGCACGAGCCAAGTTGTACGCGGAGAGCAGCCAGGGCCAGACCACCGGCGCCACTCGATTGAAAGTCTGCGTAGATAATCAGAATCACCAACGCGAAGAACATCAGGAAAGCTGATTCATCCCAGCAATGTGGAGAGAATGGCCACCTCTGTTGTGGAGGTTGCCAGCGGGCCCAAGACTTGCAGCAGCGTTCGAGCCCACGGTGGCATCACCTACTCGGTAAGGACAATTAGATTCGATAGACAACCTTTCATCGTGATCCCGCTGAACACTCAATCTTGGCTGGCAGTGAGCGGCGGATAGCACCGGATTAGCGGCTAGGGCGAGACAGATCTTCTCGACACGCTCTGCCTCACGGCGGCCGGATGCCGAATTCAGCGCGCTGTGCGGTCGATGTGGGGAACGAAGGGACACCAGCGTGCCAGGTAGCGATTCACGCTTCATGGCTGCGGTGCGACGCAGCTCTGCCATTGGGCCAGGATCGCGAGAAGTGCTTCGACAGATCAAAATCTGCAAAAAAATAGAGTTGGCAGAAATTGTAGCCAGACAAATTTTGAGATGGAGGGCATGAGGGCCTCTGCACGCAGCTGGACGGGCCCGAGATTGACAATCTTCACCTGTATGGTAGCGGCAGTTGTGGGGAAGGAGCTCGTGCAGGTGCGAAATCTCGGGTCCCGCGCTCTCGCTGAGTGCAGCACGGTCCTCGGCATGGAGGGCTGGTGGTGCAGGGTGAGTGCAAGGTTGTGCCGGGTAGATGAGTGGCAGCGGGACCTTACCACCTTGACGCTGAAATTTTTCACGAACCAGTGAAGTTTTTTGTGCTCCGGTGGGTCGGTCGTGTCAGGGGCGGGGGAAACATCGCTTTGTCTATCAGTGCCCCTCGCACCGGATCAGTGTGGTACCTTCTAAGCCACGCACCACGGCAGGCGCCTCAATGCCCGCGACCTTGTGGCGACAACGAAAAGCTTCTGTGTAAGTCGGAGTCATTGAAACAAGGGACAAATTTCTCCCGTATCATAGATATCGCTGCAGCACTGGAAGCAGAAGACGGGTGTGTTCCCAGATCACCGTGCTGTCATGACTTGAAGAACACAAACCTGCTACGCATGTCAATGCAGAGCAATACGAACCTGTCCCCGGCGCACCGGTTGCAGGTGGGATATCCGCGTTTACAGTCACTTTGCGGAGAAAGGGCCGCGATTCAGGGTGCAGCACCCCCCTGGAGCTGATCGCCGCCTGTCGAGTTGCGGAACATGCATTGTCGCTGTCGTTGCGTATTGCCTGCCGCAGATGTAGCAGTCTGCTGCACGCATGATATGCTAGCCTTTTGACCCGTTGACCGACGAGTCTTCTGTTGCCGCATCAAGGTCTGACGAGCTACTTTTTTCCATCCTCGATATCAGGTGTCAATCCTCGATGGGACAAACCACTCGTGCACGGAGCACGAGCTCCTGGGAAAGTTCGTCTCTTGTCTCTCCCTGCAGGAACTACCCGGCGCCTGTTCCTTCAAGTTTCTGCTGCTGAATTTTTGAGCAGCTAACGAGATCTAACATCACAATCCATGCTCCTCCGCCTTTGCTGATATCTCATGCGGCGACCAGGCGCGCATTTGTCAGCAGAGAGTCAACAGCAACAGTGTGTCGAAACCAGTAATTACAAATTACACGAGGGTCAGTCCCTTTCCTCTTCTTGTCTTACATAAGTCCCTGGACGGAACATATGTCTCTTTTCCGCGCCCAAGTCATGCGTGGGCGGCAGGTTAAGCTGGAATGTGAGGATACACACGGATCTGCGTGTTACCTCTCTTACCACGTCGAAGCCGCGTGGATGCCAGCGCCTGCTTGCTACGCCCTTGGACTTCCCTGTGGCTACTGGAATGCTCTTCTCTGGTTTTATCCCGCTCTGCTGCTCCGCACTAGCGTTCTCCGTGAACTGTCGCCACATTGAAAAAGCGGAGTGGCTAGGCTCCAGAGACGGCAATCTTTCCATCTCACATGCTGCACTTACGCAGGCTCCTCATCCTCGGCACTCTAGCTGCACTTTCGTATATCTTCAGGAAGCCCCTGACAGTACCCGAGCACTGTATCCGAGCATGCATGCTCCAGGCCATCCGCCTGAAGACGTTCCCGAACACTCCACGGGCGCAAGGCTGAATTCGGCCTTGATGTCCTGCAGAGAGAAGCTGGCAGAGGTGCTTGGACCGAGTGCGGCTGCAGCGGCGGCAGCACTCCAAATCGGTAATGTCCAAACACCGCATGCGCGCTGTGCCGAACAGCCCTCCGCAGGGAGCCTGGTGCGAGCTCAAAGCTAGAATTCGCGGCACAAGGGTTGTCCGTCTCGCTGCGCTGTGATCCAATAAGGAGTGTTCACGTCATGTGATGGGGGCGGTGTCTCAGACAAGTGGCGGCTCTTCTCTGGACGTGCAAGCGCGGTGGAGGAGATGGAGGCGCGGCTGGCAACTGCGGGTGCGGGAGGTGAGGCAGCAGCGGGCACAGGAACTTACGAGCGCATGTGATTTCATAGCTGTGTGGTCTACAAAATGGTAAAAAGAGACGGGGGATGAAGGAAACATCCATCGAAAAACAAGGCAGCGCAAAAGTCAAAAGTTGATGCCTACAGTGTACATACACAGGCACACTTGCGTACTCTCGCGCCGTGCACCTCTTTTGTCCCCGAGGTGAATCCACCTCGCGATCCCATATCTCAGGGAATTGCTTGTCCTCGCAGTAACTCAACTTCGTACACGCTAGCATCCGTAAAGTTGTCTGTGAAGAGTGGAGAAAGGACACGTCATCGCTTCTCAGGCCAAAAACACCCGGCTGAAAAGGCAATTCATCTCGCGGAAAGGGATCACACCAGCGAACTCGTTGCGGGGCGTCGCTCCCTTGTCCCAGAGCTTTGGGACGCGCACATTTCCGGACGTTGCCGATTGATTTTCCGATGATGGCTTCGTCGCCTGCGTAACTCATGAGCTGCCGTCATGTCCTTGAAGCTTCGAGCATGCGAAAAATAATTTCAAAGTGCTAGCGTCGCAGCCTTAGTGAAATTCGTAAGCTGAATCTCTAAGAGGGGAGACCGCACCTCCCGTGTGCTCCTTTTGCCATCATGCGCACCATGACTGCGCGAAAACCCTAAACTGACCTGTTTCCAGAAACGCTGCGCTCAGGCAAGAAACTTACAGCGTGATTGTGTCTTGTGAAGTGTCCATGCGATACCACAAGTGCCCGATATAAAAGTTCCAGACGCACCTTTGATCCAGGCGCGCCGAGCATGAGCGGCGCAATTTCAGAAACGGGCCACTTTTGCACAGCCACCTGCAGAGCAGAGAAGAAGTTACGAGATTGAAGCAGTCGAGGGCCAGACAGTGGCTGGAGCATGATTTCAAGAAAACAGACTATCTTGCCAGCATGTCCACCGCCCGAGAGCAGGCAAAATCTTGAACAGCGCCACCTGCAGGGCTGGGAAATACCCCATCGACGCGAATGAGAAGGTCTCCTTCGAGGATTTGACCGGAGTTTGCTGCCGCCGAATTGGGAACGAAACCCTTCACCACCAATCCGCCTTGTCCATTCGAGCAGAACACTATCCCAACACCTGCGTCGCGTTAGGGAAATCAGTGGGTATTTGTTGCTCGTATCTGGCGTGCTTCCTCGCCCCATTTCTACTGTCACGGGAGCTGCATGCTCAGCGGACGCGTCCGGGTCGACGCACCGTGCTGCTGCTGTCCCCCCTCGCCCGGGTGACGCATTGTTCTCATCTGCCATGCTCATGTTCAGGGCGCTCTATAGTCTGCAGTGCTAGCAAGCAGCATAATGCTGCATACAATCCTTCACAGTGTCTTACCCGCGTCACCATATGATCATCCTCTCTTCGACCGCAGCAATCCCACCTGTGAGGAGCATGGATTGAGTTGTTGCCTAAAGATGCGCAGCAATGTGACGTTGCTGCGCAGTTTCCCAGAACCATCCTCGGCAGCCAAAGCGCACGCTGGTTTGCGCTAAGATCTGAGTTGTGCTTCATTCCATCGCAGGACAGGTTCTGCGGAATCGCATCGCCGATAATACAGTTTGCTCACCGCGCGCGAAAATGGGCCTGTCGAATCTAGACCTTTACGGTCAGCAATGCCGAGAAGGGGAGCGCAAGGGGGTTCGCACATTCCACCGAAGGAGAACGCCATCCTGCTGCGAGAGGAGCACCGAGGAATTCTTTTCAGTCTGCGGGGACCTCCCTTTTTAATCAACAAAGGTCAGTCAAGAGCTCTCTGAGTTGTTGTTCTCCCATCCCATCGTGTGCCTCACTGTATCACTTCTGTGATGCGGGTCGTGGTTGGTTCCTCGAATGGCCCGCCGCTCATCCCCGCTCTCTGCTTGTCTGTCTACCATTTCGAGTTTCGGGTGGTTTCCAACGCTAGTCTCGCATGCGGCGTGCTACACCTGTCGTCATTGTTTGGCCTGATGTTGAGTCTTTTGGATTCACACGGCTCGTCGTCTATGAACAGTATAATTTGAATCTCTTCGAATGGAAGCTCGCACCCCTCAGTCCTCCGTAGACCCAGGGGTCCATCACTAGAATCATGGCTCATGACTTATTGAGCGAGGCTAACGCTGAGCAGTGCCCACTCCGTCGTAGCGAGCTGGCTGCGGCGCAGATACACCCATTGCTGGAGAGCCGGAGCCTGCGGTCCCGCGGCGCTGGTGTGAGCACTTTGGCACGTGCCCAGGTATATCCAGACAGGCTGGATTCAAGACCTTGACCATTGGAGAGGATGAGCGGCCGCTGCTCGCCCATCTGCACGCGGGAGGCCTCAAGCGCGGGGCGTGGCGTTGCAATGTAGTATCCTGAGAGGTCTGCGTCCCAGCGCTGCCCAGCGAGGCGACGGTCTTCTCCCAAGATACGATGCGACAGAAGCCAAAGTGATCCTGCTGCTGCAAGGCCCACGTACAGTCCGGGCAAGGGTTCCACCCGCGGCAGTCGAAAATCTGCTGCTGTGAGCTCGTCAGTAGCGGCAGAAGAACATGCCAGCAGCCATGACGCAAGCAACTTTTGAAGGCTACAATCATTGAACAATGGGTTGTGAGGGCGCATTTGCCTTCAGATGAGTTCTTGCTGGAATTTTGATGGGATGTAACTCCAGGGATTGCACCGTCTGAAACGAAACAGGCGGCGGCGAGTGCTAGCTGCCACATGCCTAAACAAGAGCAGCCAGAGAGCTCCATGATATAACACGACCATCGCCATCGACGCTCATCTGAAAGAGACTCCCCGAAGAACCAGACAGCCGTCACACTCGCTGCGACCACCACAGGAATCCCTTCAATGCAGATCGCCCCCATGACTGCAAGCGGCTTGTTGCCCCATCCTGCAGCGCTGATACTTTCACCGATTCCACGTAGGTGTCCTGTGCGCCAGGCGTAAGTGACGGCGTCGGCTATGGACAGGGGAAAGCCGCCCTGCGCGGCCGTTGCCGAACCGTCCGCCTCATAGAAGAATACGTATACTGCTGGAAGGAACATAGAGGCGAGGAGCGCCGTATCTGTACCAAGCACCCACAGCGAGAAAAGTAGGTTTCGTTGTGTACGCGCTCGGTTCTCTTCCACATCATCTGAAGCTTTTCCTGCCGTCCAGCATGCTTCCCGTGACAGCAGAGAAATTCCAACCTTGAAGTTGTTGGTCACGAATATTGTGAGCAGCGTGCCCACCCATTGCCCGAGCACAACAGCGATCAAGGCAAGTGTCCCGCCTGCGAGGAGAACCACGTGAACCCACTCCGAAGCACCATGCGCTGCGGGCTCTGCTAGACGCACCGTCGCCACCATCTGCACCGGGAAAACCCAAGTTACTTGATAGTCACCGGACCATTTTTTGCAGGCCGGGTAAAATCAACTCTGGGAAAAGATTGGGCACTGTTGCGCCCAAACTTTGTGCCATCATATTTGCTCAAAGAGAGCGATGCGTAGACTGTTGCGGGAAGTTTACTGTGAAAAGAGCTGCAGGGAAGAAGAAATTTATGGCACCAAGATCACGAAACAAAGAAAGACGCGACTTGCGTTGCTCAGGTGTCAGCAGCACTGCACGCGGCGACCCTGTTGCTACCACAAGTAGCATGCGAAAATACCTGCATTGGGGTCATTCAGAATCACCATTGATCATAATAAATACAAGCCGCACTAAGACCTTACCAATACTGGCCTTGGGAGTTGGTGAGGAGGGAAAACGGACGGGCAGCAACCCCCAGAGTCCGAGGAAAAGCCCGAGACAAAGACCAACGAGAACTTCCCCATGCGTCAGAAGCCACCAGACCCACTCCCAGAATGACCTTCCCCCTCCATATAATCAGACAGGGCAGGATCGCTCGCGCTAAATGTGAGCAATTACGCACCCGATAGAATACTCCGAAACGACCATTCCTCCGACTGATCGCTGCACGTCTAGAACCGGCATCATCTGATTCGTCGCACGCCGTGAGCTCAAGGCGCCCTTGACAGGGATGGGGCATGATCGTTGACTCCGTGGATTGCTGCTGGGTCTGCATATGAAGTGTCGTTACCTGAGATGCTAGCAGCACAGAGGAGACGAGCGCCGTCCCCATCCAGATCGGAACCGGCGGCTGCAGAGAGAAAAGATTTCTGTAAGTCATTCGACCTCTCCGGCAAATTCGCGCTGCACTTCGTTGTCACTATTTTTGGTCATCTCAGTGCGGCTTCTGCAAGCACGGCGGAAGTGGAACATGCCTTCGGAGGTGGCGGAGGCGGGCCCACACGTGAAGTGGGCCGCGCATAATCGATCATTGGCCTCACTGTGCTTCCCAACGCGCCTGGTAACTTATTTGCGAGCTTTATGCCCGAGCTTTCACCCGTTCACTGCCCGAGCTCTCAGATTATCCGGCTTCACGGGCATGCAACCATCATGCCTTGCTGCTCTCGCAATTCCACTTTTACTTTATTTTACTCCAAATCGAGCGTTCCTTTCTCAAAAGTAGATACATTGCAACCCCGCATTCAGGATCCAAACTGCTGTGAGCGAAGCGCCGCCGACATGCCCTCGAGAAGGTGGCATGGGGCGGGCGCGGGGAGGATACTTCCCGTTGCCCTTCTGGCTACTGCTCTGGCATGCATTTTGCTGCTGCGAGAACACGCAGGTCCGCTGGAGCTCTTGCGCCAGGTTCATATGGACAGGTTTGAGCGATCGATGGATCGAGAAGAGACAGCCATCTCCAAGGAGCTCTTCCCCAGTGCCAGGACCATCGGACGAGACGGGGCCCGGCTTCACACATGGGTTTCATCGCTCTTTGCGGCAAAAAATGCACAGGGCAACGCAAAGCAGACCCAACAGCCCGCAAGGGTCCCGACGCTGTCGGGCCCCTCTGCTCCCTCAGCGGCTGTGCGTCGCGGGGTTGTGCGCGATGCTGCTGGAGCTGTCAACGCTCGGAAGGCCGTCCTTCGACAGCTCTCTGTCCAACACAACACAGCGGAACCGCGTGCGGCACACGTCGTGCCCCGAAGCTTGGGTCGAGTTCAACACGCCTCGCTGCATAAGGGAACACGCTCCGTTCATTCCCAACCGCGGCGCCCGGTGACAAGCCCAGGCGAGCTAAGGCACCTTCCGGGCCCTGCGCTCCGGGGTGGGGGTAAGGTAGAGATGCAGGCGAAGACCTGGATCCACAAAATCGAGCAGATCGAGCTAGCCAAGTACAGGAAACAGTTCGTTGCGGAGGAGCACAAGAAGCCTTTCGCCGGGGCACGGCACTACGGCGTTGCGGCGGAGAAGAAAGACGCATCAGATTTTTTCGATGGACTGGAGCGGCACCATGGGTACAAGAAAGCTGTGATGCGGAAAGCGATGGCCGAAATCCAGGCATCCCAGCAGAGACTAGAGAGGATCGAAAAGCGATACACTGCACAGCGCCATGAAGAGGACGCGAGGCACGTGCAGGCGATTGAGGAGGCGCGTGAGGCTCAGAAGCGTCGAGATGAGGAGCGCAAGGTGCAAGCTGCAGAAGACGCGAAGCGCTTGGCTGCTCACAAGGCGCGCGAGGTCGAGCAGGCGCGGCACGCATCCGAGGTGGCGCAACGCAAGGAATTCGACGAAGCGGATCGCGTGGCCAAGGCGCTGGATCCTGTGCATTACATGGTGCTCAAGCACGCTGCACGGACAGTCGTGCACAGTAAGGGGGGCGTGAATTACTCGACGGGGGCGAAACCTGAAGGGCGGGGAGAGGGCGTTCGGGCAAGCAATCTCGAGACGAAGGGCTCCGTCCAGGCGCCGAGGGCCAGCCTCGTTGGGGAGATTCGAGGGGTCGAACAAGGATTGGAAGATGAAGTTGGGGCAGAAGAGCGGGAGTTGGAACGCTTCGAGAAAGGGGGGCGCCTGCTTACCTATGGCCACACGGGTGGAGTTGGGCTGGAGCAAGCGATGGCCCAAGGGGGCGAGGCCTCTGCAGCCGTGGCGCAGGAGGAACACTAGCGAGTTAGGTCTGCATGAACAGTGCCAATGAAGGGTGCAGGACCTGTCCGTAAAGTTATTGCGAAGCTTTGCTGTGACAGTGGCCTTCATTAGCACCAGTGGAATGGCTCAAATATGCACCTGTTGGCTAAGTCCCGGCTTCCATTCCATGCCCTGGCAGGTGTTACTTGCAGGCGCATCTGCGTTGCACGTGGTCCTGAAGGCACTGATCAGGGTCCATCCACTCTGCAGCAGACACTGGATGATGCACTGCGACTACATCTGCTCCGTGGACCACAGATGTGCCTCGTGCTCGCGTGTGCGGCGCGTGTTCTGAGCGTTGAAGTAGTTGCGCTCGAAGCCGTTGGAGCGGTCGACGCCGTCCCAGCGGTAGCCAGGTGGGATTCCATAGCGGTTGGGCGGGTATGGGCCTCGATACTTGGGCTTGCTCGACTGCGTCTTTTCAAGCCGCGCTGCCATGGGGTCACCCCAGCGCGTCACCTGCTTCAGCTCGTCGTTCATCTCTTTGTCATCCTCAGTCCGTGCAAACGGCCTGGATTTCTCGGCCTCTAGCCGCCGCCTCGCCTCCTCTTTTTCTTCCATCTGCACCAGCCCTTTCCCCCACACCATGTTTTTCAACTCCGTCTCCTCCTCCTCCGCCGTTTTCTTGCGCTTCCCGCTGTCTGCCTCGACCCGCTTTCCTGCCTTGTCACGGTACACTGTTTCTGCAACCTTTCCTGTCTGAGTGTTGTCCAGGCGACTGAAACGATCTTCCTCGTCGCGCTTCTTTCGCTCCATAGTCTCGGTAAGTTCCTTCCCTGAAACATAACCCGCCCGCAGCCCATTGACAGTTTGTGGTTCCACTTTTTTCTCCCCACTCAATCCTTTCCTTGCCGGACTCGGGTACTTTTCACGACCACCTCGCCGTGGCGGGCTCTGGTCGCTGTCCGAGTCGTGCCTCCCCCGCGCAGACTTTCGCGGCGGGCTCTGGTCGCTGTCCGAGTCGTGCCTCCCCCGCG
>ENA-UOXV01006386-UOXV01006386.1-marine-metagenome-genome-assembly--contig:-NODE-6386-length-12382-cov-5.454368_pt1 | contig 12382 bp, 12 predicted proteins | sample MGYA00238165_ERZ766961 | MGnify/ENA primary metagenome ERZ766961 (study PRJEB28924, sample SAMN03173240) | marine metagenome | biome: Marine; feature: Water; material: Subsurface seawater | place: North... | reverse complement strand
GGGGGGGGGGGGGGGGGGGGGGGGGGGGCCCCCCCCCCCCGCGCGCCGCACCGCGCGGCAGTGAGGTGACGCATCACGTGCGGGGCGCGGCGCTGGCCTGGTAGAGTCCCCCCATCAGGTGTAGGGCGCCCCGCTCTATCAGCATGAAGTCTCCTGCGTGTGCCGCGCTGCCCTCCCCGAGCTCCTCAGCCCGCCCGCCCACGCTCGCACCGCACACCCCCGCCTCCCCGCCGCCCGCGCCCTTCGCGCCCGCGCCGCCCGCGCCCTCCGCACCATGCTCCGCGATCACAGCCAGCCGCACGATCTCCTCCACCGCCGCGGCGCGCGCGTCTGGGGGCGCGAGGGCGTCGAGCCGCGCGGCGATCGGGAGGCGCGGGAGGAGATACAGCCGACCGGGGTCCAACGCGGCCTCTGCCGCGAGCGTGCGGAAGACGGCGCGCGAGAGCAGCAACTCCCCCCGGGAGAAGAGCACCCAGCGCCCGCGCGCGCGGCGCGCGCCGACGTTCTGCGCGGCGGCCTCGAACATCGCGGCGCCGCCGCCCCGCCCGCCGCTCGCCAGGACCATGCGGCGCTGGAACGCCGGGCCCACGGAGATGACGCGGATGTCCGGAGTGGGGAGGTCGCCGCGCGGCGGAGCTCGGAGGAGGTCGCGCAGCTTGACCGTCAGCACCTCGCCTGCCCGCTGCGCGCATCAGCCGCCGCGCGGGGGGCGCGGGGCGCGAGGCGCGGGGCGCGGGGCGCGGGGCGGCGACCGCCCGAAGTGAACTCGTCGGGGGCCCACTCGACGACGATGATCTCCGCGCGCACCTAAAAGTTGATCAATTGACTTGGGGTGCACGTACAGCTCGGCGGTGCATGGGAGAAAAGAGAAGAGGGGCTGGTTGAGGGGAGCGGGGGGGGGGTCAGTACCCCGAAGTCGCGGCAGCCTGCGCCACACCGCACGCTCAGAGGAGTCTCTCCGCAGCGCAGGCAGCGGCGGCGCAGCGCTGGCGGCGGCGGGGCGGGCGGCTGGGACACCCGCGGCAGCGAGGTCGAGGAAGGCCTGCAAGCGCCCGACGTAGTCGCCGCGGAGGTCGTCGTGCCGACCGGACACCACGATGCTCACCGCCACCTCCTCCTCCCCCTCCGCCCGCGCCCGCGCCCGCGCCCCGCGCCCGTCCTCGGGGTCCGGCACCCGGTCGGCTGCGCAGGGAGCGTGCGGGATGAGCGTCGTGTGGGGCGGCAGCGGCGGCGGCGGCGGGGGGGTGGCCGGGGCCCGGGGCCACCAGGCGAGGCGAGGGGTCCGAGGTCGCGGCAGGACGCGGAGCGGAGAAGCTCCCACCAGGCGGCGAAGGGCATCGTCGGATGGTCCGACGGCCAGCGCGAGTACGGCTCGACGGCGCACCACCGGCTCTGCGCGCTCAGGCGCAGCGCATGCCGCCGCAGGCGCGCCGCGACAAGCAGCACCGCGTTGCGCCAGCCGCGGCCGCCGACGCCGCCCACCGCCCTCGCCACGTCCTCCGCGCTACGCGTGAGCGGACCGCCTGCGGAGGCCATGCCCTGCTCGTCCTCGTGCTCGAGCACCCACCACTGCCAGTCGCCAGGCCCGGCCGCGCCCACCCGCGTCTCGCTGAGCTCGCCCCACTCCGGAAAGCCCCAGCCCTCGTCCAGCGAGGCGCCCGCGAGCGCGCGCACCTCGCCCGCGACGGCGGCGCACTTCTCCGGGGAGAGCTCCCAGCCGGGGAGGATGAAGCGGAGCGGCTGCATCGGCGCGGGATGCCGCTGGTGCGCCATGAGGCACGGGCGGAGCAGCACGACCTGCCGCAGCCCCGCGCCGCGCGCCTTGCACGCGAGCAGCGCGTCGAGGTGCGTGGTGCTCGCGACCTGATGGTAGCCCCCCATGCGGTGCAGCGCCGCGCGCCCCACCAGGAAGAAGTCCCCGGCCGCCGGCAGTAGCGGTTCATCGGTCAGCCCGCGATGCCCCGCCCAACCGCCCTCGCCCCCGCCCGTGCCCGCGCCGAGCGCCTCGCACGCGCCCCGGTTGTACTCGCCCGGGCACTCGGCGGTCCCCTCCGTGCACGTCTCCTCTCCGTTCAGACGCTCCACCTGTCCGCGGCAACGCGGCGGCGGCGGCGCGTGAGCCTCGAGACGGCGAGCGCGATCCGGCGGGTGAGGCCGGATGAGAGGAGCGGTGGGTGCGGGGTCAGGAGGAGACGGGAAAGCAAAGCGGGGGTGTGTGGGTCCAAGACGAGACCATTTCGTCGAAGACTGTGAGGCGCATGTCGAGCGGCGCGAGGGGATCCATCAGCGCCGGCAGTTCCGAGCGCGCGACGCGATAGAAGGCCTCAGGCGACAACCTGCGAGCGGCAGCGGGTGACACTGCCGTACGCTGCGGGCAGATGGGCACGCTGGGAAAGCGCCGCGGCGGCAAAGAGTGGATCAGCAGGCTGTGGGGCCAGGGCAGCGGACTTGCGGGCGGCAAAGACGGAGTAGAGCGCGTCCGAGAGGATCACGTCGCCGTTCGAAAAGAGCACAAACTCGCCGCGCGCTCGCCGCGCACCCACGTTCTGCGAAGCGCGGGCACTGGCGCAGGTGAGTGGAACCACATTGCGATTGAGCCTAGGGCGGTCAATCGAAACAGGATAGGGCGATGGAGAAGGGGCAAGGTCGACCTTGGCCATGAATTCGAAGAAGTCCTGTCCAGTCTGGTTCTCTACGGCCATGTGGCGGAAGGCTGGGACTGTGATGACCCGGACATCCACGGTCGAGCCGGGCGGCACACGTAGCAGCGACGCGAGGGTGTCGTTCCCCGCATACGGATTCCACTCGACGACAATCACCTCAAGTGCCGCGCCATGCGATCCGGCCTGTGCAATGAGGAAATCGAGAGAATTCTGCAAGCGCCCCGCGTAGTCGCCGCGCTTGTTGTCATGCCGACCGCACATTACGATCGAGACATATGGCCCAGAATTTTTCTCCTCCCCCCCGAGCGATGCTGCACACAGCAAGAAAAGCCACGCGACCCTCAAAAGCGTCGCGCGTGCCCGGGTTGGCATCGCTACTTTTCGCCCGCTGTTCTGCACCCGGAAGGCAAGGTCTTCCAATTTCTCGATCGTGAAGGACTCATGATTTCGGGATTTGCCGACATCGATCAGAGAGGGGAGAACGCGAGCCACGCACAAGAGAGGGTGCGCCAGCACTTCCCTCACCTTGGATAAAGTGAACAGCCGTGTCTTCGATGCAGGACGGGGACCGCGGATGGGCGATCTCGCTATTGGACCCTTTCATGGTTCTGCCAGCTCTGGACCAGAGTCTCGGCCTGGAAGGATGGCTCGCACGGCACACACTCCCAAACCTGTTCGCCCCATGGCTCATCCTCTACACTGGAACGATGCACGCACTGGCGCTCCTGTATTACATGATCATTAAGCCGCTTGGTCCCAACTGGTACTTCGTCAAGAAGGGCACCTACCTTGCAGCACTGTTGCTCTCGTACACGCTGGCCTCCACTTTCAAGGACCTCGTCGGATTCAGAAGAAACACGACGGATGCAGCTGTGCATTTCATGAGCGACTGCATGATGATTCTTGCTGTGCATCGCTGGGCAGAAATCCTATTTGGGACTAACCCGAAGGCATGCTGCACTGTCCCAAAGACAAGGAGCGTTGATGCGTGACATCACTAGCTAACTTCGTTCTGGCATGCAGGGAACCGAGACAGGGTTGTGGATGTGGATGACTTTCATCGCACTACCTTCTGCAGAGGTGAGCGGTCCAGTGCTATTCACCTTCCCGGCGTCTTCGCAGCTCAGGGTCCTCGCGGAGGAGCGGCGCCTGACTGACTGTGGGGAGTTCGGGCAGGTTGCTCTCGACGCGGACGGGAAGCTTGTGCCGCCCGGGGCGGGATACGTCGCAAGGCGCTTGAAGAGCACAGTGCGCGAAGTGGCCATCGCCACGGCTTTTGTCGGCATCTATCCGCTGCTTCCGCGCGACTCGCCACTCGAGGTCCCCACGCCGCCCGAGACTCTCCCCGCGCACGGCACATGCGCCCTGCACGCTGCTCGTACTTCCGCGCGCCCGTGCCCCGACTCTTTCCTCTCCAGGGCTTCGCGTGCTCAGTGATCTTCTCCTCGCTCCTCGCGCTCGGCGAGCCGCTCCTGCTCTACGCGGACGCCTGCGGCGCCGCGCCGGTGGAGCCGATGCGCCACCCGTGCTGGCTCTCACAGGGCGTCTGCGACTTCTGGGGCCGCCGCTGGAACGTCACTGTCCACCGCTTCCTGCGGTCCGCTGCCCTCTGCTCGCCCGGTCGGTCGCCCGCCTGCGGGTCCCTGCCCTCGACTTGACGGGCGAATGTCGCGGCAGGCGGCTGTACTTTTCCCCTGTGCTGGCGCGCACGGGCAGCCGCGGCGCCGCGACCCTCACGAGCTTCGCGGGTTCTGCGCTGCTGCACGAAGTGCTGGTGTGGCGCATTTCACAGTCCTGCGCCCCCGCGCGCGAAGCTGCGGTGCGCGGCATGCTCGGGCACCAGACGCTTTTCTTCATCTCGCAAGGCTTCCTTTGTCTGCCCCAGCCCGAGCTGCGTCTGCAAGGCGCTGCTTGCAAGCTTTCATTCTCTCTCGGCGCGCGCTCTCTGCTGCAGCCAGCCTTTCCCCCAAACGCTTGTCCTGAATCCGCGCCGCTGCCCTGCTTTCTGATTCTGCGGTCGTGAATAGGCTGGATGGAGCGTTCGGTGCAGCACCGCTTTCCCGCGCTGAGGGCGCGCATGTTCGTGCCTTTCCACGTACCCCCGCACCCACAGGGATCAGCGATGCGGCAGGCAGACCGGGTGCAGCTCATAGGACTCCGCGGGTGCTTGCAGGAGCGCTCTTCCACGGCCGATCCAGTCCCTCATCACCGCAGCTGTCATCTGCCCCTTCTCCTTCCTCTTTGTCGGGCCTCTGCGAGAGGGCGGCGTACTCCTCTCCCTGCGGAACTACTTTCCTCGCCCCCCTTTCGCACCGCCGCTTCCTCGCGTACTCCATTAACCGCGACCGCAGGGCGGTTGGGCCTACTGTTCCCCACTCTCTGCACCCCGCTCTCTCCCGGTCCTCTCTGTAGATGAATTGTTTGCGCTCACGCGAAATAAACAGCTTTTTTCGCCAACGCTCTCACCCACTCGATCCTACCACTCCTCTCTCCCCGTACCAGCTGGCCTGGCGGCTCACTGGGGCCTCACGGCCCGCTGCAAGTTCCGGACAGCAGCCTTGCAGTCGTGGAGCGCATCTTTGGAGCCGCTGCCCACGCGGATCTGCTGCACGGCCTGCATACACGCGCTCTTGGCGGCTGCTGGGAGCACCGCATCCGGCACGCCGTGCAATGCCGCCGCCAGCCACTCGTCACGCGCGGGGCGCATCAGCTCGCCGCAGTCCATGATCACGAGCGCACACGGCTCAATGAGGACCCCGCCCTTGTCCACGAGCCCGGTCACCAGCGCCTGCATCATGGTGAGCCCGCGCGGCTGCGTGGCGCCCTGCGGCGAAGGAGCTACCTGCATCAGGAACGCCACAGACGCCGCCTTGTCTTGTGCGTGGCGCGCGTCGTCCCCTTGGTTGGCGTCCGCGAGGACAAGGTTGTCCAAGAACGCGGCGACCGCCTTCAGCGCGTCGCGGTGCGCGAGCGGCGTGTAGAAGGACTGCACGCCGCACGCGAACGCCTCTGCGCCCACGGGCGCCACGAGCATCGGCTGCGGGAAGCGCCGCAGACCGCGCCCGGCAAGCTCGAAGTATTCCTGCACGATGTCTGGCGCAGCCTGGAACGCCGCTGGGGAGTTCAGTGCCTGCATTGTGCGCGATGAGAGCGCTGCGAACATGTCGAGAAGCGGCTGGCCGAATTCCGGGTGCTTTCCAAAGAGCGAGACGATCGAGTCGACCGCGTACAGGATGCACGACAGTGGGTGCTTTAGGTACGAGTTCACCACCGCCGTTGCGAAAGGCCCCAAGAACTGCTTGAACCGCTGAGACATAGCTTGCATCGCCGACTTCATGCAACGGCACACGTGTTCCATGAGGTCCTCTTGACCGACGAATTGCGCGATTGCAGCCTCGAATACAGGCCACGCCTTCTCGAACTGTATCGTCCATGCCACGGAAAGCGCCTCGCGCCGTGCCGCCGATACCTCCGAGCTCACCCCCCGGTCGCAGTTGTTGACACTTCCCTTGATCAGCGAACGGACCTTCTTGATCTGGTTGATCAGCACGTCCTTGTTTTGCGCCTGCATGGCGGCCATAGCGTCCTTGAGCGGGGGCTCTGCAACCGCCGCAATCATCTGCTGCAGCTGATTGCCCGGCACCCGCACCAGCACCGACCCGATCCCCTCCACCACCCGCTCCTGCGCCTGGATGTCGAGCACCCCGATCGACTGATAGATCTGCAGCAGCCCATTGAGCTGCTCCGGCGCCGCCATGCGCTCCCCACACGCGTCGCAAAGGTCCTGCAGCGCCTCTGCCGCAGTCTTGCCGACATGCGGGACACCGAGGCCCTGCACCACGTAGTCGAGCAGCGGCCCGAGCGCCTCGGGGTGCAGGTTGAGCCACCGGCCGAGCTTGCCGCACACGATGGTGAACGCCTGCCGCACGCGCGGGTGCGCGGGGAGCTTTTGGTACAGCGATAGGACCTGCGGGACCACGCTCGCGTCGTCGTCGGGCGCGTAGCGCGCCGCGGCGCGGATGAGGAACAGCGCGCCCTCGACGGTGCGCCACGCGTCGGCCTTCCCTGCTGCACGGTCGACCTCGGCCTGCAGGTGCGGGACGAGGACGTGGAGAAACTCCGGGCCGCCGATCATCTCCGAGACGTCGAGCGCGCAATCCCACAGCGCCTCCACCCGGAAGTTACGGAACTCGTCCTCCTCCGCCGTGCCCCAGTCGTCGTCCTCGATGTCCGTGGGGAAGCTTGCGCTCTTGGCCAGCACCTGCACCATCTGCCGCATAGCGGGCTGGAGCACCTGCAGCGCGCGTGTCCTCTCCGGCTCACCACAGGCGTTGAAGAGGCATTCCTTGAATCGCCACCTGTGCCGCGGGAGTCAGGGTGCTGCGAGAGAATCGTGGGGCTCCCCGCTCGCTCGAGCAAAGGAGTTTGTCCCAACTCCCTGCTCGAAGGCAGGGCCAGGCCCGAGACGAGCAGGGTCGCTCCGCAAGAGAGTGCAGAGCAGGGCGCTGGGGCGGCGGTCACGCTGGGCAGGTGGGGACTGGACCAGAAGGCGTAGGTGATGGAGCCGACTTTGGTGTCGGGGTGCGACCCGCACTGCACCATGAGGTCGACGAGCGGGACCGCCTGGTCCGGCGACCGCGCCACCACCTCCACGTAGCTTTCACCCATCTCGGCCACGATGCGTGCCACCGCCCGCGCGAGCGTATCGTCTTCCTCGTCGCCGCACGCGCGCTGGTACGCGGCGTGGAGGTTGGGCAGGTTGCCCGAGAGTGCCTGGAAAATCGGAAGGCAACGTTGCACGTCTCGGGAAATGTATGCCAGCTCACACATGAGGTCCGATGACGCCTCCGTCATCTTGGGGTCTGAGGCTACTAGCCCGGCAAACGCAGCTTGCACAATGGGGCTCTGCGCGATCTGTTCGGGCGGTATTTCGCCAAAGCGAAGCCAGCGCCAAAAGCACGCCACGATGGGCACAGAACTCGCGGCACGCCCCGCCTCAGGCCCTGCCGCAAGCTGCGTGAAGCGCTGTTGGAGAAAGTTGAGCACAGCGTTCGCGGAGCGGTTCGCGGAGGCCAGGAGAGGGTGCTCTGTCCCATAGAACGCTGCTTCGCGCCCCACCCGATCAGCCTCTTCTCCGAGAAGCGACAGCAGCTCGAGGAGCACTGGAATGGTCTCCTCAGAAGCTCCAAGCGTTGTGCAGACCTCCTGCACGATATCGACTGGGCGGAGCGTATGGTCGAACTGCCCAGCGTATGCTGCGAAGGCAAGACACAACTGTTTGCGGGTGTTGGATTGCCCGCTGCGAAACTTGTGTATGTGCATCATGAGTTGGCTACCAAGTTGCTCGCGCATCGATACATCGAGCTGTTCGACAAGGTCACGGCTAACTGTCTTGGACTTGAGACAATTGGCTGCAAAGAAGTACGTTTCCTCCGACAAGCCATCTGTGCCTAGAAGCGTGTTGAGGGACTGCCACGCTGCAGATGAGCGCTGATACTCCTGGAGCCAGCTATCCGCTTGTTTACGCTGGACCTCGTCTTTGGAATGGTAGAGGGCTTGTACCGCCTGCCACACCTGCTCGGTAGACGGCGCCCCCCCCGGCGCAGCCATTTCGATCCCGAAAATGTGTGCGCGTGGCTCTCAAAATCCGATTTTGAATCGTGGCAAATCCGATTCCCAAAAGTTGACATCAGCCAACGGCTGCTTTGCCGCTTTGGGCGTGGATCCGGAGGGAGGATTCACTCGCCCCCGATTTTCAGCCATGCCGCACACAGTGTAAGATGCTGGTTCCTGTACATTACATTAGAACACACGAGCTGAATATCGTTTCCTCATCGCGCTGTGCTCCCATCCTACTTTGACTGCCAATGTGGCATCATTGCCAGCATCGACTCCAGCATGCCACCTTCCTGCAAGATGCAAAATTTGGCGTGTTAGCAGCCTACTCCTCGGAAGTGTTTCCCCCTTCTCGAGTCAGGATAGATTTAAGCTTTCTGCGATAAATGCGAAGCGCGCTGTGCTTGGGATACGTGCCTCGTACGGGTCCACAAACAGGAAACCAGTGGGACACACAACTGCCGCAGTCAGAAGAGTTTGGATCCCCCGAGGTAGTGCCACCCTTGATTTTGAAGAAAGACAGATCAACGTTATGTTGTGCTTCATGTAGTGTTAGTGTGGGACGAGGAAGCTGAAGCAGAACTAGAACGGTGGATCGTCCAAAAAGGCAACAATTCCTTCAAGTGTCTAGCTAGGTTACAGGCACAGGGCAGCGTACAGCTGCCGGACGACTTTCGGGAAGCGCCGTTGCAATATCCTTTCTGCCCAGCCTAGGCCAGGGGAGGGTCGATTTTCAGTAACAGCATGCTCCACTAGCTATTGCATGGATCTAGAAGGATTTTTCAAGGAAGTGACTGCTCTGAAGGCCGTGATGGAAGGCAGCACCCACAGATGCAAGCTTGGGAGAGGAAGAAGCAGGTCTGCTGCCCAAGCGCACTGTTGAGGCTTGAACGCCTGCATCATCAGTTGTGTCAGATGAGAGACCACATGCCAACTCACAAGTCGTACGGTAGACAGTTGCTTCAGTGTGAGTCTTGTGTGCGCTGAGGTCATCCGCCCTCGCAAGCGCACGCAAAATGTGGCTCATGCTGTACAGCGCTCTGTGCCCCCTCAGGCAGATTGTATGCCTGCTAGGAGAACTGCGAAATAGCATGATGACAATCTGCTCGTGAAACGCAGCGGAAGCAGCGAATGCAGCAAGTGTAGCGAGCGCCCGGCTCCCTGCGGAGGATGGGCCAGGTTGAAGAGAGTGCTTGCAGAATCAGGTGGAAGCATCTGAATGCACGCACACTGAAGTCATGGCCGTGGAAGCGGTATTGGGTCAACCGGTGAATGAGAGGATGGGTGTAAAGAAGAGGCGACGAAGCAGACAGTGGATCGTGCGATTCCAGCGGCGACCCCTGCCAGAAACACCACGCGTGTCAAGGGTCAGTGACATCACCGCGACCACCGCCTTGCCAGTACGCCTGCGCGATGATGGCGTGGCGATGGTCCAGTTGGGACAGGTGGGGCGCAAGACCAGAAGTCGTTGACGCCCTGCGACAGCCAGCACGGAGAGTCCATCAGCTCCACGGCCTCGCACCCCAGCGCATTGATGAACGCCATCGCAACTTGTCCTGCGATCCCGGTCATTCCATACGCGTAATTAGTGTTGCCAAGACCGAGGCCCTAGGTTGGCGCGGGTGAACAATTACCCAGGAGAGAGAGCGAGCTGGAAAGAAGGACCGCAAACGCATAGGTTCTGAGGGTCGAGGATCGAGTAAAGATCTCAAGAGCTGAGCAAGCCGCGACACAGCCGGCAAAGTCTCGTGCTGCCAACAGACAACGCCTCCTCTTCCAAGTCGTCGGAGGGGCTTTTGGCTTCCTGTCCTTGTCAAAGTGGATTTCGCACGCAGGCAGGGCCACAAACGTCGCCCAGAAAAAGACTCCCCCTGAGATAGAAGGCCGCGGAGCAGTTCCGAAAGCCAACTCCATCCATCGCCAGAATACGAGCACAACGCAGCAGTTCGCAATGAAATTAGGGTACGGTCCCGCAGTTGCGACCCCCGTCGCCACCTTGACCTGATCAAGCAGTCTCTGCCGGTAAGTGACAAAGTTGGCAAAACATCGTCCTTGCTCAAACTCTGAATTTTAGCGCTCAGGAATTGGACCTGCTGCTGGAGCTCAGTCGCACAAGTGTACATCAGCACGACATATGCGCTGCGCTCAGCTGCAACCGAGCGTTTTGCAAGCGGCCTGAGGAGATGGTACGAGGCCACAGCGATCGCTAGCACCGTTGCATTATAAAGAAGCACGAACGAGAGGGCGCAAATCCAGCCCCAGACGTTCACCTCAGACCATGCCATTGGTCGGCTGCGGAGGCGGCAGTGCAGGCTGGTTCAGCGGGGCTCCGAGGCGGTGCTTCAGGTCGGCCTCTGCACTCCCTGATGTTTTTTTCTTTGTTTGACCACCAGTGTCAAGGCCGTATTTCAACGAAGCTAGCGCTGGAGTTGGGCTTCGCAAGGCAAAAAATGGGTCGTCTGATGGGCTTCGCAGCGAGTTGCGGGGGGAAGAGTGGTCAACCAACTGAACTCATCTGCAAGACAGCCCCTGGTATCGATAGAGTAGCCCCCCTCTTTTATTTAACACCCGCACTACCCTCTGCTGTCGGCTGCGTATCTGCGACAGCTGCGGAACGTCAAACGAATTCGAGATCCGCCGAGTCCTCGTCGGAACCGTTGCTGAGCTCCATCGAGTCACCTCGCTGCGAGCGGGGAACGGTGTCATGCCAGGAGCTGTCAAGGGCAGCGGTGCACGAGGCTTCCGGAGAGAGGGACGCGCACCGGTTCTGGTGAGGCCTCGCGCGAGCGGCGCGCTTCGTGATGCTCCCACTCACGCAGGGCCTCGGCCGTCACCTCGAGCTGGCTGCGCTGGGGGGTCTCTCCCCCCAGCCCGGCGCCGCCTGCAGCCGCAGGCTTCGCTGCGGAGCCTGGGTCGAACGCGACGGGGGACGCGAGCGGGCGAGGCGGGAGCCCGCTACCGGGCGTGGACGTCGTCGAGGCGGTGACGCCGCGCACCCGCTCGCGGAGGGCGCGGATCCGCGCGGAGCCGGCGCTCGCGGCAGAGATCTCGGCATCGAGCTCTTGCAGCGCGCGCTCGGAGCGCTCGGAGCGCGCCGAAACGGAACCCCCTGTGCGCGCGCAAGCCCGTCAGCGTGCCAAGAGCCGCGGCCGCGGCCGCGGGGCGGGGGGCGGGGCGGGACCTGCGCGGGCAGAGCGGATCTCGACGTCGAGGTCGCGGCGAGTGGAGTCGAGCGAGCGCTCGACGTTGGCGAGGCGCCCGTCGCGCAGCGCGCCGTTAGACTCGAGGCGGTCCACCGCGCCGTCGAGCTCGCCCAGCTGCCGCCGCAGCGCCGCCACCTCCGCGGGCAGCGGCCGCAGCCCGTCCACGCCCACCTGCACCGCGTCGAAACGCTCCTCCAGCACCGCCAGCCTCTCCCCGGCCGCCGCCACCTCCTCCCGCACCCGCGCCAGCCCGCCCTCCAGCTCTGACACCGCCGCCGCGGCCGCGGACGCCGCTGCCGCCGCCGCCGACTCCCCCGCCGCGCCGCCCGCGCCGCCCGCACTGTCTGCGCCGTCAGCCCCGCCTGCTCCGCTGCCCCGCGTTGCCGCCAGCCGCGCCTCGAGCCCCTCAAGGGGGGCGATCCGCGCTGCGAGTCCCTCCAGCTGCGCGGCAAGCGCCGCGCGGTGCTGCTCGAGCTCCACGTGTCCCGCCAGCGTCGCCGTGCGCGCCTCCAGCGCGACGAGCGCCTCCCGCTGCGCCACCACCTCCGCACGGTCCGCCTTCTCGTCCAACCGCGCGCCTGCCTCGGCCTGCGCCGCCGCGGAGGCCTCCCCACCGTCCGCGCCCTCGCGCACGGCGGGGGACCCGCCTCTCTGCTGCTTGCGGAGCGCGCCCACGTCAGCCTGCACCTCCCCGCGCAGCGACGCCAGGGCGAGCGCCATCTCCTCGTGGCGCCGCGCCGCCTCCTTGTCCACGTCCCTCGCGCTGCCCGCGTGCCCCTGCAGGTCCCCGCTGAGCTGGTCCAGCCGGCCGGCCAGGGCCGCGTCCTCCGCGTCCAGCGCGGCGCGGTGCTCGTCCAGCGCTGCGCGCAGTCGCGCCGCCTCCGCGTCCAGCGCGGCTGC
>ENA-UOXV01006384-UOXV01006384.1-marine-metagenome-genome-assembly--contig:-NODE-6384-length-12388-cov-6.776535_pt1 | contig 12388 bp, 17 predicted proteins | sample MGYA00238165_ERZ766961 | MGnify/ENA primary metagenome ERZ766961 (study PRJEB28924, sample SAMN03173240) | marine metagenome | biome: Marine; feature: Water; material: Subsurface seawater | place: North... | reverse complement strand
AGCGTCACCCACGGCGCGCGACGAGAGGGGTGCGTCTCGGTCTAGTATTGATGATGGGCAAGAGTATGAGAGGAGGTGATGAGAATTCATTTACCATTTGGTTCTTATGGGAATAGAAAACATCACCTCGAAAAGCAAACCTTTCCTGCAGCGTGTTGTGCTCTTCCTCGCATGCAGGTATCATGGTTTCACGCTTGTGGGCTGGTACACTACACCTACATCGTGGCCTCAATCAATTCCCGGTGGTCAGTAGTGACTTACGTGTGGCTCGGCACTGCGGTCCGCGCCCGAGTCGTTCGCCTATATTCACTCACTATGCATTGCCTCTTTCTCACAACTTTCTGCTTCGCTGCGCAGCTTGTGCCGCGCACACGTCGCCCCACACTCGACCTACCCCGTCCTCGCGCTGATAGTCCGCAGCCATTGCGACTCCCAGCAAGGTTATTGCTCCCCAGCAAGAGCAGTGTCGCCTCCTTCAGCGCCTCCTTCAGCGGCGTCTACCTCTTCACCGCTCAGTGCCGCATTCACAATCGGGTCGTTGAGCTCCGCCAGCGCAGCATTAAGAGCCTCGTCGAACACCGGACCAGACGCCCGGAGGTTGCGGACGAGCTCAAAGGCCGCGTTCTTGCATACTTCGGGCGCCGGCTCGTTGGGGTCGTTCTCTGGATTGAACACCAGCTTGAGCGACTTGCCAAGCGTGTTGAAGGTCCTGAGCACCTCCTCGCTCTCACGCGTCTCCGGCGGGAAGGACGTGATCCATCGATGCAGCACCGCGACAATGTTGTCACAAAGCTCCTGGTCCGCTAATGCTACGTACACGTGCAGCTCGAGAGCCTTGAAGACCCGCAGCCAGCCGGCGCACGCCTGAGGGTCCTCCTTGTCCATCGGCGAGGCTAGCACCTGTCAAGAACCGCAGCATGAGGCGGAATATCACAAATGATAGTGCGCTTGGAAGGCTCAGAGATACGAGTCAGCAATGCAATGCTCAGCGAAGCGGGGCAGCACCTCGAGGAGAATGTGAACGTGTTCGTTCTCAAGATTCTCCAGCCCGCTTTCGTCAATTTTCGCGGCAAGAGTCTCAGCGACGAGTAGGGAAGGAAGAGAGTGAATCGGCGAAACGATCTGCATGTGTGAGAGAGAGTTTCCGAGGATCTGGTGATGGTGGTCGGTGGCCATCACAGCTGAAAAGTCACGCTCGCTGAGCGACTGAAGCGCGCGCATGTAGCTTTCCATGAGAGCGTCTCCATGCTGAGTGAGACAGGGGGCCAAGCAAGACACCCCAATCTTGCGGACCAGGGGCGACTGAGACATGTGCAGCACGTCGAGGGCGAGGGCGCGGACAGCCTCGCACTCTTCCTCGCGCGCCAGCATTTGCTCCTGCACCAGGAGTGCAGCGCACACACGAAGTAGCTGAGCCGACACCTCCCACCATCCATCCTCACGCATAGCCTCAAGCTTCTCGAGCATCGGCATAACCAGCAGCGGCGACTGCTCCGCAACGAGAACGAGCATCGATAGTGCGGATGCTCGAAGCGAAGCGCTTTGATGCCCGAGACCAGTCATGGCGTAATAAATGTAGAGGTCCAGGAGATCCTCGCTCTCTTCCGAAAAATTCTCCTCCTGGTGCATCAAAATCACGATACACTGCAAGAAGCATCCCATATCATCCAAGGCATCCTGAAGTGCCTTGATTACCGAGAGATGCATGGACGCCTCGCAGAAGCAGTAAGTCATCCACAATAGTCCCTTGCGTTTCGCTGGCTTGGACTTGAGCTGTGGCACTATCTTGGGAATCCCGTATTCCCCAAAGAGCCCGCACGCAACAAATGCGTCACGCTCTGTCATCTTTGTCCCGATTTCGCACAGCAGACCGAGAACCGAAGAGTAGCAGGGCGACGTCTCCGGGAGCGTCAGCACCTTGTTGAAGATTGCAAAGAGACGCCAAAACTCCTTCGGACTGTTTAGAAGAGGCTGCACTAGCTCCTCGCACTGCTTGCGGATTGCCTCCAGCACTTTTTGTGCCTCGCCCGTCTCGATCTTCGACGCGACTAGTCTTTCGACGAACGACACGATCTTGTCCATGTTGGGGTCAAGTCGCTTCAACTCTTTCGAGTCCAACGTGCGAGTCAGAATCTCGTTTAGCTCCGTTGTGATCGGTTTCATGACGACGGTGGCAGTTCCAGGTTGACCCCCCGCGCCATTCGCAAGCGCGTCGTCGCTCATCTCGCCACCCGGCGGGAGTGAGCCCCCAGCGTTTGACCGCAGCTGCGAGATGTTTCGGTCGACCGTACGCAGCTTTACCTCCTTGAATTCAACTTTCCCCGTCTCTTCTTCTTTAGGCATCGGTCGCGGGAGGACGCGCTGGTTTGAGCGCTGAGGCGATGTTGGCCCAGTAAAGCGTCCTGGTTCAGAAACGCGCTCGTTCCGGAGAGTATTTTCGTGCGACTGCAGTAGCGCTGCTGTCCTGTTCTGGTTGGCCTCACGGTCAACCAAAGTGGTCTCCAGCTCTGAATCCTTAAGGTTTTCTTTGATCACAAAGCTCGCAGTGCTGCGTGCAAAGGGCGGGATCAGCTCGTCGTCGTTTGTCGGCCGCACGTTGTATACTTTCTTGCTCGTCAGGCAGGTGTAGATCGTCTCGAGCAGCGGGATCGCTGCATCGCCCTTGCAGTGGAGTACATTATCAATCAGAATACGGCTGATTGGCACGCGCTTCCGCTCAAAGAAGCGCTCGAGTAGCGCCCAGTTGCCGAGCTTCCGCGGAAGCCCAAGCCCATTGTCAAAGGAGTGCATCTGGATCTCTTGTGGGAAGTAGCGTGAGAAGATCTCAGCGACAAGGAAACCATTAGCAAAGTCCCGCCGGACATTTTTGACAGAATACGAGAGGTCCAGACTTTGAAGCCACTTGAGGATATCCCTGCGGGGGGCCCGGGCACACAGGTCAGCCTGTCGGACAATTGGGAGCACAGACGCTGGCCAAGGTGTGCTCAGGACAGCAATAGCAGGGGGGCGCGTCTTTCAGATCGTGAAAAAAGCGACAATTCAGCACTACATGCGCGAAAGGTCATGCGCAGCAACCCAAACCGCCGCAGCAAGCCCACCGCAGTAGGCACGCGCCCCTCCGCTCAGCCCGCCCAGCAGCTCACCTAGAAAGTCCCGCCATGTTGCCGTCACGATCAAAGAGAGTGACCTTGCAGGAGAGTGCAGCCAGCGAGGGGAGAAGGATTGCCCTGGGTGGTGCTTTGGCCGCTGCGCACGCAGGGCCCTCCGCGCAGCGCGCCACAGCCCTGCTTTCGTTGGTCCAACGGATCATGTATACTTTTGGAAAAGTGGATTCATAAAAGTGGCTGTGGCCACTTTCCTCGCGCCCTTGCCCGATTTGGCTCCTAGGTGACTGGAGGTACGGGCCCCGCGACGAACCAGCTGCGGCACTGACTGGCTAGCCCCACCATTTACTTGCGATTTCACACTTGTGGTATGAACGATATGCTGCTTGGCAACTAGGATGCCCTGTTTCCCCTCTCAAACTCGTTGCCGGTGGCGCAAAAGACAGGCACCTTGACAGCCGAGAGCGGCTTTGAAGCCCGGCTCAAGGTGCCATGTAAGCAGTGTCGCTGTAGCTCTTTGATCCATGTTCAGCTCTATTAGCAGATATGAGATGCTGTACTGCAGCGTGCTCTAGCTGCCTTGTATAACTGTGATGGCGCCGGGACTCTCTGAGGCTCGCTGGCCAGCTGTCGAGCCTTGCCGCGCGCTGAACACAGTGTGCTGCGCGCAGAAAATGTTCCAGCTCCTGGAGGTCTGCTACACGACGGGGGGCATCTGTCCGCACAAGGAGGAGGTTGTCCCTCGGTGCGTCACCGAGGGCTTTTGCGGGGGGCGGCATGGGCCGCTAACGGGCATCGAGCAGATGCAGTGGACGCCGCTCACGTACCTCGACAGCAACGATGTTGCGGGCTCGCTTGCAAAGGCTGCTGCTGCTGCGCCGGGAATCGCGGTCTCTTGACCCACCCAATACTGGATGACCCTGTAGAACCCAGAGAAGTGCGGTTCCCTGGATGAGTCCCAGCTGCCTTGCAGCAAGCCGGGCAGATTCATGAGTAGCAAAGAGCGGTGAGTTGGAGTGGGGTGGTGTCTCCTTTTCAGCCATTTGATCTCTTTTTCAGCCTTTTTCAGCCATCATCTGCATGAGCGGCTGGTGATTTATGTCGTGTTCGCAGGGTCACAAGCTGAAGCCGTACCCGCCTCTCTTCACAACCAACTGAGTTGTTGTTTGCCATTTGGCACAGTGGCAGATAGAGGCGAGTGGATTTGTGTGGGTAACCGTGAGAGTGTTTTGCGGCGTGAAAGCGTAGGGCACGTCTTGGCAGCAAGTTTGGGCGAGGAGGTAGGTGGTCTCCAGCTGCGGGATCGTGCATGGGGATGTGCACTGATACATGTCTTTCTCGATCAAGTAGCAGGGCGTCGCAGAGGGACGTCGCAGAGTGTCACATGAGGGACACATTTCAGTAGGGATCTGCAAATCCAAACATTCCCAATAACCTTGAGTCTGTAGGAACCTCGTTACTCTAGATTTATTCTGTTTCGATGGTTCGACACGACGGGTAAACCGAAGCAGGAAATGCTTCAGAAAAGGCTAAAGCGAAGCAAAGGACCACCAATTGCTATGTAGCATCAGGCACTACCCGCAGCAGGGCGCTGCGATACAAGCTGCGACTTCACCCTGTCGCATCGCAAGATTGCTGGGCGCGCTCTTGAGCTCATTCTCCCTCGAGCTCGTCCATGTTGAGGATTCCTCCGAGGGGAGAAGTCTTCGTGTCCTTCAGGTCAAGCTTTTTGATGCCGTCGAGGTTTCCCCCCGAAGCTTTGAGACCCTTACCGAAGCCCTTTGAAGGCTTCTCAAGCCCAGCTTGCTTGCGGATATCATCGACACTGACCTGCATCACAAAGGCTGAACGAATCGTACATGTCGAAGTCGCAATAAAAGCGGGGACTTGCGAATAATGGTGCCAACGAGATGAGCGGGCGAGCAGACCTTTTGAAACTCCATGCCGGAATCAGCCTCGAAGTCGATGTCGTCATAGCCCTCACCAGTTTGTGCCTCGGGTGCCGGGTCGTAAACATAGATTTGGATAATTGGCCACGGAGAGGGAGACTTTGCTGTCAACGGATGGTACCATGAGACGCGAAGCTCCTTTCCTTGCGCCGCCCAGTCCATTAGCGGGTGCTCCAGCTTCTCCACGACAAATTCCTTGAATGCGACCTGAAAAATGCAGTTAGTCAGACAGACAGACAGACAGACAGTCAGTCAGTCAGTCAGTCAGTCAGTCAGATAACAGAAGCGGAATGCACTTGCGCAGGATGGGCATGTTGCAGAAGGTTGATCCCGTATGCTGCACTGCGCGGCCAATACAAGGTACGGTGGTATTTCACCGGGTCCTTGATCATAAACTTCTCGGCGACGATCATGGTGTTGCCCTCGCCGCCCTCGACAATAGTCTGGACCTCCTTCCAGAAGACCTCCTGCAGTGTCTCCTCGTTTTCAACCGCGGTCACCTCGTAGCGCTTCACCCCGAGCAGGACACGCCCGATTTCGACGAACTCGTCTTCCTCCTGGCAACTCATCATCAGCTCCGTGAACCAGTCGAGCACCGATCCCATCACGCTCTCCTGTGAGTTTTGCGGCACTGGCACTGTTCCAGGACCAGCCTTCGATGCGAAAGTGAAGGCCGGATACGGCGCGTCCTCGAGGACTGCAACGTTGGCCCAACTGCATGTGTTGGCAAGGTGTTGCACAATCCGCTTCAAATGGTCGGCTGCCTTTCTCTCACAGTCTGGGACCACAAGCACGCCCGTTCCGCTCTCGCCGCCCACCACCTCCTTGTAGAGAGCTGCCATGGCGCCAGCGTCCGAGGTCGCCGTCGAGCAAACTACGCGCGATCCCGACGGAGTCCCACTCCAATCCTTGAGCGCGCTGATGGCATCAGCTGGCGATACCATTGCGAGACGCCCCAGCATGTTCCGCCCCGGTACACGGAGCTGCGGGGCGGCACTGAGTGACGCTACCGGTGCGCTCACGGACGGCTTTCCTGGAAGAACCGTTGGGGGCATGAAGGCGCCGCTCCGAGCAGGCGACAGCGCACATACCACAAACAGGGCTAGAAGCACTGTGCGCTTGAGGCTGACCATGGCGGTGTGGAGGCCGCGGCCTCGGGATCCTGAAGGGAGACTCCTTCTCGTACCAAGCTGAAAATTAATAAGGGATTGTATGGGGACTCGCCCCAGCCAGCTTCGTGTCACAGTGGGGTAGATTCGTCTAGGATCTGCGCTGCTGGGCGAGATGACGGTCCCGTCCCGGCGAAATTGCTGGACGAGGCCCAGGCAGAGCAATGCAGTGTTGTTTAGCCTGGCGCTCGCTTTGGTCGCGCCATTTCCGTCCTGCTCATTCTCCGGTGCATGTGTGAAACAAGTGGCTGCTCCTCGGATCCTCCTGTGCCGCTCAGTTGCTCCAAGCGGTGCTGGGCCGCCTGGACCGGGGTTCGCGATGGCCTCTGATGGCAAAAGGCTGCCTTGTGGAGGTTTGCCACTCGCCTTGCAGCTTGAAATGGCGAATGGGGCCTATCAGGTTCGCTATCCTGCCAATGATTACTTCAAACAGTGCGCCGCCTGATTTCCACATTCCCAACACGATTCAGGGATCACCAGTGCTGGTCGTGGGAGCAACAGGGCCCATAGGCCGAGAGGTGGTCCGCGGACTTCTCGCAGGTGAGGGACCGTTCAGTTCAGGTCAACGTCAACACGGTTCACTATCAGCAAAGGCGAGCTGGACCCGTCAGATCCTGAACCTCACAAGGCTCGGTTTTTGGCAGGTGGGCAGCCGGTAAGGGCCATCACGAGAAACCCAGGGAGTGATGATGCGACAGAGCTTCAAAGACTTCCTGGTGCCGATCGTCTGCTTGAGACCGTCCAGGTTTCTCCCGCGACGCTGCAACTTCTGGCGCGATCCTCGCTCTGAAGCGCGTTGCGTTCTGGATTGCAGGGGGATGTGTGCCAATTTGGAGAATTAGTGGGCGCAATGGCTGGCTGTAGTGCGTGTGTGAGTTGTCAGTGGACAGAGCGACCGTCCAGTCTCAAGGATGTTGCATTCAAGCTGTGGGACCCATCAAACGAGTTTCTCGGCGCCTGGGGTCCTACAAAGCCAGACCCACTCCCAGAGGAGTGGGGAGAGGACTATTCATGGTTACTCTCGCCCCGCGGCATGCTGTTCGTCTCTGTTTATTGTTCGACGGTAGCACCTGCTGTGCAGAGTTTTGCTCCTGGAAAAGTAACTGCTCTTCCTCCGGGTGTCGTGCAGGCTCGACCCTGCTGCTGACGCGGAGCATCCGTACAACACCGCCTTTGCAGCTGCGTGCAATCTTGCTGACGCGGCGGAACAAACTGGCTGTTCTCGCTTAGTGAGCACTGCGTCGGCTCTCGTTCCCCTTGGTGCGTTCAGTCCACAGGTGATTGCGCGCAATGCGGCGTGGTCCATGTCTGTCAAGTGGCGTGAGCAGGGCGAGGTTGTCCTCTCAAGCGCCGCGCGCAGACGTGCTATCCCGCACGTTGCGCTTGTCCGTGTTCAACATCCGCTCACCCCGGACCCAGGTCCATCCTGTGACTCCCCGGGGGCCCTTCACCCCGGCCAAATAGCTTGCGCGCGGGCACGGGGGGAGGTTGACCCGCTGGACGAGCGCAGACGAGGTTCGAGCTCTGGTGGGCGGAGCCGTCGGCGAGGGGACGACGAAAGGGCTGGAATGGCTCTCAGAGGAGGGTCGGAATGAGGAGGCTGCTATTGAAGGCATGCCACACTCGCAAGTCGTGTCGACACTGCTTGTTGGGACGGTGCTCGCTCCGGTTGCTGTCGCCCAGCTCTCTGGGAAGATGACCCTGTGGTATCGTGCTCTCACCGCAACCCAGCTCCCGCATCTCAAGATGAGCGATCACGTTCTCGCTGACGTCGTGGCCCATGAGCAGGGAATGGCAACATCTCGCGGAGATCCCACTCGTCATGTCGTGGATCTTGGCGATCTCACTGCAAGTGTACACTCGAATCTCGACGGGTGAGGGAACGGGGGCCTTCAGCCTCTCTGAAATGAGGGATGCATTCTTTCCGCCGGACGGAGCTCCACCGGAAGTACCAGATCCGCGGAATGCTTTGGGGCGGAAGGGCCGACAAAGGACAGACGAGTAGGGCCTTATCTCAGGGTCGTCCATTCCAGGGAGAGTGAGATGTTTTCGAATTGAGATAAGGGATCAAGAGCAGAAGAGAGAAAGATACGTTAACGAGTAAAAGATAGACAACAAGGTGGTGCCGGCAGTGACCTGGGTGCATCTTTGAGAGAAGCATCCGTTTATTGACAAACAGTCGCAGATCTTTGATCTCAAATCACTTCCCCCGGGCCCGCCTCGCCGGCACCTCGGAGGAGAGGTTTGATTGGGGCTTGGCATTGGCATTCTGGGTTTCCGGGTGGCACCTAGTTCATGTCCTGAACCAGGAATCATGGCAACGTATCAGCAAAGATTGCTAGATGCGGCGTGCGTCATCTTGCTACTTCTTTGCTTCGTGGATGATTCAAACGAGCAACAAAGACAGAACTTGCAACCCATGTCCGAGAAACTCGCGAAAATCATCCGCCCTTGCATGATTCCTGTGGGTTCGGGGGATTTGGACGCCGAGGCAGAAGCGGCCATCAATTCCAGAATGCTTCGTTGTGCGTCCATGGTGAGACTTGTCTAGTCCTGATGATATGGTGGGAGGGGCATACTAGGCATACTTTTCTCAAGCTGTTGTCCTTCGGCATTCAGGTGAGACGACTCGTCGCAAGTGGTGAGGCTGGAGAGAAAACTCTCGTAGCGCATGCCCATGTGTTGTTTACATTGGTGTGGCTCTACACCCTCCCTCTTTCCTCTGCGTATGCGTAAAGCCATGCCGGTCAATCTTCGCAATGCACCTTCTCCAGCAGTGAAGCAAGAGTTTCATATCCTATGCTCTCTGCTGGGGTCAGGGACACCTGTGGCTGCGCAAGGGGTGGCTTCACGAAGCAGGAAAGGCCTATGTTGACTGTTGTTTGATCAAGATGGCGACTTCCTCGAAGCGTTTGTGCTGCGACAACGTGCGGGCACTGATTCAAGTCTTTGGAAATGCTGCCCTGCAGGTGCGCTGCCGGCCCCCCCCGGTGTGCTAGCGTACATATTGCACATTTGACTGATCAAGCACCCAGTTTTATTGTGTGTCGTTCCACAGGTCCGTACTTTTCATTGGCAGAGGTGCAATCAGCGCGCTGGTGGGGAGACTTGTGCAAGCTGGTGCGCGTACGGGCCGTGCACTCCCGAGTCTCTACCTCCAGCGACCGATGCCGCCCCGTCAAAATCAGGCGCGTGCATCTATCTCTGTGGTCCCAGCGTTGCGGTATAAACCTGCATTCACGTATTGACGAATAGCGTGGACTTCATTCAAGCATTCCCGACCCTGAACCGCCGGGCGGTTCATTGAACTCCCTTGGCAGTGTTTCTTTGCGACCTCTGAAAGCTTTGTGGGGCACTAGAGTTGCGCAGCTGTCCAGCCATTTTGTTCACTACCAACTTCGGACAGCTTTCCAACCAGCGACGCGCGCTTCTCAGTGCGACAGCTCTTGCCATCGCAACAGGGCGCGCGCTGATCGACCCTCCTCCTCGCGACTGGTGTCCTTACAAGGACAGCGCAGACTCGCGTACGTGTCTCGGTGGTCCAGGTTTTTGCTGCTCAAGGTGCGCTTGCCGTGCGCTTGTCGAGCGCTTGTGTCCCCTTTCCCACCGCGCTCAGACCGCGTAACTGAATCGCAACCGCGTGTGGGGCAGCCTATGGGAAATATTCGACCGCGAAAAACTCGCGCGCGCTGTGGGGGGCATTGCGCAGAGCGTTTCTGCGTGCGGGGGCGGTGGAGGCTGGATGCGGGAGCCGACTGGGGCGGGCAGAGTCGTCGGTGGGCACTTTGTGCACCGTGGATTTGGTTATACGGGAGAGCTTGGGCCGGAGGGGGTTGTCTGGACGTCGTACGACAACGCTCAGGAGACAGCTGGGCTCCGAGGCGCATTCAAGGGACGCCAATTTGAAGCCGACATGCAATCGGAAAAGTGGGGGATGGTGCCACTCCCTGACACCTTTCTGCGCGAGTGTACGTCACCTGCGGGTAGTGCACTGCTTGGTACGTCCGCGATGTTCCGGCTCGTTGACTTCAACACCTCCCACGAGTTCTACGGATATGACGGCTACCGCCACTTGCTGAGCGATCAGCCCCCTTCTGCGCAACTGTACCCCACATCGCTTTTCATTCTGGTGTGTCCCCATTTCTTCGGGCCCTATGAGTTGCAGGCCTGTTTGGCTCGTTTCTGCTCGGCGTCGCCGTAGGTTGCAGGAACCCTCGCAGGACGCTCGTGTGGGGCTCACCGGTGCGACTCTCATCGCAGGCTCTTCAGGCAGTCGATGTGCGGACGGAAATACGCACAGAGGCAGCACTGGTGCGAGTGCGCTTGCAGTTGGCGGGTCTCGGGGAGGAGGCTGCGGGGCGAAGGGCGTTTGTTGCGTTGCATCACCGGCGCGGAGACATGTGGCGGTGGCGGAATCGGCGGCACGCGTGGCCAGATTTGGCGGCGGTCGCGCAGCAGGTTGCCACGGCCGCCGCTCAGGAGGGAGTGAGGGTTGTGTTTGTGCTCTCGGATGCCCCCGATTCGGAGCTGGACTCCCTCGCGGCACAGCTCCCGGCCGGTCTCGAATTGGTGCACGCGCGAGGCGAGGCGTCGAGTGCAGGTCGCCGTGCAGCTGCGGTGGACCAGCTCGTCGCTGCCTCTGCGCGTTTCTTCCTCGGCAACTTCTGGTCGTCGTTTTCGGGCGCGGTGCTCGAGGAGCGCGTCCGCCTCAACGCGCCAGCCGCGGCCGCTGCATTCCTCGCCGCCCCCGCCGTTTTCGCCCCGCCCAGTACCCCACAGATCCCTCTGGCTGCCCACACTGCTCGCCAGTCTTCCTTGTTCCGTATTGATTACGAAACTTATTCGAATCGCCTCGTAAGGTTCCGCCTGCCGAGCCCGCCGCTTGTCCAGAGGGGCGCCTACGGGAGTGGAATGGCACGGTGCGCCTCCCGACAAGTCCAGGCCCTGCGCGTGGGACCCGTCCTGGCATCACGCCGGGGCTCGGGCGCGGCGCCTCAAGCGCACAGCCCGCTAATCATTTTGAGACGACCAGTAGGTCGGGCCAGTGACGCGTGTTGTACTGATACGTAAGAGAAGACGAGAAACTAGGATGTGGAGATGATCTACTTAATAGGGAGAGTGACTTCTGTGTGCTAGCCGGTCACATCCTCTAACATTTTGAGAGCTTGGCGGGTGCCAGGTGGGAGACCCGTGTACTGCTTGCGAGGCGACGCGCCCCGACGGGACGTACCGTCTGATGTACCTAAGTTGACCCTTCAGCGTTCGGATTGTTTTTTTCAGAAGCTAAGTGACACCCGCATACGACCCACCGCCCGCCAAGACCGCCACCGCCTGCACCACCGGGGCCGCGAACGCAACCGAAGACGGAGGATCCAGCACCGGGCCCATCCCCGGAAGAGCCGCGGCCGAGGCCGGGAGCACCGCCGCCCCGCCCACTGCAAGTACGACAGACAGCCCGCTGTTGCTTATGATATCAAATACAGTCCAGCCTACGTGCCGCGCCTGGGCTAGGCTAAATACTCATGCGCTTTTCAAAGCCCCATGGAAAGCGACGCGTTGCGACAACTTCTGCATGGCCCTGCAGGAAGTTTTCGAAGCGAACACGCCAGAGCCAGCGCAAGATCCTGGCACGTCCATGCAGAGATTTTTGCGGAATAGAATACGCGCCGTTCTGCGCGAAGTTGAGCCCGCCGATCTGCGCCGCGGCGATTGTGTCGCCGCTCAGCTCGGACGCGTACGCTGTGCCGTCCGCGTTGCCCGTGCAGCGCAGCGCCGGGAGGCGACCCTCGTTCATGTGGAGCTTGGGGTCAGTGCTCAGTTCAGAAAGTTCTTTGTAGTGATCATTCGCAGTCGTTTCGCGCATGAGCTCGACGAGCCTATCAACGTGCTGGTCGTAACGCCCAAGCCACGTGGTCACGCCCTTTAGATTCTCGACACGAGTCTTGGGCAGTTGTGTTTTCGTTGATCTCGACCAGTGACTGTTCCTGAAAGGCGCCAGCTGGCTTGGAGAAGTGACAATACGTCCACATTGGCGTTGGGAGCTCATGGCGATTCCACCTCGGCGTTTGAAGTGATCGTCGCATGTGACGATCACTTCATCGCGGTTTGCTTTGGGCCAAAGCGAACCGCGACACGCTGGGGTCGGCGACATCGAGTGTCGCGGCGA
>ENA-UOXV01006382-UOXV01006382.1-marine-metagenome-genome-assembly--contig:-NODE-6382-length-12391-cov-7.982977_pt1 | contig 12391 bp, 12 predicted proteins | sample MGYA00238165_ERZ766961 | MGnify/ENA primary metagenome ERZ766961 (study PRJEB28924, sample SAMN03173240) | marine metagenome | biome: Marine; feature: Water; material: Subsurface seawater | place: North... | reverse complement strand
TTCTTTTTCATTAATTTCTAAAATTTTATTATTTTTAGTTTTTGCTATTATTTTTTTTACAACTAGATTATTTTCATCATTAATTATCTTATAAACTTTTGAATTTTTATAAATACATAAATTCTCATTGTTTAATTTCTTTTTAAAAAGGTTAAAAAAATTTTTATATTTAGTGTTAATATATGTAGAAAATCTTAAACAAAAAATTTTATTAGGAAAAAAAAAATTATTTTTTTTTAAGAAAATTTTTGAGTATTTATTTAAAAATGTAAAATGAAGAAAATTAGCTACATATTGAGAATATTTTTTTATTTCATTAAATTTTATAGGCCAAGAATCTAAATTTATATAATTTCTTTTTTCAATATCATGTTTTTGAAAAGGTATCATTTGCCCACCCCAAACAGTTGAAGTGCCACCTAAGCCTTTTTTTTTTGAATTTATTATATCTTTGGAGGACTTATTTTTAAATATGTAATCTCTAATATTGTATTTTTGAGGTTTTTCATTACCTGCTTCAATAATTACTACAGAATTACCTTTTGAAATTAAAATATTTGCTAAAAATAGTCCCGTAGTGCCTGCACCCACAATGCAAATATCTTTTACAACCTTATTGTTTTTTTTTAAATTTTCAAGATTAACGATTGTCATTAATTTAATCTGTAGTTTTTTTTTTTATTTTTATATACTATACAAAGTATAAAATATTGCATCATAGATATTAAAATAAAAAACTAATGACCCCCGTATATTTGTTGGCTATAAAAAATTCAAAAAGAGAGTTTACTATAAAAAAAAAATTGAAATTACTAAAAATTGATTTCAAAACTTTTTATGCAATTGATGGAAAAAATCCTAAAAACTTTAATATATTGGATAAGTATTACGATTCTAAAAAAAGCTTGCATCATCTTGGAAGAGAGATGACATATTTTGAAAAATCCTGTGCTGAGGGACATCAAAGAATCTATAAATACATTTTACAAAAAAAAATAAAAAATGCAGTTATCATTGAAGATGACTGTAACCCATCAAAACTTTTAGTTAAATGGTTAAAATTAAAAAAATATTTTGATTTAAATGAATATAATATTATTCAAATATTTCTATATGCTGGTATGGTTTATAAAAATCCATACAAAAAAATTTTAAATTTTTATATTCATAAAGCATGTTTTGTAATCCCCACTACAACTTGCTATCAAATATCCTATAAAGCCTGTCACTATATTTTAGCAAATAATAAAAAAATATTTAGACTAGTAGATTGGCCAATAAATTTTCATGAGGGTAAAATTAAACAATTTGCTGTTTTACCAGGAATTATATCTTTGGTTCCAAACCATCAAAAAACATCACATCAAACAAATTTATGGAAACGTCATAATTTGATGAAATTATTGAAAAAAATAATACCTTTTTATGGTGTCTTAACAGCTTTATATTTTTTATCTCATATTCCATTTATTTTTAGTTCCGGAAAAAATTATTCATATTATAAAGAAAAATTTCTGATGAAAAAAATTATTTATTTAAAAAGTTTGTTTTCAGCAAACAATTATATAGATATAACAAAGAAATAAAAATTTAGATAATAAATGCAATAATAATATGTCCAAATTAAAGAATATACTCATTGTAACAGGTGGTGCTGGATTCATCGGATCTAACCTGATTGAATTATTACTGGAAAAAACTAATTTTGAAATTATAAGTATAGATAATTATTCATCAGGAAATAAAAGAAATCATATTTTTAATAAAAGAATTTCTTATTTAAATAGAGACATATGTGATATCAAAAAAATTTTGCAAGCAAAAAAAAATAAAATTAATACAGTTTTTCACTTCGCAGAATTTTCCAGAATATACCAAAGCTTTTTGAATATAGAAAATTGCTTTAGTAGCAACATCAAAGGAACTTTAGAAGTAATAAATTTTTGTTTAAAAAATAAAATTAAATTAGTTTATTCAGCAACATCAGCAAGTTTTGGAAATATGCAAAATGATCAACATTTATCACCATATTCTTTCACAAAAGCGTGTAATATGAATTTAATAATTAATTTAGGAAAATGGAAGAAACTGAAATATGAAATAATTTATTTTTATAACGTATATGGACCAAGGCAAATTAGGAATTCAAAAATGTCAGCTGTAATAGGTGTTTTTGAAAATCAATATATTAAAGAAAAACCATTAACGGTAGTTAAGCCTGGTAACCAAAAAAGAAAGTTTACCCATGTTACTGACACTGTTGAAGCATGCTATTTTGCATGGAAAAAAAATAAAAATCAACTTTATTCTATTAGTTCAAAAAAATCTTTATCTGTAATGACCGTAGCAAAAATGTTTGGCAGTAGGATAAAGATTTTAAATGAGCGAAAAGGTGAAAGATTTTCCTCATCAAGTTTAAAAAATTTAAGAGGATTAAAAATTTGGAAATTAGAAGGTAAACGAGATTTAAAAAAATATATTAACAATTTTAAACAAGCTAATAAAAAAAAAACTAAATGAAAATAAAAAAGAAAACTTATTGTGTTGATATAGATGGAGTTATTTGCAGAACAACAAAAAATTTTTATAAACAATCTAAACCAAATAAAAAAGCAATAACAAAAATTAATCAGCTTTATTTAAATGGAAATAGAATAATCATCTTTACAGCAAGATTTATGGGCAGGAGTAATGAAAACATTAGTCTTGCAAAAAAAAGAGGTTACAAATTTACACACAAACAACTAAAAAGTTGGGGTCTTAATTTTCACAAGTTAATTTTTGGTAAACCATCATTTGATTATATAATAGATGATAAAAGTGTAGACTTTAAAAAAAATTGGTACAATTTGCTATAATCTTTTAAACTAAAACGTATATCAACCAAGAAAATTGATCTATTTATTATATTATGAAAATTTGCTTTATAACTGAATATTTTGATAAATCATATGGTGGTCAATATTTTGCAGTAAAAAATGTAATGGAAATATGCCAAATATTAAAAATTAATTATTCCATTATATTTAAAGCTAATAAAAATTTTATCGATAGAAAAAGATTAATTAAAGAAATTCAATCTTCAGATATTGTTTATATTTTTGGTGGGTGGACAGTATTTTATATAAAAATGAGTGTGCTATCACATAAACTAAAAAAAAAAATAATTGTTCATCCCATGGGATTTTATGAACCTTGGTCTTTATCTCAAAAAAAAATAAAAAAAACAATAGCCTGGTATTTATATCAAGAGTTTTTTTTAAATAAAGCTGATTTGATACACTGTGCATCTAATAATGAGATGCTTAATTTAAAAAAATTAAACTCAAAATTAAATACTGTAATTTTACCATTTGCTTTAGATAAAAAAGATATAAAAAAAAAAATAAATGATAATTTTAGAAAAAAATGCATTTTCTTTTCAAGATTACATAAAAAAAAAGGATTAGATAAATTACTTCAAGCATGGATAAGTGTAAATGATCAAAGTTGGCAACTAGACATAGTTGGTTTTGGAGAAAAAGAAGGCTATGTGAATAAATATAATACCTCAAAATATAAAAATATTAAATTCTTGAAACCTATTAATAGCAAAAAAAGTAAAATTAATTTATTAGATAAATATGATTTTTTAGCCCTACCTAGCGCTAATGAAAATTTTGGTATTGTTATTTTGGAAGCTTTGGCAAGAGGTCTGCCAGTTTTAACTACAAATCAAACTCCATGGAAGATCATTCAGGATCAAAAAGCTGGCTGGATTATAAATGACTCTTTAATAGAATTAAAACTTGCTCTTCACCAAATTTTCTTTTTGTCAAATAATGAATTTTATAAAAGAAAAAAAAAAGCAACTCAAATTGCAAAAAAATTTACAAATGAAAAAATAGCTAAATTTTACTTAAAAGCTTTTAAAAACGTATTAAGCTTATAATTTTTTTTATGATCATCAATAAAAAATAATAAATAAATAAAAGAAATATTTATAATACCAATAAGGTGTTTTGAAGAGGCCCATACTAAAATATGTGGTACTAAATTAAATATAACCATAGCAATAAAAAAAATATTTATTTTAGAATCAAAAAAAAGTCTAAAATGAAAAAAAAATTTTAATATTATTATAAAAATACTTAGATTTAATATGGCTTTTGAAATAATTTGTGAAATCCTTATTTCATTATTAAATTCACCATTTATATCGGGAAGTGCATTATCTCTATTAATTCCAAAAAAAATGAAATTAATTTTTATAAATGTATCTTTAATAAACCTATCTAAATTTTCATTTAGATATTTTTTGTTTTTCTTATCAAAGAAATCATACACTTCCCATTCATTGTAAATATTATTTGGTAAAGTGTGATTTATTGGAATTAAATCTGTAGATTTGTTAGGATAATATTTGTGAAAATTTTTGTTTAAAGCAAAGCTCATTACGTGAGAATTGACTGGTGAGCTTTTATTTAAAATCGGAAATTTATCAGTTTTTATTAATCCATATGTACCCCAAATTAATATTGATAAAATTGAGAAAAAAAGAGGTAAATATTTTTTTAAAGATTTTTTTTCTAATACAATAATCAATAATGGAACAAATATGATAACAAAAAAAACTGATGTTTTAACAAAATATAAAATAAAGAATAACAACCCTATAAGTAAATATTTTTTCCTATAATCAGTTATTAATAATAAAAAAACTGATGGTAATATTAGAGCAATCAAACAATCCTCATACACAAAATTCAATGATACTGTAAAGTTATATGGAATTATAATTGGAACTATAGAAATAATAATAAAGAATAAATACTTTTTATTTATAGACCGGATAGTCCAATAAGAAATGAAAAAATAAAGACTATAAAATATTAAATTTTTTAACACTATAATAAAAAAAAAATTTTCAGAAATAAGAGATATTGAATATATTAATATAGGTATTGCAGGTGTTTTTTGTAAATAAAATTTAACACCCAAATATTCTGTAAAATATTCATTAAAATTTTTTAAATTATAGATTAGTTCGCCATTTGAAAAGGGTATATTTTTAAATATTAAATTAAAATTTTCATCGTATAAATTTAATTTATTATTTAGCAAATAACCATACGCAATAGAACTTGTAACAATTAAAGCTATGTATAGTATAAAAAAAATTGTTAATGATTTTTTCTCTATTTGTGAAACTGGAGTATTTAAAATATCTAAATTTAAAATTTTATTCATAAATATTATATAATTTTACGTTTTGTTAAATTTTTCTATTTTCAGCTCTTCTTAAAAAAAACAAATTTTTTGTATTTACTTTATTAAAATTTTTATAATTATCATTTGCATGAATATATTTTCCGTTTAAAAATTTTTTTTGGTTTTTGATCAAATAATTAATTAATTCGATAAACTTATCTGACGTAATAATTTTTTTTTTTTTTATTTTATGACCATGTAGGAGAGTTTTTTGCATTAATTTGGTTTCAACGGGACCAGGCGTTACCGCAAAAGAATAAAATCTATTTTTACTTTCGGCTGCTAAATTTTCAGCAAATCTTACAATTGATGTTTTAGCAAGTGAATATGATGAAAATTTTTTAAAACTGTTAGCTGCCCCTCCACCAGCAACAAAAAATATAGCACCTTTCTTTTTTTTTATAGTTTTTAAACAATATTTAACCAAATAGACATGTGAAAATAAATTTAAGAAAAAACTTTTTTCCCATTTTTCTAAATTTATATCCTCTATATAATTTATCTCTCCCAGATCAGCAGCATTACAAATTAGATATTTGCCCCTAAATTTTTTTATTTCATTTTGTTTTTTTACCAAATTATTCTTTTTTGAAAGATCAATTTTTATAAATTTCAGATTTACATGCTTAATATCTGGTTTATTCCTTGATATACATAACACTTTAAATGATTGATTAAGAAAATTTTTAATCAAATCAAGACCAATGCCACTACTTCCACCAGTGATTATTATTTTATTATTTAAAAGGTTCATAATTGTCTTTAATTATATACTCTAGATCATGTGTTGGTTTCCAACCTAACTCTTTTTTTATCTTAGAGGAATTAAGTTTCACTGAAAATACTCGTGAATTAGTTTTTCTATATTTTAACTTTCCTTTACCTAAAAAAATTAAAGTTTTTTTGATAGCATCGATAACTTTATACCTATTGTTTGTAATATTATAGTAGCTAAAATTAGACTTCTTTTTTTTTTTTAACCACAAGTCAATAGCAGTATATATGTCATAAGGATGAATAAATTCTCTTTCATGTTTCCCATTTCCAAATACAGTTGCATTATTTGTCTCGATAACTTCTTTTATTACATCATGAAACAAATTATCTTCTCTAAGTTTATTTCCACTAATTAAATTAGGACGTAAACTTATTGTATTAAAATTATAATTTTTTGAATAGTAACTAGCAATTAATTCCCCTATATATTTTCCATAGCCATAAGGGTTATTAAAATCTTTTGGATCATCCTCTTTAATAGCACTTTTCTTTCTCTTATAAAAACTGCAGCTTGAGATGTAAACAAGTTTTTTTATATTATTAATTCTCATACTCTCACAAATATTGAGAGTTCCAAAAGAATTAACATCAAAAAAAAGTTTTGGTGTCAAATAACTTTTACTCGCTCCCTTTGCTGCTGCTGTATGAATTATAAGATTTGGCTTAGATTTTGAAATTAAGTTATTAATCTGATCAAAATTAAAAACATCTATCTTTGGAAGATCTGCTTTAATGATTTTATTTTTCTTTTGTAATTTTTTGATCAAGTAATGCGAAACAAAACCTTGAGATCCTGTAATTAAAATTTTCATTAAAAATTAATTTTTTCATCGATAATATAGCTTGGTTTTTTATGAGCCACATCATTAATTTGGATTAAATAACTTATTATAAAATAAATTAGAATTAAAATAATTGAAAAAGATAAACAGATATAAAGATTGAAATAAGATATTTTATTAAATAAAAAAAAACTCAAGCTAACAAAGGTGTTAATAAACACAAGTAAAAGTGTTAAGCTTTTAGCTAAAGAAGTAAAATTTAATACTCCATTGGTGGCATCTTTAAAGGAACCTATCAAATACTTTGACACTCCAACTTCCCTAGATTTTCTGATGAATTTAATTTTTGCAGATTTAAACCCAATCAATGAAGTAACACCTCTTAAGTAAAAATTATAACTTCCATGAATTTTAATATACTCAATCATTCTGCGAGAAATTAGCCTGTATTCACCAACATTTTTTGGTATGGGCACTTCTGATAATTTATTTATTATAAAGTAGTAAATATTTATAATTAACAATCTTAAAAAATTTTCTCCTACTTTTTTAGTCCTCTCAGCATAAACACAATCATAGCCCTCTTTTGCTTTGTGATACATCTGGTAAATAAGTTCTGGGGGATCTTGTAAGTCAACATCGATGATAACAGAGTAATCTCCTAAACAATTTTCTATACCCGCTAGAATAGAATTTGATTGTCCAAACCTTCTTGAAAGTTTTATTAATTTAATACTTTTATCTAACTCTATTCTTTTCTTTATTTTTTTTTCAGTATCGTCATTTGATGGATCTAAACAAAAAATTATCTCATAATTTCCTAATTTTTCTAAAATTGGGACAGTTGTATCAACAAATTTGTCGATATTTTTTTCTTCATTATAAACAGGAACTATAACTGACAACATTTAATTTTTTGGTTTAATAATAATTTAAGATAAAGGTATATATAAAATTTGTAAAAAAAAAAAGAATTTATGATTATAGTTAGAGCTCCATTAAGAGTTTCATTAGGTGGTGGTGGTACAGATCTACCTGGTTATTTTGAAAAAAACAATGGATTTGTTGTATCTGCTGCAATAAATAAATTTATAACCATTGTGATCAATGAAAATTTAAAAAATAGATTTGAAATTAAATATTCAGAGTACGAAAATGTAAAAAAAATTGCTAATATAAAACACAGCATTATTCGAGAGTGCTTGAAGTTGCTAAATATCAAGCAAGGAATAGAAATAAGTAGTTTTTCTGATGTACCACATGGAACTGGGTTAGGTTCTTCAGGGTCATTTACTGTCTGCTTGTTAAAAGGTCTGTTTTTTTTTAAAAATATAAAAATTTCAAATAAAGAGTTAGCACTTAAAGCCTTTCATATAGAAAGAAATATTCTTAAACAACCTGTGGGATATCAAGACCAATTAACTGCGGCATGTGGAGGGTTATTGTTACAAAAATATTCAAAAAATAAAATTTATGTTAAAAATTTAAAGATAAATAAAACCTTTAAAAAAAATTTTGATTCAAGATTAATTTTAATTTACTCTGGCATAACAAGATTTTCAAAAAAAATACTAAAAAGACAAGATAGTTTATCGAAACAGAATAATAAAAAAATTGTTAGCAGCTTAGATGAGATAAAAAAAAATAGTTATGAGATATATGAAAATTCAATTAAAAATAATTTAAAAGATTATGGAAAATACTTAGATTTGTATTGGAATATAAAAAAAAAGATAGATAAAAAAATTTCAAATAAAAAGATTAAGCAAATAATTAAGATTTGTAAAAAAAATAATGTTGATGGATGTAGAGTTGTGGGTGCTGGTGCTGGTGGATATATACTTGCTCACTCAAAAAATTTTAAGAAATTGAAAAATAAACTAATTAAAAATAATATTTTATTTTTACCGATTAAAATTGAGGAAAAAGGTGCATCCATTATTGACTTTTATAATAAAATATAAAGTATGAAAAAATCTGTAATTTTATTAGCTGGTTGTGCTGGATTTATTGGAAGCAACTTAACACATTATTTTGTAAAACAAAAAAAAATTGTTATAGGATTAGATAACCTTAAACTTGGAAATTTAAAAAATCTAAATAGAAGTATAGAAGAAAAAAATTTTTTTTTCAAAAAATTAGATATTTCTAATTTTACAGAATTAAGTCATTATATAATAAAAATTACTAAAAAATATAAAATTGAAACTATTTGGCATTTAGCTGCAAATTCAGATATTAAAGATGGATTTAATGATCCAGACAATGATTATAAAAATACCTTTTTAACAACATATAATTTAATAAAAATTTCAAAAAAAATTAAGGTAAAAAATTTTGTCTTTGCTTCGTCGTCAGCTATATATGGGGATTTAAAGAATAAAAAAATTTCTGAAGATAGTGGACCACTTCTTCCAATTTCTGTGTATGGTGCTATGAAACTAGCCTCAGAAGGAATTATATCAGCCGCAAAAGAAAGTTTTTTTAAAAAAATTTATATTTTTAGGTTTCCTAACGTTGTAGGTTATCCCTCAACACATGGTGTTATCCATGATTTTATAAAAAGACTTAAGAAAAATCCATTTAAATTAGATGTACTTGGTAATGGAAAGCAAAAAAAAATTTATATGCATGTGGATGATTTAATTAATTCCATGAATTACATAGTAAAAAATTCTACCAAAAATGTATCTTTATTTAATCTTGGTCCAAGAGATAACGGTGTAACGGTCAAGTTTATTTCAAAAGAAGTGATAAAATATTTTAATAAAAATAAAAAAATAATGTTTCAAAAAAAAACAAAAGGATGGATGGGAGATGTTCCAATTTTCAGATATTCAACAAAGAAATTTAAAAAATTTGCGCCAAAAATAAAAACTTATTCTAGGAATGCAATAATCAAAGCTGTTAAAGAATTAATTTTAAAAAAGTAAGTTATCATGAAGCAAGTAGTTATAATGTGTGGTGGTATAGGCAGTAGATTAAAAAAGAAATATCCCAAGGTATTACTTAAGATCAATAAAAAGACCATTTTAGAACACCAGTTGGATTTATGTAAACAATATGGATTTCAAGAATTTCTTTTATTAACTGGCTATAAATCAGGAATGATAAAAAAATTTATTAAAAAAAAAAATATTTTAGATAAAATTAAAATTATAAAAGATAAAAAAAAACTAGGAACTGGAGGTGCACTTCTGAGTGCATTCAAACACTTAGATAAGGAGTTTCTTTTAATATATGGAGATATATTTACAAATATGAATTTAAAAAAGATGTATACCTTTTTTAAAAAAAAAAAAACTGAATCATGTTTGGTTATTAATAGGAACAATAATTATCAGGACTCAAATTTATTAAGCATAAGTAAAGATAGAAAAATCAATAAATTTTATTTTTATCCACATGCAAAAATTCCAAAAAATTCATATTCAAATGAGGCTATATTTATGTTTAAAAAAAATTTTTTCAAAAACTTAAATATAATTAAATTAATAAAAAAACCTGACCTAGTAAAAGATGTTTTGCCTGCTATTAAACTCCAAAAAAAAATTTATGCTTTTAAAACAAATGAATTGATCATTGACTGCGGAACTTCAGATAGATTGCAATCTGCAAGATTAAAGTTGTAAAAATATTTATATTAATTTCTAAATATAAGATAATGTTAATTTTATGCAGATTTTTTACCTTTTAATATCTTTAATTTTTGTTTCTGGATTTTATTACCTTGGCAATAAAGTTGTTAATATTTTTAAATTAGGCTCAACTATAAACAGTATTTCTGATCCAATTTATCAATACACATCAATTGGTATTACTTTAATAATTTTTATTTTTTATCCAATTTTTTTTCTTGGATTTTTTAAGATTGTACCTTTTTCAATTATTTCTTTAATAGTTGTATTATTGGGTGTGTTTAATATCTTTAAAAATTTTAGGAGTATAATTAATTTTTTTTATTCTTTCTATAATCCTAAGAGAGTTAATATTTATAGCTTTTTAATTTTTGCATTAATAACACTTTATTTTTTATTATCTATTTCTCCAATAACAAGTGGAGATAGTGTTTCTTATCACTTGGGAGCTGCAAAATATATAATGAAAAATGCTCAATTTTCTCCAGATTTATTTTCTGCAGAGTCTGCATTGGTTGGTGCTAATGAGTTTTTAAATGCATTTGCACTCTCTATTAAAGCTTATCAGTTTACTTCTTTAAAAAATTTTATAGGTATTATTTCTATTATAGGAATTATAAAAAAATTTAGTTTAAAAAGTTCACTTGATAATGATAGTCAAAATTTTTTATTATTATGTATTTTGTCAACTCCTATTCTTGTTTTTTTAATTGCTAGTTCAAAATCACACTTATTTAGTATTTCTTTAATATTTTTTTGTTACGCATTATTAATACATTGCATAAATTTTAATGAAGATAATAATTTTTTAGTAAAAGCCTCTTATTTTTTAATGGTGCTTCCGATTGTTGCGATACAAACAAAAATTTCTTTTTCTTTAAGTTTCTTTATAATCATTACAACTTTTTTCTTTACTTCAATTAAAAAAATAAAAATTCATAACTTTATTTTATTATTTTTATTATTATGTGCAATTGGACTGTTACCTCCAATTTTATGGAAGCAAAGCATAACCAATCATCCATTTTATAATTTTATTATCAATCCATACCCATTAAATATTCCTGGATTTGATATGGTGTATCAGAGTTCAAAAGATTATTATACAGATAAATTTCCACTTATTTTACTTTTTCCATTACATCTCACAGATTTAACTCAATTTATTGGACTAGGAATATTAACAATATTTTTTATAATTAGGTGCAAATATCAAAATAAAAAAATTTTAATTACCATCATTCTATTTTTTTTATTCGCGTACTCATTATTAGGTCAAAAAACATCAAGATTTTATTTAGAGATATACTTTCTTCTCATATTGGTATTTTCATTTGTGATTAAAGATATTTATAAAAAGATTACGTTTAAAATTTTTAAATTTGGCATCATTATCCAAGCAATATTTGTTATGAGTATTTGTTTATTTGGTGCAATTACTTTATTGCCTGGGATTTTTTCGAGTAATTTACATAAAAAAACTCTTTCTAAGTATGCATCAGGATATAATTTATATAATTGGGCAAACAGTATTTTGCCCGAAGACTCAATTACTTTAATTTCTCATAGATCTTATTATTTTTCTGAAAAAAACATCATTTATTTTGGCATGTCAGATTTTTTAAATAAGACAAATATAGATTATCACTTAAAAAAAATTAAAGAAAAGAATCCTGATTTTATTATTTTTTATGGTCAACATGCAAATAATTTTAATTATGGCAGACTCAATTTTAAGGACTGTACAAAAGGATTGTTTGTAAAAAAGAATAAAGTGGGATTTCATGAAACAAGAAACCCCTTTAACAAAGGTGATTATTATAATGCGTATATTTATAATCTAGATTCATCAATATTAGATTATTGCGTTAAGTTTAATTAATTTTTTTTTTCATAGATAATCATTATCAATATTGTTAATAAAAAATTTAAAAATATAAAATA
>ENA-UOXV01006379-UOXV01006379.1-marine-metagenome-genome-assembly--contig:-NODE-6379-length-12398-cov-4.790002_pt1 | contig 12398 bp, 9 predicted proteins | sample MGYA00238165_ERZ766961 | MGnify/ENA primary metagenome ERZ766961 (study PRJEB28924, sample SAMN03173240) | marine metagenome | biome: Marine; feature: Water; material: Subsurface seawater | place: North... | reverse complement strand
CGCCGGGTTGGGGGGGCGGGGTGGCCGTGTGCGTACCTCGTTCCGCACCATGGTGGACGGCCGGGGGTCGTGACGAAACCTGACGGCGTGTCTCGGGTGCGTTCGCCCGCTCTCCTCGCACTGGGCCCGAGGGCGAGGTCGAATTCCTAAAATGGACTCAAGGATGAAGAATAATCTGAAGGTCTTCGGATTTTCGGTCTAATTATGTATGGGTATTAGGTCAGACGAGTATTTCGACAAAAAACCTATACACGTGACTCAGTCATAATATTGAATTTATTTATGGTTTACAAGCGATTACATTTATTATTTTTCGGCCTCCTTTTCGGCCTCCTGGGCAGCTTTCTCCTTCGCAGCGAGGAAGTCTTCAACCTGGGGCTCGCACGCCTCGAACAGCGACTCCACCGTCCACGCGTCCTGCACGCTGTGCTCCCCTATGCTCTCCCGCCTCAGCTCCGTCAAGTGCGCGGTGGTACCCAAACTCTTACCCAGGTCAAACGCCAGCGTCCGCACGTAAGTCCCTTTGCTGCAGTCCACCCTGAAGTGCGCCAGCTGCGGGTCGCTGACGTCCCTCCACACCTCGAAGCTGTTGATTGTACAGTGGCGCTCTTTTCGCTCCACCGTCTCGCCCCGCCTCGCAGCCTTGTACAGCCTCTCGCCCTTCACCTTGATGGCGCTGAACATCGGGGGTATCTGCGTGATGTCCCCTTCCATGGCCTTTGCGCCCGCGACCAGGTCGGCGTCAGTCACGTGTTCCCACGGCGCCCTTTCGTCCACCTCCTCGCAGCAGTCCTGCGACGGCGTGCCTTCCCCGAGCTTCATCGTCCCGGTGTACACCTTGTCCATGCCCGTGAACGAGTCCACCATCTTCGTCGCTTTGCCGATGCAGAGGATGAGCAAGCCGGTGGCGTTCGGGTCGAGCGTCCCGCAGTGCCCAACTTTTTTGCTCCCCATCCTTCTCGACAGCCATCGGGTCTTGCCGACGACGTCGAAGGAGGTCCACCCTTTGGGCTTGTCGATGAGGAGGACCATGTTCTGCCACGTCTCCGGCGTGGGCGGCGGGTTGGGCGGGCGGAGGAAGTGCGGGGGAGGGCGCGGGGGCTTCTCGTACTTTGCGAGCTTCCTCGGCGCGGCATCATCCCCCGTGGCATCGGCGGCGGCGGGCGCCCCGTCTTCGACCGCCGCTGAGGATGCCAGTGAAACGCGGCGGACGGCGCGAGGCCGCGCGGGGTATCGCGCGCGCGCGGGGGCGGCGAGGGGGCGGCACGCGCGGGCGAGCATCGTCGACATCATCGGGCGCGTCGAGGAGTGGGTGTCGCTCGGGGCAATGCACCACATTTCTATCAGAGAGGTGCCATTGCCAAACTTCTTCGCGCGAGGACGAGGGCGAACAGGCGAAGGTGTATCCTGATGGGAAAGAAGCGCGTGTGGCTGGACTGCGATCCAGGTCACGACGATGCCATGGCGATCATCCTTGCTGCCTATGGCAATCCAGACATCCCATCAATCAACCGGTTTCGTGAGTACGGCGATAGCCGGGGTATCGACCTCATCGGGGTCTCCACCGTGTGCGGCAACCAAACCGTGGAGAAGACCACGGACAACGCGCTCCGCATGCTCAACCTCATCGACCGAAACGACGTGCCGGTGTACAGGGGCGCGGACAAGCCCCTGACGCGGCCGAAGCGCAACTGCCCTGAGATCCACGGCGAGAGTGGGCTCGACGGGCCTGACATCCCAGCCGCTACGAGGGGTGCCCAGCCCACGCCCGCTGTCGTGGCGATGGCAGAGGCGCTCCTCTCTGGGGATCCGGCCGACAAGCCGACGCTCGTAGCCACCGGCGCTCTCACAAACGTCGCGCTGCTCTTCTCGGTCTACCCTGAGGTCATCCATCGGCTGGATGAGCTCGTGATCATGGGAGGTGCGTACCAAGGCCTCGGCAACACGGGACCGACATCGGAGTTTAACATCCAGTGCGATCCCGAAGCCGCGCACATAGTGTTCGAGGCGGGGCTCAAGAGTCTGGTGATGGTGCCACTGGAGGTGACCCACACCGTGCTAGTCACACCGGAGATCCGGAATAAGTATTTCAAGGGGTCGAGGTTTCGCATCCTCCTCGACGAGCTCATGCACTTCTTCGAGGAATCTTATAAAAAAGTTTTTGGGTTTGATCACCCACCGCTTCACGACCCGGTGGCCGTGTTTTACGTCATGCTTCCAGCTATGTTCAAAACGAAAAGAATGCGTGTTGACATCGATTGCGGACAGCTGTGCGCGGGTACGACGGTGTGCGATCATTACGGCATGAGCGGAAAGGAACCAAACGTGACGGTGTGTACAAAGGTTGACGTAGATACTTTCTGGAAAACCATGGCCGAGACGGTGGCCGAGGCGGACAAGGTCAGCCCAATCAACAGCAAATGACCGGCTCCTCTAGTAGCTAGCCGCGTCGGCACGAGTGTTATTAGCGATTAGTGTATTCTTTATTCTAGCTAGAGGGTGCTAAGGTATCTCTATCGCGAAGGCGGCAGGGAGTGCGTCTGTTCAGTCCCAGAATAGTCCCTTGCGATTCTCCCGTCTCTTCCTGACCACCTCCGCGTTCTCCCGCTTCCTGCACGCCTTGTACGTGTCGAACAGCTCCTGACACATCTTCGCCTTGTTTTCCCCGTGCGCCGCGGCACCTGTGGACGGGAAAGGCGGGAACGGGGCGGGTTTCGCGCGTCAGGCCGGGGTGCCAACTTTAGGGTTGATTTCGAACGAGAGATCGCGGTCCGGACCGACGCGGAGGCGGTGAACGGACGCGTGCACGCACGGGGGTAACTCACATGCCAGAGCCTTCTTGGACGCGTCGTTACACGGCGACGCCCCGACGACGTCCGTGATGCCGGACGTCTGCATCCTGCAGCCGCGTCCTGGCCAATGAAAACAGAGAACGCAGACGAGGATTTCCGATGTCAACGCTCCGATGCTAAAATCGTTTACAACCGCGGCTCACCCGTTCTCCTCTACGTCGTCATCGTACCCGGCAGCCTGCGCGCTCGCCAACGCCGCCGCACTCTCCGCGCTGTACGAGTTGCTCTTGTGCTTGGGAACGAACACAAACCCCGGGGATGGCTTACCTAAGAACATCTCCGCGACCCGACCCCAATCCTCCACCGCGTCCGACGCCAACAGACTCTCGAGGTCGGTCCGGCCCCTGTACGGCATAGGTCTCAAATGCATCTTCTGCGCCACACCCGACTCCAACAGACCCACCGGGACGTACCTGTGCGTGTAACTCATCCACTCCATCAAGAACCGGCGCGTGGTCTCCACCCCGCGCGTGTCCGCGCCCCAGTGCTCTAAACCGTGCCGGGCGAAATCGCCGAAGATCGACAAACGCTCAGACGCGGCGATGTCCCACACGCGTCTCTCCTTGATCTCCGTGAGGACCCACGGTTTTATCAGAGCGCCCCGGCCGATCATGCACGTCGCGAGCTGCCCGCCGCGCATGTGCCGCTCGTAATCCTTGAACGAGAAGACATCGCCGTTGCCCACGAGGGGCAGCCCGGATGACGCCGCGGTGGACGCGCACCTTCGAATGTATCGCCAATCGGCGAGCCTGCTGTACCTCTGCGCGCGTGTCCTGCCGTGAAGCGTCGCCGCCGCCGCGCCCCACGCCCTCGCATCCTTCAACACATCGTGCGCGACGTACTTCGCAGGGTCGTCGTCGTATCCCATTCGAACCTTGATGGTCAGCGGCGTTCGACGCATCGACCCCGACATCGCCTGCACCAGTTTCTTCATCCTCGCGAGACCGACTTCGTCGCGCAGGAGCGTAGACCCCGCACCTTTGGCGCACACCCCGTCGATGGGGCAGCCCATGTTGACGTCCACAAAGTCGCAGTCCACCTCGTTGTCGAGGAACTCGCCGCATCGAGCCATCAGGTCGGGGTGGCCGCCGCACACTTGGACGCCGAAGAGGCGCTCGCTCGGGTGCCGTTTCAAAAGCGCCAGCTCGGACCGCTCACCTTTCAGCACGTTCGACGCCATCGCCATCTCGGATATCGTGACGTCCGCGCCGAGCGCCACGCACACGCGCCTGAACGGCAGGTTACCCACGGTCGTCAAGGGTGCCACGTACAGCTTCCCGCGAAGGTCCAACTTTTTCGACGAGGCCCGGGGCTCCCGCGGACCCTCCTCTCCCAGTATCCCGCCCCGAGTGACGCCGCCCACCCTCGGCGCAGGTGTCCTCGGCTCGTCCTCCCACGCGCGACGGGCTTTAGAGTTCTCCACCTGTTGGTACGACAGGCACTTCACCGGCACGTCCATGCGACGGAGAATGGCGTCGGACCTCGGCATCGGGTACGCGTTTCTCGCCAAGTCTCGTTGGATAGTGTCCGGAAACTCGTTGAGCTCGGCGATGGGAACCGTCGAGAGATACGAACCGTCGTTCGGGTGCGGACCCGTGGCGATCGGCGCGGACGGCGCCGTCACCTCGGCGTCGCGCGTCCACGTGTGCGGATTTTGCGACGCGATGGGATCATCCGGGTTCGACGTTCCGTACTTTTTTGGTTCACCGTGGGACTTCGAGAAGCGACACCTGAGACCGTACGGGCAATCAGACCCGCCCCTGGCGAACGGGCACGGCCCGGGAAGGTCCGCGGGCTTGTGCTTCATCCACGTGTCGACGTCGTGGACGCGCCTGCACGCGTCTCCGTGGGGACACGTGGCACCGACGGAGATGTGGCGGCACAGGTCGGCGGCGTCCCTCTCCGCCTTTTCCATTCGTTGCGCCCGGAGGCTCTTGCCGGTGCGTTGCCTGTCCTGCGCACCCGCGCCCGCCGTGCCCGTGTGCGTTTGCCCGGTTCGTCTCTCGTGATCCAATGCCGAGGGTTGTTTCTCTTGGTCGCGGACGATGTGTGTCTCGGCGATGGGCAGAAGTCCTTTGGCGACCAATCCTTTGGCGCGTTCGCTGATTTCTTTGTTGTCGTCGTCATCCTCCGCGTCGTCCTCCCCGTCGTGCGTACCCGCATCTCCCGCCGCGGTCGACCAACCTGGTCGTCGCGCCTTGATCTCCTCGAGCATCTCCGACGGCAGCTCGTACAGCTCCGCGTGTGTCTCGAGCCAGGTTTGCGCGGCGGTGGTTCGCCTGCGCTTCTGCTCGTTGAACGATTGCGATGCGTCGTCCGCGGACGGGGCGACGGCTTTCAGGGCGCGCGCGACGGCGGCGGCGGCGAACCCTTTCTTCTCGAGGACCACGGCGGTCTTGCGGTCGACGTCGGCGGGGTCGACGCCGCCCGCCCCGGTGGGTTTCGCCGGCGCGTCATCGAGCCTCGTCCGCTTCGACTCGGGTTGTTGTTGCCGGTGCGCATCATCGTCGGCGGCGGCGGGAGCTGCGTCGTTCGCCGCGGCCGCCTCGCGCTCGCGCACCTTCTTCCCGCCTCTCGGGCCCGTACCCATGGTTCCCCGTGACCGCGCCGCGGTGGGCTGCGGTCGACGCGACGGAGGGTGAAGCCTCGCGACGCGGGGAATGGCGGCCACCCTATGAGCGGCGGCAAACTCGAGATTGCTCCGAGACGAATTTGATGATTTCGGCACCGCGCATTGGCTCGAGCGCACGCGAGGTGCGGAGCGGAGGGATGCGGCAGTAGTCGGAACGCGCGGCCGATGCAGTATCCACCGCCTCCCGGGACGGTGTGGGTGCCGGTCGGCGCGGCACCACCCAACGGGATGATGCCGGGCCCGCCGACGGCACCCCTCCCTCAGATGCCCTCTGTGGCGCTCGACGCTCTCTGTTCGCACGCGGTCCGTGAAATCCTCCAGGCGGCGAGGTTCCAGGCCGAACAACATGTGTACGTTGGCTTCCACGCCGCCTGCGCGAAGATGTGCGAGCGCCTGGGAGTCGCGAACCTGGGCCAACTGGGCGTACACGACCCGGCGGCACAGGTGCCGCTCCTGGGAAGAATTCAGCGGATCGAACAGATGGTGACCGCGTTTGTCGGTTCGTACATGGCGCGCAGGTCCGTGGTGACACTGACGGACATGGAGAAGGAACTCGTGGTGTTCCTGAGGAGCTACAACCTTCAACCGAAGACGAAGTGGGACTTCGAGGGCGGCTTTCGATACGCAGTGCCAGACCCGGCGACCAATTCAGAGGAAATTTCACTCGACGACGACGACGATGAGGTCCGCTTGGAGTTCGTGGACATGGGCGTCGGCTGGTTCACTGCGTTCCCCGCGATCATCGCTACGTTTGGCAAGATCGAGAATGTCGATGAAGAGTCCTGGGCATGCCCGAACGTGTCGGATGCGCTCGCTGAATTCCTCGACCTACCCGCCAACGCCGGTCGAAGCGACGACGGCCTCGGCGCCGACTTTGAGAAGTTCCTCAAAGAATCTCTCCGGAAGGAGGACCAAAAGAAGCTCTCGGGGTCGGACAAAAAGTTACCGGTTCGCAAGCTCGGGTTTTGGATACGGCACGACTCCATGCCGCACGAGAGGCAGTGCACGCGTCACGTCCAGAACGCTAAGCGCGCTGAGCTCGCCAGGCTGCGGGACGAGGCGTTCGGGGCGGAGGCTGAGGCGGCCAGAGCGGCGGCGGCGGCGAAACGCGCGACGCGTGACCCCGCCCCGCCCAGGCTGAAGGACCCCGCCAACCCACACGCCGCGTCCTTCATCGACGGGCTACGGGAGGAGTTGGACACGCGGTGGCACCCGTCGAGGTCCAAGGTTGACTCGGCTGTGCGGAAAGCGATGAAGGAAAATCCAGAGTCGCTCGTCGCGGCTGCGGTTGAGTACGGGATGTTGCACCTGGGCGGGGGTAAGCACCGCGTGAAGGTGTTCAAATCCCCATGCCCGGATGACGGATTGGGTGATTCGGGCGCCGAATCGGATGGTTTAGGGTCCTCCTCATCGGATGAAGAGGAGGAGGAAACGGAGCCGCTTGCGAAGCGTACGAAGGTCGAGGTGAAGCCGGAGTGGGAGGGTCGGATGGGTGTCGAGTTTCGCGACGCGCGCGCGACCGGCCACCACACCCCCGTCCCCGACACCCCGTCCACGTCGACACAATTACCTCAATTACCTCCTTTAAACGCAATTACGACCGTGACGCCGGGTGAGTTGGCGGCGTGTCTCCCGTGGTGGAGCGAGATGGACGGCTCCTGCAACCACGCGGTGGGTCGATGGGGCGAACAGCTGGTGTACCAGTACCTTCTTCAGAGGCACTCGGATTGGACCATCGAATGGGTTAACGAACACACGGAAAGTAAGGCTTTCTACGACGTCAAGATGACGAACCCAGCCGACGGGTCTGTGGTGTTTGTGGAGGTGAAGACGACGAGGTCCGGGGATAAGAACGCGTTTGAGGTTTCGCCTTGGGAGTGGGATTTCGCGTGTCGGCCCGGTGTGGAGTATCACGTGTACAGGGTGTACTCGGCGGGTGAGCGGGGACGGACGCGCGTGACGATCGTGAGGAACCCGGCGAAGTTGGTGCGGGAGCACGCGATATCGATGGCGCTGGCTATTTAGGTGAATGTAGCGTCCTTAATACATCGTCGTAGTGAAAAGCTGTGCAAGGTGTAAAGCTGTGAAGCTGCTGAAAGGAGTTAAAGGATTGAGTTAAGATTCGTCACAATCTCGTTCTCCATCCTCTCGATGAGCGCATCCGCCTCCGCCTTGTCCTCCTCGCTCACGATCGCGGTCTCCTTCGCTGGGAGACCGTCCTTGATTCGCATTTTCATGCACCTTGGCCCGCGGGCATTGACCCTTCTGAAGTACTCCAAATGTGCCCTGACCGCGGGCAAGTTGCGGTGTGTTACGACCAACGGTATCGGGGTGATGGGGGTGCCGCGGGGCCGGCTTTCGAACAACATTGGCTTGACCTTTTCGCCCAATGAACGCATTCCATCCACGCTCCACACCGCGTCCCTGTACCACTTGCTCACCTGCGCCAAGTTGAGGGTAGACATCAAGTCGAGTTTAGCCAGTATCTCGGCGGTGAACACCTCCGGGAGCTCCTCGTGGATTGCATTGAGGATCGATGACTCGCCGCATCTCAGCGATGCGAGTATCGGCGATACGTCGGCATCGTCCCTCGTACGCTCGAGAGCTCTGGTCTCCATGGCGGCGTGTGTGCGCGTCGAAAGTGTGGCGCGTCACATCACTCGTGGTGTTTTTGGCTCGTCCGAGGACTCCCGAATATCATAATGTTCTCGTAGTGACGAGGCCACAATGAGCGGCTCGCCATGAGCAAGCGCGGCAAGCACGAACCCAAGTGGCACTGGCACGTCCAGCCCTCGGAGCAGGACGGCACGGGCCGCAGACTCCGGGCGCTGTGCGCGCACGGGATCATGAAAGGGCACGTCGAGGACGTCTGGAGCCAGAACTGCGAGACACTGCAGCTCGGCCGCGACTTCCTCTACACGAGCAAAGAGCCGAAGGTTGGCCAGCGCATCGAGATCAACTGCACCGCGCCGAGCAACAAGTACTTTCGGATGAACGGAGTTCTCACGTCGGTCGATAACGTCCCGCCGCCGCCGGGGGTGCTGCCCCCGATCATGCCCAACTGTCACCACATGGAGGACCACACCTACGACCTGCACTTCGAAGAGTTTGGCACAACACACTTCTTCGCCAAGGCTAACGGTGAGAACGAACACACACACGATTGCATCGGTCTCTCCACCTAACATTCCCCACGTAATACGCAGGCTTGGCGGTGCTCTCGTTCGATTTCTGGCCCGGTATGGGCAGTTTGGCGAACACGAGCGACGGCGACGTGCGTCCCATGTGCCCAAATTCCGTCTACGCAGTCGAGTTGACCTGCGACTGGACCAGCGCCCAGAATTGGCTCCTCACCGGCATGCACAGGGCAAACTGCGTGGAATGCGAGAAGCTCGACGCGCACGACTGGCGGTGGAAACACCTCGGGCACGATAACCCGGAGTGCGTGTGCAAGTACGGAGACCCGAGCCTGTGCCTGCGCAGCGACAAGTGCGTGAACATCGAACTTCGCAGATACGACGACTCTGATTGAAAATATAACAAATGTCATCCGTCTAAACCCCTCACCGCATGGTATCACTGCATGAGCGCCATGAGCGCGCGCTGCCGGCGTGCGTTGAGCCCCTGCGCCACCCCCGCGAGCGCGCCCCTCGCGTGCATCGCGCCCAGCCGCTCCTTGATGAATCCCTGGGTGTCGATACCAAAGATCGGGTCCTCGGCTTCGTCCTCGTCGTCGTCGATGGCGTCGTCTATACCCTTGGCCAGAATCCGGTCGAATAGGTCGCCGCCGAAGAAAGACCCGCCGCCGCCGCCGCCGCCGCCTTGGTCATCGTCGTCGTCAGAGTCGCCGTCGCCGTCGGACTCCCACTCGTCCTCCTCCCCGCCGCCGCCGCCCGCCAGCGCAGCCTCCTGCGCCTCCAGCACGGCATCCGCGAGAAGCTCCAATACTTTAGCCGTCGCCGGCACCGTCGTGTACCGGTCCGGGCCCGTCGCTCGAGCCTTGGCGCGCGTGCGAATAGCAGCCTGGCCCTGCTCGCCCGTCTCGATGACCAGCTCGCCCTTGACGCCGACGCCGTCCAGCGCCGGGTTGCCGCTCGCGAGGAGGGTGGCGAGCGCGGAGGTCGTGAGCTTGATGTCAAAGGCTCCAGAAACATCCGGCTGGTACCCGCACCAAGCGCGGAGGACGAGCTCGAGCGCGTTCCTGGAGGGCGCAACGCCGTCCTCGCCACTCTCCGCCGTGCCACCAGGAGGTACCGGCATCTGCGCCAGTAACCCGAGAAGCGCGTCGCAGTCGGTGTGAACCAGACGGGCGAAGATGGACATCAAGGACGCGACGAGATTGGGCTGCTTAGCGCACGCAACCCTGGTCACCACCGCGGAGACAATCTCCGGAAGCAGCGGCGCGATCTCGCCGCGGAGCCTACGCAGCATCTGCCCGAGCAACGGCGCGGCGAACACGCACGCGCCGTCCTCGAGCGAAGGCGAGAGAAGCCTCGCGACGGCGTCGAGGTACGAACGGAGAACCTCGCCGCCGCCGCCGACGCCGTCGACGCCCCAAACCAGCGAATCCACCCCGCCCGATCGAAGAAACGCGCGGAGACACTCAGCGCATGACTGCAGTATCCCCACGTCGTCGGAACTCACCGCGAGCGCGACGACGTGGCGGAAGCACGCCGCGTGCGCCGCCCTCGCCTCGGCGACCCCCGCCGGTTTCAGAAGCCCGGCCAATAAATCCAGCGTGGACTCCACGAGCATCGGCCCCTGTCCATCCGGCGACGCGAGCACCCCGCTCAGCGTGGGCACCGCGAGCTGGTGCAGCGAAGGAACGCACGCGGGCACCGCCGCGAGCGCCTCGAGCACGTCCCGCGCGTCCGCCGCGAGCAGAGGGTCCGCCACCTTCGCCGCCCACACCCGCAGCGTCGCGGGCGCCAACGCCCCGGACCACGCCGCCGCGGCTTCAGCGTCGGATTTGACAACCACGAGCATAGCCTCGAGCACCAAATGGAGCGTCTCGCAATCGCCGTCGTTCGCGAGCGACGCCGCCGCACCGGCGCTCGTCGCCGCCTTGGACGCCTCGCCCGCGTTAAACTCCGATTCGAGCAGAGTCCCGAGGCCCTGATACGCCGGCCCGAGAAAGGGAACCAAGCCGTCTTTCGGGGCCAAGGGTACGTACTGAGCGAGTGCCCTGCACGCGCCCACGCGAAGCGGCGCGGGGGCGCGCGGGTCCAGCGACTGGAGCGCCGCGCCGAGCACCGCGGTGGCCGCCGCGGGGGGCGCACCGGGCGCCAGCCTCGCCGCGACCCACAACGCCCGTCCCCGCAGAAACGGAGGAATCGAATTTTCACTCCCGGGCGCCAAGTCGCGATCAAGCACCAGACCGAGGAACCCCGGCGCGCTGAACGTCGCGTACCGGCCACACTCCGATAGCGCACGCCCCGTCTCCACGATGAAATCGTCCAAGGTGCCCACCGCGAGCAGCGTCGCCTCGCGAAGCTTCCACCAAGTCGAATCGCCGGCGACTCGAGCGGCTTCCGCTTCGTCCATGCGTCGCTTCACCGCTGACGCCAAAGCGCCGGAAAACGACCCACCGTTCGCCTTCTCCACCTCCTCTCCGCCGAACGCGCCGGACATCTCGTGCAGCAGCATCCCGCACGTGGCGCGCACGGTGGTCATGTCGTCGTCCTCGTCCGCGACGTACGCGTTGGGATCATCCTGTAAGAGTTAAACAAAACACGCGTCAGTAAACTAATTGCCTGTACGAGAATCAAAATAACGCACCTCCCACGCCTCCTCCTGCGCCGCCGTCATGCACATGTACCCGATCGCCCTATGGATCGTGTCCTCCGTCCCGTCAACGAGAAGCGAACGCAGCCGCGGGTGCTCCACGATGCACATGATGAGCTCGAGGAGTTGGGAGACGACAGAGTCCAAAGACAGCGTCTCGCCTTCGTCGTCCCTCGGAGGTTCGTAGTCGTCGGCGTCGGTTCCGATCATAGACGCGTGATACACGGGCGCGATTGAATGGAAGAGCCTCGCCGCTGACGCCAGAGGTGTCAACAGCGCCTCCCCCGCGCTCTTGGAGAAGTACTGGACCACCTGCGTGAGGCATCGTAGGGTTTCGAGTTGCAAGCCGCACTGCCCGGGGTCCGACGGCGCGGGCGGGGACGCGAGCGCGGACGTGAAGAGGTCGAGCCACGGTTGGAGCAGCGGCGTCATCAGATCACGCACCGCGCGTTGTTTCGCGCCGGACATGACGCCGAGGGTGAGGAGACACGCGTGGAGCACCGCGAGTGCCCTGCGTTTGAGCGCGAGCGTGTACACGGCGCTGTCGGCGGCGACGATCGCGGCGAGTTCGGGTAATAGGGCTGGTAATATTTCAGGCACCTGTGCTTCGTCCATGTCTCCGAGGATCATCGCGAGGCATCGCAGTGCGCCGACGACGGAATCTTCGCTCCTGCGCTCGCGGATGGCTCCGACGAGCTGCGTCGTGAGCTGCGGCCACTGTTGGGGCCAGTCCCATGTGGCGACGGTGGCGATGGCCATGCCGCACGCGGTTCGGATCTTCGGTAAGGGATCGGCGAGTCCGTTTGGGAGGAGCGTTCGAATGGCTTCCTTCTCGTCGTCGTTGGTCTGCGGCGGGAAGAAGCGCCCCTCGCCCTCCTGCCAGTGCTCCTTGACGTACTTCTTGAGCACCACCGCCGCGAGCTGCCTGGTGCCCGGGGCGCACAGCTGGTTCAGCGCGCATCGCACGAGCGCGAGCCCAAAGCCCGGCATGGTGCCGCCTTGCGTGAGCTGCTGCTCGGCGTTCACGCGCGTTGCCTCGTCGGGGCTCATGCTCGCCTCCAGCACGCGCGCGATCTCGTCCTCCATCTTGATACTGTACCTAGTCGGCGTGAATGCGTCGCGATACGGCG
>ENA-UOXV01006375-UOXV01006375.1-marine-metagenome-genome-assembly--contig:-NODE-6375-length-12401-cov-11.820104_pt1 | contig 12401 bp, 2 predicted proteins | sample MGYA00238165_ERZ766961 | MGnify/ENA primary metagenome ERZ766961 (study PRJEB28924, sample SAMN03173240) | marine metagenome | biome: Marine; feature: Water; material: Subsurface seawater | place: North... | reverse complement strand
GGGGTTATGATGTGTGAGTTGTGAGTAGGTGGATCCGTAGGGCTGTCTGTGACACTCCGAGGATGACTCCGCTGAGCAGCCTGGCCGTGATCCAACGCCCGCGGCCGGGCCTGGGACCGCCCCTGCCTCAGCTCCACCAGCCGCACCAGCCGCGCCCGCGCCCGCTCCTGCCGCCGCGCAGGTGAGCCCGGGCGAGGCCATCCCGGACGAGCTGGCCGACATTCTCACCGAAGATGTCGCCAGCGGCGATGCCACCGCCGCGACCGCTGCCGGCGACGCTGCCGACAGCAGTGCCACTGCGACCGCGACACAGGTTGCTAGGCTACTGCGGGCTGACGCGGACAGTATCGAAACGGACTCCGACGCCCAGGACCCAGGGGATGGCACTGGAGGCGAGCCAAGCGTGTACGGTTTCGAACTCCCCGGTGCCAAGCCGGCTCCGCGGCGCGTCACGCTCCAGTTCCTCGGGCCTCTCGTTACGCAACACCGTGTTGGGCTGGCCGCCGCATGCGCCGCCCACAAGCGCGTGGCTGAGCTTCAGCACCAGAGGCTGGCTCGGAGCGCCGACCACGCCCAAGCGGAGCACCAGGCTGACGAGGTCGCCCAAGAGCTCGCCAAGGCAGAAGAGAACGTCGAGCGGGCCGGAGTACGCGTTGCCCGTGCGGAGAGCCGTTCCGAAGAAGCGGCCGAGGAGGTCGAAGCATCCCATGCCGAGCTGATGAACCGGAGCCGCGCCGCTTCGGCTGCATCGAAGGCAGTACAAGACATCGAACTATCGGGGCGCTCCGACCTTTTCCACGCTGACCTCAGTTCGGTCTCCGGCCACACCACCGCCGGCTGCGACACCTCTCTCGTCGATGCTACAGGGAAGTTCTACTACGCTATCAGGTGGGGCGAGAACGACTTCTGCGGCGTCGTGCCCAGCATGAGCATCGCGCTGAAAAAGGAGCAGGGAGCACCGGACCCATCAGCCTTCATGGTCAAGCGTTTCGGCCGGGGCCAGCTTGAGGCAGCGAAGGAGTGGGTGCTCGCACGAGGTGCACACCCGCGCGACGATCCAGCCGACGACCTCGACCTATCGCTCATGCACGGCGACCAGACGAACATCTACGCGGTCGCCCTCGGAAAGGGTGGTTTCTGCGGCCTTCTGTCGAGCTGGGACGAGTGCAAGCGGCTGGTCCGCGGGGTATCGGGGTGCTCCTACAAGAAATTTGGCAAGGGGCAGCGCGCTCAAGCCATCGCCTACGTCCGCAAGCACACCACGACTCCCTCGAGCGCCCCCGGTAGCAGCGCCGGCCCCGCTGCACCAGCTGGGCGCAGCACCGCCAAGCGCGTCACGTTCTCGGGCGTCCAGGTACACAAGTTCCCCCCGGGCGTACCTCTCGTTGGGGCACCGGGGCCAGCACCCGCGCCATCGGACTCCGCCCTCTTTGGCTTCGTCGGGATGGACTCGTACGGCAGGGTAGTGAGCCACAACTGGCTGTCCGACGTTCTGAGACACGGCATCGAGGACCCCGAAGTGGTGCACCCGCAGGCCATGATCAAGTTTGTCAAGATTTTCTGCGATGAATCATACCAGCGAGTGGTCACCTGGCTGGACGGCGAGCATGAAGACCTGGTGAAGGCCTGCGCCATGGGAGACGGGCTGGCACTCATCGACGCCCTCAATCGCCACTACACTGTACGCACCAAGAGTCTGGCCTCTCGACTCAGGCAGGAGCTCCTGAACATCAAGCTGGGCGCTGGCACGCGCAGCGCGCCTCTCGCCAGCGGCTTCGAGCTCTTCTCGGGTTTCCTCACCAGGCTCTACAACCTCGAACGACTGCTTGAAGCTGCCACGCCCGTTGGCACTGGACCCTTCAATACTCCTGTCACCGATGATTTCCTGTCTGACCTCGTTGACCACCGACTGCCATCGCGCTACGGTGACGGCGGTGAACCTTCAGGGCTATACGCAGAATTCCGCCGCGTACGGGAGCGAATGGCGGCACACCAAGAGATCGCCACCGGGGCAGCTTTTGTCAATCCAAGCACCATGATCATACCGTTCAGCAAGAAGAAGACCATGATTGCGGCGTTCGAGTCCGGTAAACTCTACGGTAGCAAGACCCTGAAGGAATGGGTCAGGCCGCCAAAGGGGTACAGGCGTAAGGAGATGGCAAATGGCGCCATCTTTTTCGAGCCCATCAATGGCGGCCAAGGCCATGCCAACCTTGTCGTCGACGACCTCGACCACGAGGACCATGCTATGGAACTCGACCCGGACACCAACCTTCCCACGGCTTGGAGCACCGCAAGCGGCGGTGCCCACTCAGCAGGCAGGGGTGGCCACCCGGATGAAAACTGTCATCGCTGCGGTAAGCCTTTCAACCCCGACGCCATCGACCCGAATGGGATCCACAAGAACTGCTTCTCCGACGGCACGGGCCGCAACGACCTGTGCATGTTCAAGAAGAAGGTCGATGGCAAGGTCAAGCACGACCACAGCAAGCCTGGCAAGGTATCCGGCCGCCGCCACCTGCATCGCGTGTGCAACTTGCGCAAGAAGGACGAGAAGCGCTCGCAGGAGCAAGGCCACGAGGCCCACGAGCAGCCCCGCGGCCGAGGCCGCGGCGACCGAGACCGAAGCCGAGACGCCCCGAGCGACAAGCCACGTCTGGACGCCTCCCTCATGTCCTGGTGCAAGTTCAAGAAACTTTGCTTCTACTGCGGCGGGTCCAAGTGTTTTCAAGACTGCATGAAGGCAGGAGCCAGCGCGGAGGACCTCGCGCGCAAGAAGGAGTGGACCGAGACGACCTGGCCCAAGCTCAAGCCAAAGGTCGAGCAGTTCCTGGGAGATGATGCATTCGTGGGCTCAGCCACTCAACCGCAACGACCAGCAGCACCGGCATCGGATGGCCCGCCCCGCACCAGCACGGTCACCATCACCGAGTACCAGGCCAGTGCGTGCGAGCCAGCCCTGACCGAGTCCGAACACAAGGTCACCAACAACCAACCTTCCCCTGCCCTGCTCTTCCCCCTCTCGCCTTGCAGGGAGGCGGGGACGAGTGAGGGACGCGACACTCACGACGCAAGCCGAGAGGAAGGGGCTGATCCCGGCGAGTCTGCGTTCAGTAGCTGGATGCGTGACCTCGCCACCAAGGATCGGCAGCGCGCGGCAAGTGTGCGCGAGTGGGCCTCGCCATCAACTGCCGACGCCAAAGGCGGAGGGGCTAAGCCGTCGAATTATCAGGACATCGTCATCATCAGACCTCGAGTGCCCGACATGATGCGCGCAGCCGATGGTGGCGCGCAGACCGGGGCCAAGTGGGAGATGGATACACAAACCCCCATCACCATGGGCGAGATCCTTGAGCAACGCGACTGTCTGTTCGTGGTGCTCTCTGTAAGTAAGCCCGACGGCTTGAACAATCTACAGTCCTCCGCATGGCTCCCAGGTCATGTGACACACCTATTATGCGCCCCGAACACACAACTACTTCGTGTCCCTCGACGCGGTCTACACGGGGAAGCAGTCGGCCTTGGCGATGCTCGCGCGGATCTCACCCTCGCCATGTCTCGAATGCGCCGCGGTGACTACACTCGAATGATCATCCGCTCCTCGCTGCCCAAAGCCTGCAGAGTCGATGGCGGCGACAGCGACACGTACGCCTCGCTCATTGCGGACCTGACCATGAACAGGCATGCGCCCCGTGATCCAGACTTCATGGCCGACCTCGACGCCGCCTCGCTACTACGGCGGCACGATCAGAGCACCGGCCGATCACTCTACCGGCCCTCGCTGTTGTCCGTCTGCTGCGGCATCTCGGGGGACGGGCTAGCGTGGGAGGCCAGCGGCTGCGACCCCAAGCGCATGGTTTTCGTCACCTGCTGCCCCGAGGACACGGCCATCCTCGAACGGCGTTACCCTCTGGCCACCATCATCCAAGCGGACGTCCGCGACCCTCGGCTCAGTGCTGTTCTCGCCGACGCGGCGCGGGCGGTGGGGGGCATCGACATCTCCATGGTCGCCGTCCTGTGCCAGCCCTCCTCGGACGCCGCCACTGTGCACGACCCGAACGACGCCCGTCTGGCGATCGGCATGCTCGCGGTGGACCTCGGCATTGACGTCGCGCCCAAGATGCTACTGGTCGAGAACGTCTCTTCTATGCGCCGACGCCAGCCAGCCGCCTACAACGCGCTCAAGCTGCGGATCAGCAAGAGCTTTCCCGCCTTCTTCGCCAGGGTGCTAGACGCACGTCTTTGCCTCTCGCCCTCCCGACGCAACCGGCTGTTCATGATCGGCCACCCCGACCTCGATCTGTCGCCTATGGTTGCGGCCTGCAAGCAGCAAGCGATCCTCGAGCGCAGCGGCGAGTACAAGTCGGTCTCGGTTTTGGACGGCCTCAGACCATACCGGCCCGACGCGGGCAAGATAAAGGGGATCTTTATTCCACACCTCAAGCGCTGCAAGCATGACTCACAAGGACGCCCACGCCGCATCGCCAGCTCGGACCGCACCAGCACGTGCATCACCACCCGCTGGGGGAAGCGCGGTGGGCTCTCGCAGGAAGCACTTCGCCGCTATCGACCACACGACGTCGACGAGGCGCACAAGCAGGACACCATATGCCTTACACCCCAGGAGGTCGGCGTTGTGCTCGGTTTCTCGATGTGGGCGCCTTGGAGCGACGCCCGCGCGTGCCCCCTCGGCCCATGCGTCGGCTGCAGCGACAAGCACGGTCGGCATCGCGGGATCCCCGGCGAGCTGCAGCGCGGGAACGTGATCATACCGCAGCACTTGTTCTTCCTGACTCGGTTCCTGATCCCTGAGCTACGGCGCTCCATGGGCGTCGATCACTGCCCCAGTGCTGACTGTGGGGGTGGATGCTCCGACGTAAAGCTACCTGCCGATAACACGCCAAAAGCTTTCGGCGGATCTGAGGGAGAACGCAGCCCCACTGGGGGTGATCCACCAACTTTCGACCAGGGGACGGCAGTGGGCATGAACAAGGCCGCTCTCTGGGCACTCCATCGGCCTGAACTGGAAGTCACCTCCCGCAACTCGCACGTCCGGGCTTGGTCGAAGGCCAACCCCATCGCCAACCCTACGAGGAGAGTGCGCTTTGCAGACTCCTGCACGGGCGACCACACGCACACCGCGCACGGGAGTGCTGACCCTGAAGCTGCCACGGCCAACAGCGACGGCGACACCGGCGACTGTGGCACCTGCGGCCTCGACGCCACGCCCTACTCGGCTGGGGGTGCCAGTGACTCTGACGCCGACGCCACCGAATCTCGCGCGTCTGGGGGTGTCAACGAACCCGACCCCAAAGACAACGCGCCCGACGCGGCTGGGGTCATCGGAGCAAGCAACCACACCGCGACCGGTGCCGCCTCCTCTACTCCGGACCGCATTTGGGCCTGTCTGGTAGCGGACGCGGAGGCACGCGCCGACGCCATCTGCAACCCGGGGCACTGCAACGGCTTCTGCCTTTCATGCAGCTGTGCATCTGACGCGCCCGATGAGCTGGCTGAGGCGGTCGGCAGAGCCATGTTCGAGTTCTCCACCAGCCACACCGACTCCACCGTCCACTCCTTGTGCCGGGCCCGCGCCCGAGGCGCAGAGGCATGCCGCAGCAAGAACAGGGATCACCAGCTGCGCGCGTCAAAGCGTCGACCCTGGTGCAAACCACCGCCCTCGCTGTCACGTGCCCACGCGCTCATGGTGGAGGAGTGGGCCACCCCGGTTGTGTCCGACGAAGAGGCCGAGGTCAAGCTTCGGCTCCTGCACCAGCGCATGGGGCATGCCAGCCTCAAGTTCCTGAAGAAACTGCACGACAGCGGTGAGCTGCTGGGCTTCAACCTGAGCGCCGACCAGTTCGCGTGCATCCAGTTCTTCTGCCCCACCTGCGCCAAGGCGAGAGGCACCAAGAAGGCCCACTCGAAGCACCGGGCCTCTGGCCCCCCGCGGCGTCGCATCCTCGAGCGAGTTTACGTAGACGTCGCCGGTCCACGCCGAGCTGCCAGTCTCCACTACACGGGCAAGAGAGGCAACCAGAGCGGCGGCGGGAACTACTACACGGTTTTCTACCTCGACGCCGCCACGGAGCGAGGCTTCACGTCTTTCATTCGCACCAAGGACGAGCTCGAGTCTAACGTGAGACACATGCGAGCCCATCTTACAATGCAGGCGCGGGACTCGATAGAGTTCAACGGCACTGACGACATCAAGGTCAAGGCGTTCGCCAGCGACCGCGACTCCAACCTCACCTCTGACGAGGCGGTGGCGGACATGCTCGCCGCCTCCATCCACCACAGGATGACCTCGTCCGACGGGAAGAACCAGACTCCGTTCCTGGACGGCCTCATCCGCCGCGTACAAGACACCACTCGTTGCCTGCTGCGGCACTCTGGCTTGCCGCTCGAGTACTGGGAGTTTGCCGAGACAGTAGCGATGAGCCTCGTGAACTGCCTGCCCAGCAAGCGCCACCGCCAACATCACTCACCCATGCACCGATGGACCGGGCGCAAACAGGACCTGTCACGGTTCAAGACGTTTGGCGCGGACGCCTACGTCCACCTCGAGCCACACGAGAGGGAGAACGGCGACAAGTTGGACCCAGTCTTCGCCGGCGGTGACGGCACCTACCGGTACATGGGCCCGGAGGAAGGCGTTGGCTACGACGGCATGGGAGATCTCATTCTCAACACCAAGACCTGCACCCTCAGCTCACGTCGGAACACCAAGCTGGACGAGGACATGGAGCGAGTGTCGGAGTTAGCCCTGCCAAGTCCCAGGTACCCTAAGCTCAAGACGTTATCTGAGAATGTCCCCATCGACCCTGGCTTCTCTACCAAGTTCATAGATCACTCCCCCGACGGCAACAGCGACCTGGACGTGCCGATCGAATGCAAGCCGGCCATTGGTGGCGAGGAGACGTCGCCTCGACTCCCAGACCCACGCACGATCGTCAAGACAAGAGGCGGCATTAAGAAACCCTCTCCTTCACGTCCAGCAAAAGTCGGGCGGCTCACTCCGCTTGGGGACGATCAGCCCATCATGGTGTCAGAAGTGAATCCCAAGCAACAAGGCAAGAAGTGCCGGGACCGGTACGAGAAGTACAAGACCGCCAAGACAGTGGGCGAAATGCTACGACTGGGCGGCACCAGAGCCGATTTGCGTCACGACCTCAAGAAGGGTTTCATTCTCCTGCTACCGCCGGGAGAAACCGCTGCGTCGGTTCCCTCCTGCCCCGGATGGCTGGCCCCTCAGCGAGCTCTATCTGTGGCACACGCCTCCACTGCGCGTGAATGGGCGCACTACGCGTTGAACGAGTATGCTCAAAATGCCAGGGAATACATGAAGAAGAGAGCCGAAAGCGACCAGCACGTTCCCGAGGGCCTCTGCGAGGCAGATCGTCTTCTCCCCATCTGGGAGGCGTACTCGAGCAGTGAGTCCACAGACTTCATAGACAGCTCCCTATCCGCAGTGCACACCCTCTCCAGGGAGTTCGCGAACTGGCACCGCTACCACAACACGTTCGCCGCGGCCTCGTCTGAGATGCAGGCGGTCACTGACATGGCCGAGGAGATCTTCAGCAGCATGCGACGCGGACACCACGCCAACCTTGTGAAGGAGCTCGCTCACATCCGCCGCAGCGACGTCCCCACCCCGAAGCGCTTCTCAGATGCCATAAAAGGAGAATTCAAGGTGTACTGGTTGGAGGCCATCGAGAAGGAAATCGAGAACCTAAGGGAGCACCACGTGTTCGAGTGGGTACCCAAACCACCGGGCAAGCATCTCATAGACTCCAACTGGGCTTGGAAGGTCAAGGCAAACGACAAAGGCCAGATATCCAAGTTCAAGGCCCGCCTAGTAGCGAGGGGCTTCAGGCAAATCTACGGCGTGGATTATATCGACACCATGTCCCCAGTCGGCAAGCTTACCACCTTCCGGGCCCTCATCGCTGAGGCGGCGCGCAGAGGCATGGAGTTCGCTTTCGTCGACATCCGGTCAGCTTACCTCGAGGCAGAGCTTAAGATCAAGCAATACATGTCGCCACCGAAGGGAGTGACTCCGCCACAGCCCGGCATGGTCATGCGCCTGGACCGTGGACTCTACGGACTAAAGCAGTCTGGCAAGCGCTGGCACGAGAAGTTCAAGAAAAATCTCATCGATTGGGGCTTCACTCCCAGCTCCGCAGACCCCTGCCTTTTTGTCAAGCGACAAGGCCAGTCACAAGTGAGAGTACTGCTCTTCGTAGACGACATGGCCATCTTCCACGACTCAGACGAAGGTGGTACCAAACTTAAGGAGGAACTGATACAGGCAGTGAAGACACACGGCTACGAGTACTCATCCTCAGACGACGACAACGTGTATCTCGGCATGGCAGTGAGCCGCATCAATAACACTTGCCTCAGGCTCTCACAAGAGCGGTACATAGAGGAGGTCATGATCAAGTTCGATTTCGACAAGTGCGACAAAGTGTGGTCACCCTCCAAGCCAGGGCACGTCACTGTACTCGACTGCGCATCATGCAAACCCGAGGACAACCCACGCGGCAGGCGTTTCAGAGAAATGACTGGAGCTCTTCGATGGATCGAACAGTGCACCAGACCGGACATCTCCGCCACACTATCCGAACTCAGCAAGGTCCAGCTCAACCCAGGCGACGACCACGTTGAGAGGCTTGAGCACCTTATGCGCTACGTCAGCACTACACGTAACCTAAGCCTCGTGTACGGCGGCCCAGATCGCGGCACGCTCGAGGGCACACTCACGTGTGTTACTGATGCCGACTGGGCAGGGGACAAGGACACCTACTACAGCCGGGGAGGCCACCTACACCTCATGTGGGGCACCCCAGTCTCCTGGCAGTCCCAAAAGATGAAAGCCATAGCTGCCTCCTCCTGCGAGAGCGAATACATGGCCGCTTCTCGGGCGGTGCGGGAGTCATTGTGGCTACGTTACCTTGTCTCCGACCTGGGCTATGGGGACCTTACCACCTCGAGCTACGGCAAGTTCTGCGACAAAGATTTCATAAAGCTCCGCCTCTCGAGGCTCATCAAGCTTTGCGACAAGGCCATCATCTTCCTCGGGGACAACAAGGGTGCGATAGCTCTGTCCAAGAACCCAGTGCTACACAAGCGGTCCAAACACATCCACGTCGCCTACCACATCGTACGTCGCATGGTACAAGCAGGGCACTGCACGTTCTGCTACGTTCCCACCAAAGAGAACATTGCTGATCTAATGACGAAGGGCCTCCCAGCATCAACACACGAGTACCTGGTTAACAAGATCATGTTCAGCCGACACGATGACGGCCTGGCAGATTACCGGGGCAAGCTTATCCCCTTTGATCCCAGGCCAATCACACGCGACACGCTCTACTCCTCTGAGCCGCTAGGCCTCAACCCAGGGAAGTTCGACAATGTCTTCCCTGAACAACCATCTCTGCCCTCCAAATGGCCAAAGGGACCTCTGACGGTAACAGGTATGGACCCAGCGGACCGTTTCGACGATCAGATGCTACCGAAGGGATGGGGCGCCCCTAGATCCGCTCCGGCTGTCGCTGCCAGCGCTGTTGGGTCCGTGTCAAGGGCCATCCGTACTCTCACCAGAATAGCCCGCGCTCTCAGCGCCAATGGGGGGACACAATATGCAGCGTTGGTCAGAAAGTTGTATGCTATCATCGACAGCGGCGCTTCCTACACCTACGTCGGTGGAGATAGGCCTCTCTCTCACGAGCGGTCAGGCGCTGGTTTCGTCTCAGTCGCTAACGGGCAACGCGAAGAGATTGCTGGCAGAGGGTGGTATGGTCCTATCAGCTCAGCTAGGCGAGTAGCCAGCTTCCCAAGAGATCTGGTCTCTGCATCTGACATAATCGAGCAATTTGGGTTCACCGTTTTCGATCGCGAAGGGGTTTATGTCGTGTCTTCCACACCTTCAGGCCGCGACGTCCTCATGACTCGCATCGGCACCCGCACACCAGACAGGCTTTTCTCCTTCGACAAGGACGCTCTGTCTAAGCACGCCGAGGGTATGAAGCTCCGCGGCATGGACCCGAGCACGCAGGGCAACGCAATGCGATGGCTTAACACCATGGGGGTGCGCGAGAGCCCGACGGGAGCTCTGCAGGGATGTGGTGCTAGCCACCGCCAAGCTTGCCACCACGGAGGGAGCGCGCTCACTGCACCATTCCAAACTACTGTTTGAGTATTATCACCCCGCGGTAAAATCCCGCGGGGTGCGAGGCGGTCTGGGGCCACCAACCCCACACCCACTCGCCCAGGGCCGGCACCGCCGCGTTGCTGTCGATGAGCTGCAGCTGGAACACGTGAGCGTAACCCTGCTGCGCCGCGTGGTAATGCGTGGCACCCTGCAGCACCTGAGCGATGCGCCGATACAGCGGTATCGGCTCTTGGCCGGTGACAACGCCCTCCAGGCGGTAGGTCCTCCCGGGGACCGGGAGCTGGGCAGACGGCGCGCCGCCCTGGTCCAGGATGACGAAGCGGGACATGTCGCCGTTGCCGTCGGGATAGGCGAGGATGAAGAGGACCACAATCTCGATCTCCTCTTCCTCGTCCTCATCGCCGGCACCCTTGGACTCGACATCACCTCCTCCTCCCTGGGTATCCTCACGGCGTCTGTCACGTTCACGGCTCCGGCTTCGACTGCGCTCGCCGCGCTTCCTGGGCGCCTTGCCGCAGGTCGTCATACGAGCCACGCGCTTCGTCCGCGCACCGCCGCCTCCCATTGGCGCGGTCTGGTAGCGACAGAGGCGGAGGGGGAGAGTTGTGTGTGGGACCGGGTCTCTGAGAAGTGAGAGACGAGCCAGCGCTCGTGGTGCTGGCTCCGTCTCTCTCTGGGGTTCCTACCTCTGGGGTCTGGTTGGTTCCTAACTAAAGATAGCAGAGCCCGGCCGCGGTCGGCTACCAGGCCGGCCGCGTGTCCTGGCGCAAAGGAGCTTACTGGGCTGTTCGTCAGACCTCTGCAGAAGCAGAGACTCCGTCGGTTATGGGGCCCCAGACTACGTACTAACGAACCGTCCATTGTAAGTCCCCCCTTGCGCAGGCCGCCCCTGAAGCGCCTGCGCCCGTCGACCTGTTCACCAGGGCCGACACGCGGATCCGGGTACCAGCGCCCCGAGCGCCGGTCCACCCACAACACCAACATGGAGGCGGATGGTAAAGCCTCATCTAGCTCCGGCAAGCTCCACCTTCGGGCGCTGCCGGGCAAGTTCAAGCCAGGAGCACCATGGCTCCACCAATTCAACAAGATGATCTTGACCTGGGGAGAAGTGGGACGACAAGTCCTACTTGAACTACTGGACTTCTACCCCAGGCGCCAGGAGCCTTTCCGCAGAGCTGACCTGCAACTCTTGGCCAAGGCAAAGACCTACGACAAGGTCCTGTTCCGAGAGATCACCCCACTTGGCAGAGGAGATGGGAGGGCCGGGCGACAGCCATTACTCGACGAGACCACTACGGTCATCGACCTGAACGGGGTGGAGAAGCATGGTTTTCGGCACCTACGTGACGCAGCCGTACAAGAGCTGGAGGACACCAAGTCCAGCATAGCTCACTCTGACAGCGCCATGACGTCACTCCCGGCGACCCCCGCCATCGCAGCGACCGACGCGGCGATGACCGCCTTCCAGAGGCACGCCACCCGGGACGAGCTCCGCGACGCCTTCACGCACGCAGCTCTCAACACCCCTGGAGGCAGGAGGTCCCTCAAGCTACTCATGGACGGCGTGCTGGACCGCGCTGCCTCTCCCGGGACAGACGCAGCGACCGACCAACCCGGCGCCCGCGCTGATCAGAGGGCCTCCGAAGCCCACGAAGACTTGGCCTACGCCGAGGATGATTTGGAGGCGGCACGGCAGCGCGCTGCGACCTGCGAGGCCGCGTCACAGGACGCCGACACCAAACTACGGCTAGAGACAGCGAGGAGCAATGAAGCCGAGAGGACAGCGCTGAGCATCAAGGCACTGATGATCAGGGCCGACAAGAAGGTAGCGGCAGCGAAACGCATTGCCACGTCTGCACAGGAAGAGCTAGCCGCCGCCCACTCGGAGGCCCAGGAGGCGTCGGCAGCGGCCCTTTGTGAAGGCCGGGAGCTTGTCTCCCTCGCGCGAGAACATGGCCTGATTGACCCTTCCGAACCCCACGCCGACGCGCCACAGCTCCAGGGCGCGACCATCGGCCAGCGCAGGTGCTACGAGGCGCTGGTCGCCTTGGCCAAACACGTTGAAGGGAGAGGCGAGGACCAGGCCGACGAGTACGCCGAGTTGGCTTTCGACGCCTTGGGCAGCCTCGACGGCACAGTCCACTCGTCCTCCGAGGATGACTCCGCTGAGCAGCCTGGCCGCGATCCAACGCCCGCAGCCGGGCCTGGGACCGCCCCTGCC
>ENA-UOXV01006372-UOXV01006372.1-marine-metagenome-genome-assembly--contig:-NODE-6372-length-12404-cov-8.059195_pt1 | contig 12404 bp, 13 predicted proteins | sample MGYA00238165_ERZ766961 | MGnify/ENA primary metagenome ERZ766961 (study PRJEB28924, sample SAMN03173240) | marine metagenome | biome: Marine; feature: Water; material: Subsurface seawater | place: North... | reverse complement strand
AATCGGGAATGTAGATGTATCTAACTTTTTAACATTAAACGGTGGGTTAGATAGTAGTTACACATATCTAGACATTTTAGATGGGTCATATTCGGTGATTGATTTGTGTAGTAATTTTTTTCCAGTCAGTGAATTTAAGTTTCAACCATTCACGAACTCGCATTATAATATTAGTGATTTGTCGGGAATATATGACTTATCTAGCATTTTAAACGCGGGGTTCAATATGAATACATATTATGATGGGTCATATTCCGTTTATCAACTCAATACAATCGGGAATGTAGATGTATCTAACTTTTTAACATTAAACGGTGGGTTAGATAGTAGTTACTCATATCTAGACATTTTAGATGGTTCATATTCTGTTACCGATTTGTATAGTAACAACATTGCTCCACAGGAATTTGCAAATTCTATATATACGATTGGTGATTTATCTGGTATTTATAGATATACGATTGGTGATTTATCTGGTATTTATAGTCAGATAAATATTCTGAATGTAGGATATAACGCAAACCATTATTATGATTATAACTTCTCTGCGTATGAATTGAAATCTAATGGCACCGATGGTAGGTATCCAATCACTTTTTTTATTGATACAAGCTATTCAGTACAAGAAATTTTTGATTTAAATTATCCAGTAAATGATTTATCAACAAGTGGAATATTGGTTCAAGAGACAATTGATGAATATGCAAATGCAAAATTAGAAAGACCTTATGGTAGTGATAATTATAGGTCAATTGATATTAGTGGGTTTTTTGAACCACACCTATTACTTCGGGGTTATTCATTTGAAATATTAAAAAGTGATGGGTTTGACCCATCTGTTTTCGCGTTAACCGAATTTACACCATACGAGTTAAAATATGACTTAAATATACCATCAAACGCATTAAAAGAGACCGGATATCCACTTTATGCTGAAGATTTATACAATAGCGTAGATGGTAGTTTAAATTATTCAATACAAGACCTTAAAGATGGTGGTTATACGAATAATGATTTTATTTTAGCAATTAACAATAGTTTATATTCACCCATCACACCCATCAGTTTTACGTTAAATGATTTATCCGGAAGTTTTCAATATACTGAATTAGGAACACTTTACCAATCTGGAGAATATGATCCAAATCTAAATGCAAATGGAATTATTTTGGAATATTTTAAAATTAATAATTTTGACGTATCTTATTTAACAAACGGTGGTTCAAATAACACATTAATTAATGATACTGAGTTTAGGAATAAATTATTTCAACTATACTACACAGCACAGAATTTATATGATGGAGGTTTCGATATTATTAAAGTTTCAAAAGCGGGAGGTATTAATCAAACACAAAATGGGAACATATATCAATATGATTTATCAGAAGTTATGTTAATTAAACCACCGATTGGAGAATTAAAAACAGCATTAATCGATTTAACTGGGTGGGATACAGTGACACAATTAGGTGATGAACCGCCACATAATATTACTATAAATACTCTATTTCAATACAATTATTCACTAAATGATGTGTATGGTGTTAAAAATGTTGGTTATACAACAGGTTATTCGATACAGCAAATTGCAAATGCTGGATACACAATACAAGATTTTTATGATAATAATTACGAATTAACGAACGGAATGGTATTAGTATATCCAATTGCCGATATACTTGCTGCTGGTTATAGTATTGACGCAATAAATAGTTTGCAATCTTCAAATATTACACCAGGTGACTTATTAGGGTTGGGCGCTACAATTTGTCAACTTAATGTATTTAAAACTCCAAACCGAACGTGGACGAGATATCAACCGCAAGTTGCAGATTTATCTAATTATTCGTTTAATGATTACAATATGAGAAGGAAAGCAGAAACATTACAATATAGAAAAAATTCTCTTGAATATACTACAAAATCAAATAATAAAAATATACTCAAAGGTCGGGAGGCGTGTCCCATTACAAATAAACCGAGTTCCTCGAGGAACTCGGACGTTCCTGGGGAAAGTATTGACCTTTATTTAGATACAAATGTTCCATTACTAAATTTTCAAAAAAAATATTCTTATGATAATAACAAATAAATTGGCAAATATTCTGAAAATATATAATTCGTATTATATATTTTTATTTTCATTCTTTCATTCTTTCATTCTTTCATTCTTTCATTCCTGTGAATAGAAACTATATATCTAATGTTCTTGTGTTTCTTTGAACTCGCGCGGTTTTCGTTGTGTTCTAATTTCACACATTAGCGTACCATTTTCACAAGGGGCACTTACTTGTTTTGCTTGATAGCGAAAACCTTCTTTCTCACAATCCATAACTTTAATGTGAACATATTCACCTTCTGCTAGGAATTTATATTTTTCGTTTTGCAAAATAATTGCACTGTGATGGGTAAAAATATCTTCACCCATAAGAGGTCCGTCTTTAACGGTTACATACCCAAACCCCTTCTGGTTATTAAACCATTTTACACACCCCATATATGATTCTTCTTGTGAATATTCGGTTGAACTTGCTGTGGTCTGTTCCATTATGATGTTTTATATCATCATATCTTTAAATGTTTTTGAATTATAATTTATTGATTAGTTCATTATTGATTAGTTCATTATTAACGAAATGGTTATAAATGTTTGGGTCATTACAATAAATTTCGCAATGTTTGATATCGGGTATATATCACCATAACCTAACAAACACCCAGTCGTTAATGAATAATAAAAACGATTATATGTTTTTTGCAATAATGAATGCTCTATTTTACTAGGCGTCAAATCATCGCTTATTACAGCGTTCTTCACATCATCCTTACTTTTATCGATAGCGTTGTCTTTTTGTATTTCCCTTTTTATTTCCCTTTTTATTTCGTTACTTGTGTCATTATTATTCGAAAATGTTTCTGTCAAAACTGTTTCTTTTACCTCTTTTTTTATTAGTTCATCGCGCATTATTTGTTGCAATTTATTTATGCCACTAAAATGGGTGTCATCTAATGTTAAATATAAAAACGTATAAAATATACTAATTATCAATAAATGATATATTTTATCACTATGTAAAGTTTGCTTCATTCGTTTCATTAAGTCCATCAAATATTTAATCATTTTGATATTAATATATATTCAAAATATTATTATATACCATAAAACGATTTAATGATATTTACCCATTATTTAACCATTACAGACAAATGAATTATATGAATATTGTTAACAATGATAATCATTCTAAATTAAGATTAACGTCTGAAAGTGAAACAACTACAATTACGCAAACTATTTCTCTATTGACCCGTAAAGTTAATGAACTTAACACAGAACTAAATAATAAAGTAAAAGTTTTAGAACAAAATATGAAAGATATAAGTGATACAATAATGACGAAAATAGAATATCACAAAATAAATACATTACAATCTACACCCGACCACAATGAACCCAACCAAAGTGATAATAATGATGGGAATGTTATTAATGTGGATGAAAAACCGGTTACAAAAAAAGTTACTTACGCTACCGAAGAAGATTTGAATGTTATTGGTATCGAGATTGCAAAGGTTAAATCATACACACTTGATATTTATAATGAAGTTATAAAAATGAGAAATATTGTTGATACGTGTCAAGCATATAAAGATATCAAACGCGATATTTGCAACTTAAATAATGATATTATTGGCAATGCGAATAATAATAATTGGAGATACTATGACCGCGGGGAATATCTATATAATTCAGATGAATGGATTCATACCCACTCTATTCTTGAATATTTGAATATTTGAATATTCTAATGCGTAAAACACAATATTCAATAAAAATTACTTCTATTGAAACAATTATATTTTCTTGCTGTTTCTGAATTGACGATTTTGTTCATATCGTTTGCTATTTCTCTATTATTCGTCTGGTGCGTTTGTATCTGTATATTATATGAATTTTTATTTTTTTCATTTTGTTTTTGTTTTTTTTTTAATTGGTCTATTTTCTTTTCATTACTAATATATTTATCCCCATTGTTTAAATAATTATTATGTAATTTCCTACAATCTTTCATTGGATATTTGCCGTGCTCAAAATCTATATTTTTAACACCAGTATATATGTCTTTATCAAACCCTTCAAATATATTGTATTGCAAAGATGATATTATTATTATTGTTGATATTATTATTATTACACCAATTATAAGATACGCGGTTTTTATATTTTTTTTTGATGGCATATATATACACATTTAATATATATTAAATGTATATTAAATTCTTAGCGAAAACTGATATGTAATTTGTCGCTTACAATCTTGGTATTTTCTTCGTTTTCTTAGTTTTCTTAGTTTTCTTCGTTTTCTTAGTTTTCTTAGTTTTCTTCGTTTTCTTCGTTTTCTTAGTTTTCTTCGTTTTTCTTCCACCACGTTTTTCTCCACCATCGTTAGAGTTAGGGGAATGGACAAATGCTTGTCCCGAGCCTATCATATATTTTGCTATCATATCTGATGTAACATCAATATATTTTTTTTCTATATCTTGTATCTGTCCTTTAAGTGTTTCTATCTGTCCCTTCAGTTTCTTCACTCGTTCATTGCCCTCTAGTTCCGACGGTGAAATACTGTTTATCAACGTTTGCATACTATTTTCTATAGTTGTAATCTGCCTTTCTGTACGTAGTTTTTGTTGCGTATACGTAGATTTATTTACTAGTTTCGTACTGTTCCACAATAAAAATTCTGGAGGGTTTCGTAAATTAAATTTATATACCTTGACACCTTCTACATTGTTAGGTAATTCCAGAATTTGCCTATTTAGGTCACTTAATTCACCATTGACATTTGATTTTTCATTATAAAGCTCATGTGATAATAATGTGGCATTTTGATCTTTTGCCAAACCAACAACCCCACCATTTGGTAGTTTATTTTTAAAAAGTGTAATAAATTCTGTACATAGTGATTTTGTGTTGATGTCGATTATTTCATCTAAATCTAACATCTCAACATCCGACGACACTTCCGTCTGCTTTGGAAATTTGGATACATCTATTTTATCCTTTGAGTATGTCCCGGATAAGAAATTTATTATATAATAATCTTCTTTGCCTAGATTGATTTTTTTTAATTCACCGCCAAAATAAACCCGAATTTCTGTAATGCTACTACTATCGTCACCACTAAGGATGGTTTTATCAAATAAATCCGATAATATGTTTGAGTGTTTTGTCATTAATTCAATTATATTTATTGATTTTTTTACAAATATTTGTTTTTCTGTGGTTGCTCCAAAATCAACTAATAACCACGTTAATATACCATAATCCACATCGCCAATTTGTTCCAAATTTAAAAGTGGGGTGACTTTATCTACGTTTTTGGGGTCAACACCACTGGTATCAATAAAATATCCATAGTCGCCTGATCTTAAATGTGCCTGACCTGATGTAGATGGCTGTACATCCATAATATTATTATAAATCTCGGGGTCTATATTGTCTATATTCGGTGTCTCAACTGTTAAATGTTGAGGTTGGGGGTCGGGTGTTTTTTCTTCATTCATTTTTATATATATATATATAAATAAAAATTAAAATAAAAATTAAAGTTACAAATAAAAAATAAAATTAAAATTAAAATTAAAATATAAATATATAAAATTGAATTCAAAATATATAAATTTTTATTATCGTAAAATATATATATCTAATAATTATGTTACACGTTGTTATTGAAAAGGGGATTAAAGCATCAATATTTAGTGAAATACTAAAAAAAATTAAAATATTTACTGACAATGTCGTCATACAATTCACCAATGAATATATGTATATTCAAGGTATGGATTCTTCACACGTTGTTATATTTGAATTAAAACTATACTCTGACTGGTTTGAAACTTATATTATTACAAAAGAAAATGCATATGAATTCGGAATTAATACAAACATTATTTCGAAAATTCTGTCTGTTCGGGATGAAAACCAATATATACGACTAGTGCAAAATGATGATGACCAGGATAAATTATCCATTGAATTTATCAATGAAAATGAACAAACCAAATCAAAAAAACAAGAAAATTATGTTGATACTCAACCCAAAAAATCTAATTGTTATGAAAAATTCTTTCATCTACCGCTTGTAGATATTGATTGTGATATGTTTGAAATACCCCCAACTGAATATGATGCAACGTTGGAATTAGAAAGCAAAAATATTAAAGGGTTGATTGATAATTTTGCATTATTTGATGTCAGTATATTGGATTTTACATTTAATCAAGATGATATTTCACTAACAACAAGTGGCATCGAAACGAATATGAAGGTAAATATTTTACACGAACAAATGGAACTATATTCAATTACCGAAAATACCGAATTTAAAAATTCATTTAATTTGAATTTTATACACAAGATTTGCCAGTTTAGTAAAATTTCTAAAAATGTCCAAATTCAACAAACAAAAGATAGACCTCTTGAATTTACATATATGATTGATGACGTAAATACCTTCCGATTTTATTTAGCACCCAGTATTAATGACGATGATATGTAGAGTAACATTGTTATGTGTTATTGGTACATATCGAATAAAAAGAAATGGAAAATTTTTTAAAATATTATAAAATGAGTTCAAATTAGAATATTTCAATAAAATCTAAAAGTAATATTATCAATATCATAATAATGATTACGGATTATATCATAGGAATTATAATATTTTTTATTGTTCTTTTAATATATTTACATTTCAGAACACACTTAAAAAAAATACACACAAACAAAACATTCTATATTGATAGTGCTAGTAAAATACAATTTGAAAATGCTTGCAATTCATTACAACCTTTTATTTACAATTATTCTATAAACCCAGAAGAAGAAAATTATAATTTTAAATATTTACAAACCGAATTTGAGAATTACGATATTAAGGTATATAATACAAATACAAATACAAATACGAATAGTAATAGTAATGATACTAGTAAATATCAAATCAAGAGTTTTAAAAATATAGAATTAAATGATAAGTTAATTGATACACAAGTAACTGATTTGAGTTCGAACAATGATTTAATAGACTCATTCATTTCATACAATAATGAAGAATTTTTAAAAGATAGTGAATTACATAATGCGATTAAAACGAACGATACATATCTGAGACCAAAATATTGTAATTGGAGTAATTACGATATTATATTTGGGAAAAATGATGTAACCCCATTATTTAGTTCGAAATGTAACCGAAATTATTTTCATTGTACTGAAAATGAAGTTGAATGCGCAATTGTCTCATTCAAATATGAAGAATTATTTAATACAATCTCTGATAAATATCAGAATATTTCACATATTCCTATTTTTGATAATGATGTAATAAATAGTCACACACAATGGAAAAAGATTAAACCAATATTTGTAACACTTAAATTAGGAGATTGTTTGTATTTACCACCATTCTGGTATTGTTCTTTTAAATTTAAAGAAAACGCTAAATCTACCATTATTAAATATAATTATTCTACATTAATGAATAACTTGGTTTTTATCAAGGATAAAATAAACAAGTATATTAATGAAATGCTGTAAATGCTGTAAATGCTGTAAATGTTGTAAATGCTGTAAATGATGTAAAGGTTACGAATAATATATTTATTATTTTTATCAAAACTATTATATTCTACTATATTATATACTATTATGGATACTACATTTGAATATTGTAATGAAAACAACGCACGCATTATTTTTATATTGATAATAACACCCCTTCTTTTTATTAGAGGAATTAGTAATAAAGATGCTATTGTTATGGCAATTGCAATTGTATTATTTCTATGTGAATTCTATTGGATGACATTCACTAAACCAAAAATTTACATTCCGAAGTAAATACATATTTGCAGTTCATATTTGCAGTTCATATTTGCAGATAAATTATAAAATTGATTATTATCATTTATAATTTATATTTTATAATTTGTAAGAAGAATTATAAAATATGACAGACTTTGTTTCAAACACCTCTACATATTATGAGACAAAATATAAAATTACGATTGAGAACGGTTCTAAATATGATATGGGTTGTACATACACAATCATTGATGCGAACTCATTAATGGATATAAATGTGGATGAAATCAAATTACTAGTTCCCGACTTTGACCCGTATGTATATAAATTATTAAATGGTGATGTTTTTAGAATTAATCCTAATTCTAATTATATCGAAATTATACACTCCAATATTAGAAATATAACTAGCATTCAAGGAATTCTTATTTGCAATGGTCCAGGTAAGAATTATGGTAGGGTTCATAATAAGTATCTTTACAAATGTATCCCATATGATCATAGACTTCCACCTTTTATCGTCCCTTACGAAATTCAAGGCAAAACATTTACAAAAAATTTTAAAAATAAATATATTAATTTTACATTTGATAAATGGGATGGTGACATTCCAACCGGTAAATTAATCCATACAATCGGGGATGTTGATAATTTGGAAAACTTTTATGAATATCAACTTTTCTGTAAAAGTTTGAATACTTCTTCCATTCAAAAATTCAATAAAATTACATATGAATTACTAAAAGAAAAAACGTTTGAAGAATATTTTGACATTATTAATTTGAACCACCCGGAATTTGAGGATAGAAGAAATTCTTATCATATATTTACAATTGATGGTAAAGGTACATTGGATTTTGATGATGCTATATCTTATCATCATAACTCTGAAACGAATTTTGATGTAGTTAGTGTATATATTACAAATGTTACATTATGGATAGATGTTCTTGACTTATGGGGTTCATTTTCTCAGCGTGTTTCTACCATTTATTTGCCGGATAAAAAAATACCAATGCTCCCTAATATTCTATCGGATTGTTTATGTAGTCTACAAGAAAATCAAAATAGATTTGCTATTGCAATTGATTTTATTATTGACGAAAATGGTAATATAAAAGATGTTCAATTTGTGAATACAATTATTCGTGTTTTCAAGAATTTCATTTACGACGAAAAGGTTTTGAAAATTAATAATCATTATAGTGATGTTTTAAAGTTGGTTCAAAAAATATCACTTCGACATAATATTGGTAGTAATTACAATATGAAAATTATAAATAGTTATGATGTTATTAGTTATTTGATGATTCTAACGAACCATTATACCGCCAAATCGTTCTCCGAACATTCAAATGGTATATATAGGACTAGTAGTATTAAAAGTAAATCTGACCAATTGACAATTGTTGATAAAGTTGGTGATGATGATTTATCCAAATTCCTGAATATTTGGAATACAAACGCCGGCGAATATACAATTAATACTAATTCATCACACCATTGCGCGTTAGGATTAGATACATATGTTCATATTACATCACCCATAAGGAGAATTGTGGATCTTGTTAATTTAATTGTTTTACAAGAAAATAAATATTTGTGTATGTTTTCCGTCAACGCGCATACATTTGTTAATACGTGGTTAGGCAGAATTGATTATATTAATAATACGATGTCTAATATACGCAACGTTCAGACAAAATGCAATCTTTTACATCTTATTCATAAAACACCACAACTGGAAACAATTATACATAGAGGTTATGTGTTTGATAAAACACAGCGTAATGATGGTTCATTTCAATATATGACATATATCCCGGAATTAAAAATTCTATCTAAAATTAACACAATGGCGGATAAAGAACAATTTGAGGTATGCCATTTTAATGTTTATGCTTTTAATGAAGAACATAGTTTCAAACAGAAAATTAAAATACATATGCTTTAATCGTACTTTATACTGTTTTCACCTACAAGTCCAGTATCTTTATATGGTAGGTTCCAATGATTAAACCCAATGTATAAGGATGATATAAATAATAATACAGTTAAAATTCTATATGTAAGTTGTTGTGATATATAATTACTTGTTACTAAATATGCACCTAATGTTGTTCCAACAAATGAACCTATTAATACTATTAATGTTATTATTAATATTTTTTTATTGACGTGCCCTTTATTATAGTACATATATGCACCAGGTAAACTTTGGGGCAATAATTGAATGATTAAACTTATTCCTACAGATTGTTGGAGTGATAGTCCGGTCAATACAAGGGCCGGAATCGTTAATAATCCCGAACCAACACCAATTATACCCATTGATGTTCCACTTATGACCCCTATTATAATATAGTAAAAGTATTGTAGTAATAGAAAACTATACATATATGTATATATATTATGGAGATATTATGGAGATATTATGGAGATATTATGGAGATATTATGGAGATATTATGTCTTATCCATATTTTATCCATCCCAAAAATAATATCTAAATCAAATATATTAGTATCATTTATTTATGTCATTCAAATTAAACAATAAAGATTATAAAACAATATTAGAATTTTATAACAAGAAAATTCCTACCTCTTCCAAAAATATGCGCGAAGAAGCCGAAAAAATTATATCAATGAAGTTATGTAGATGTATTAAGAAAGTTAAAAAAGGGCAAAATAAAAAAGAAGGAGAAAGTGTTGGTATATGTAAAAAATCGGTTCTTCACAAAAAAAATGTTGATATTTATGGGTTCAACTGTAAGAAAAATAGACATCTCATTAACTATCCTAATACGAAAACAATTAAATTAAGGCGTAAAAAACAGCAAAAAACAGCAAAAAATAGAAAAAACAAGGGAAAATAAAACAATAAAACAATAAACCAATAAACCAATAAACCATACACATAATGTATACATTCAACAAATATACATTATTTATACATTATTTATCTTTTTATGATTGCTCTACCAATATTCACCTACATTTCATATTCGTTATTCACTAAGGATGGTTTTATTATATCTAACCATCGTTTGAATACACTTTTATCATTTACATCTTCTGACCCATTTATTGGTATATAAGTCGTCTTTTTTAATATCATTAATTGTAACATTTGGGTATGATAATCTTCACATTGTTTTAAATAATCGGTTGGAATGGATGACTCACCTTTACGATTTCTTTTTTTTATTCTTTCATCGCAAATTGTATATGGCGTATTTACATATATTACCTTATCTATGGGCATTTTTTTTGCAAAAGTGTCAAACCAACAGTTGTATATTTGATAATTTACTTCGTCTATTTTTTTATCAGCATATAACATTTTTGCAAACACATATTTATCCGTGTACAAACAACGTTCTGTTATAATTATACTCTTTTCCATCTTTCCAAATACATCCTTATTCTTATTTTTTGATTTTTCTAATATTTCGTCAATTAATTCTTGGATTTTATTATATCGCGTTATAAATGCCATCATTTGAAACGAGAACGCATATTTTTCTTGGTCTTTATAAAATTTACTTAATATCGTTTCGCCACTTTTATCACGTATTTCATTCCAATCATCAACTGGTTCTAATGCAAAGTATATGTGTGAATAATAGTTTTCCTTTGCCCAATCTTGGATTTTTTTTAATAATGTTGATTTTCCCGAACCAATATTTCCTTCGATAGAAATTATAGAAATATTTTCCATAATTTATATTTTATATAATTCTACATATTATTTATCTTATTTAAACAAAATCAATTTTTTAAAAAACTAAACTTCTATCATCATTCAACCGTTCTATTAGGATGATCTTCTCCCTCTTGCTAACGGTGAATTGTTTGTCTTTGGTTAGCTTTAGCAGCCTCCATATCCTTTATTTTGTTTGTTTGGAGTATTACATCAATTTTTTGTTGTGCAAGTATGGCACTCTCACGATGAAAATTTGCTTGGGCGCGTAATTGCTCTTCACTCTCATCGCCACCAAATAAACTAATATTAGAAATCTTACCACTAGTCGCTTCATCAAACAAATTACTTGGGGCGGATGTGTTCCCTTTTTCGGTAAGTGCCGAAAAAAGGTTGGAAAGTTGGGACATAAAATCAGCATTATTGAAATCAATATTTCTCGTCTCCATTTGACCAGTATTATTTATGTATTGTATATTCAAACCATCTCCATTAGTGTCCATTGTTAGACCAACGAATCTTTGTATATTATCTACACTAGGTAATTTGTCACCACTTCCTGTTCCTCTTCCTGTTCCTCTTCCTGTTCCTGTTCCTGTTCCTGCCGTTGTACCAGTTGAACTTCCTGATATTTGTTCTAAATATTTTCTAATCTCATTTGTTTTATTTACAATTTCGACTTTAATCTTTGTAAAAAGGGATATCCCTTTTGTAGCAGTCGTGGTGCTATTATAGTTCCGTGATTTCCCCCCCCACATCGAAGGATATTTGAAACTAACACTGCCAGGTTCTCGTGGGGGACCTGATGGGGCTGGGGCTGGGGCTGG
>ENA-UOXV01006371-UOXV01006371.1-marine-metagenome-genome-assembly--contig:-NODE-6371-length-12405-cov-4.742186_pt1 | contig 12405 bp, 6 predicted proteins | sample MGYA00238165_ERZ766961 | MGnify/ENA primary metagenome ERZ766961 (study PRJEB28924, sample SAMN03173240) | marine metagenome | biome: Marine; feature: Water; material: Subsurface seawater | place: North... | reverse complement strand
TCGAGGTGCGCGATGAGACCCTTCATGCTGCGAATCGAACGCTCAAGTTTGGCCATCGACTCCGCCTCCTCCGTCGCCTTGTCCGGCCGGCGCTGCTCGATGTATGTCAGCCGTCTGTGCCGGTGGACGTCCAGGTTATTTTGCATGATCTCGGCGATGCTCCTGATCCGCCCCAAGATCTTACCCATCGCCGCAACCTCCGCGGCTCGTCTGGCGTCTCCGCACAGGTTCACCACGGTGCGCACCGCAGAGGCCACCAGCTCGGGTCGATCCCTGCACATCTGCATGTGCTCGGCGATGACGTTGACGGAGTCGCGGCAGTCGAAGAGCGCCCTCGCGCACGTCGCATCCGCGCTCATGTTCTCGAACAGCGCGTACGCCGCGGCGAGCACCGGCTCGTGCGCCGCCGACCGGTCGCACCTGCGCGTGGTGCGGAGCAAAGCTTTCAGCGCCTTTTCGTCGCACGCGAGCGCTCGGCACTTTTTTGACCACCGGGTGGCCACCGCGAGGTCACGCAGGGCGTCGCGAACTTCACGAAGTTTCCTCGGCGCGTGGAGAGTCGCCACGGCAGCCTTCGCGCGGGCACCGAGCGTCGACGCCGGGTTCGACTTTGCGTTCGCGCGGGATCGTTTCACCAACGACCTCAGCTCAGCCATCCTCGGTCCAAACGTTTTGTCCGCTTGGACCCTCGCTGCGTGTCCCCGGCAGTGCGTTTGGATGACGCGAGTCGCCCGCGTCTGTCTGTGGAGTAAGAACGCGCGCCGGGCCTTGGCGCCGCGCGCCATGGCCTGGCACCTGATCACAGTGCGTCGAAGCGTCTGGAAGCGTCTAGAAGCGTCATCCATTCGTCGCTTGGCCAGCCACGCGCCGCGGAACACGGAGGCGGCCCACCGCGCCGCCAAAAAGTCACAACGCGCAGCCCACGCCCTGAAATTGGTCTGAATGATGATCGCCGCGACGCGTCGCTTCTGCGACGTCCTGGCCGCCTTGGCGCGGTACGCATCGCGCGCGAGCTTACCGCGCCAAGCCGCCTGGATCGTCGTCGCCGCGTTCATCGCGTGGCGCCTCTTAGCCTCGAGCGCGTCCCTCTTAGCCACGCGCTGAGCGTGCTTGAACTCGACGACCGCGACGACCCGCCGCCGGTATTTTTGCACCACGACGGCGGCGCGCTTCAACGCGAGGAACGAAGCTCGGTCCCTCGCGCCACGCCACCTCGCTTGCAGCACGATGCACGTGAACCGCCAATCGACGTATCGCTGGTTCTGCGCCCACCCGCGCCAACCCGCCTGGATCCGAATCGCCGCGCACTCGCGCTCACGTGTAAGTCGCACCGCGCGGTAGGCGCGTTGGATCGTGAGCGCGGCGGCGCGCGTCCGGAGGTACGCTCGCCGGCAACTCGCGCCCCTCGCCCGCGCCTGCAAAGACAAAGTGGAAAAATAAACGTCGTTGTATCGCTCCCGAGCCGTCCAACCGCGAACCGCCGCCTGAATACGAATCGCCGCGCGCCTTCGCGCCACGAACGCGCGCCGCTCCGTCGTCCCTTTCCGTATCGCCTGCGCCCGCACCGCCGCCGTGCGAAGCGAGTTGAAGCTAGCGCGCGCGAGGTACCCGCGAAACGCAGCCTGGATCTTAGTCGCGCCGCGGGCTTTGTTTCGATACCGCACAAACTTTCGTCGAGTCGTCGCGCCCCTCGCCATCGCCTGGATGTAAACAGTCATCTCCCGGACCCCTTCAAACACACGCCTCTGCGTCGCCATGCGCCACGCGGACTGGATCGTCGTCGCCGCCTCGTTCTCCCAGAGCATCTCCATGTACTTGTCCCTAGCCACGCTGCCCCGGCGGATCGCCTGGCACCGAATGGCGTGACGCCGCAGGGTGAGGTACGCGCGACGGGCGATGGAACGCCTCGCGTGCGTCTGCGTGATCATGGCGGCGAACTGAAGGTCCGCGTACGCGTCTCGAGCCATCTTGCCGCGGACGTGGCGCTGGATGCACGTCGCCGCGGCGACGGCGGCTTTAAGCCGTCGCCTGGCGACCAAACCTCGCCACGTCGCTTGCGAACGGACGACGGCGCACATCTTGTCAAACGCGAGTCGCCTCGCGTCCAACGCGCGCTTGTGTTTGGCCACCACGGTCGCCGCGCGTTGCCACCTGCGAAGGCAACCGGGACGCCAGTGAATGAACCTCCACGCGCGTTGGATCCGCCGAGCCGCGCATTCCTCCCGAGCGTGGCACAAAAGCCTGGCGCATAGAAACAGGAGATGACCCGCGACGACCTTGGCGTCGGGGCCACCGGCGGACGCGACATCGCTCGGGCCGAACGTGAGCTCAGGAACCCCGCCGAGCGCGCGGCACACGTCGCTCGCCAGCTTAAAGTTAGCCTTGCACGCGGCCGTCGCCTGCGCCCGCGCCTCCAGCGCTTCAGCCGCGATCTCGTCATCCGGGCCCGCTCCGTCCGACCCGACCCGCTCCCTGAGTAAATACCCGTAGCTGACGGATCGCCACGAGGCCGGCGCGCCCGGGACGTCCAGCGTCGTCGGCGGTCGGCGAATCGCGCGAAGCGGCAGTAGCCTCGGCGCGTACGCGTTGATCAGGGCGCAGAGCGCGGTACCGTCGGCGAAGGATAACTTGAACCCGTCAACCTCAACTCCGACGCACCCGCACACAGCCCGCGCCCAGCGTAATAGCCTGAGCTCCGACGAAGAGTACGTGTCGGTACCCGACGTCGCGAGCGCGGCGTCCGCGAGCTCATCCGCGAACAGCGCCGCGGACCGCGCCGTTTCCTCCGCGTCAGCCTCCTCGGGGGTCGGCTCCTTCGTCTCTTCATCTTCGTCCATTCGAGCAGGCGCCAGGGTGGCGCCGTGAAACGCAAAGTCGCCGCGGCCCGCCACGATCTGCCTCGCCCTGCGTTCCCTCCATGCACCAATCTCACCGTCCATCTCGTGCGTCGGTAACATCCGAGGCGCCTGGAAGTGCATCATGAGCGCGTAGAGCAAACCGAGGGTGTTACCCAGATGCCCGTCCACGACGTCGCCGGCGCTCAACGCTTTCCAACGACCCGGGAGCTCCACCCCGCACGCCGCCGCCGCGTCCAACGCGAGCTGGACGTTATGCACCCTCGCGGCTCGCGAGTCCGCGGGGAACTTGGCATCCTTCAAGCAGCTATCGTCGCCGGTCCGCCCGCCCAACACCTCCACCAGCCGGCACAGCCGGACTCCGTCGCGAAGGTCAGTCGATAAGTTCCGAACTACGAAGTCGTACTCGCGGATGGGCTCCTGCGCGTGGTACAGTTTGTACCCCATGTGCGAGATGTGCCTGAGGACGTCGCCGGTGCCGTAGGTGGACGCCTGCAGCGCGCACCGCGCGACGTCGGCGCTGCTCTTGGTAGTCGCGTCGTTGCGGAAGAGTAAGGGGGTATCCAGAGGTAAACCGGATCGAGCCCGGTCCATCAGAAAGACCAAAAGCAAAGTTCGCTTGAGCACGGTGCCCGCGAGCGCTTCTTGGTACCCGTCCGCGAACGGCGCGGCGCCCGTGGAGCCGGTGCCGAACTCGAGCTCGAGCTCGATGTCCCGCGTGAGCGCCGCCACCAGCGCGGTTCGCTCAGCCTTCTCCGACGAATACTTCCTCTTGTCCGACACTTCGTGACCGACACCCACGCCGTGATCACCACACGCACCGAACTCGTCCTCGACGACGTCCCCGGGGTTACCCAGCACCGTGTCCACCGCGGCTCGCAGCCAAAACAGCGAATAGCTCCCGAGCGCCGCCTTGAACTCGTCCCGAAGCCGCACATCCTCCAGGAACGATCCCCCGGATTTGAAACTGCCGTCGTCCTCCGTCCCTCTCAAACGTAGGAACCCGTCGTCGATGTGAGACTCCACGCGTAGGATCACTGCGCGAACCTCGCAATCGGAGGAGTACAGCGACCAGAGCCGCGTCCGAGCCGCGTTGGCCGCGAGGCGCCTGGCTCGTTGATCGGCGCAATTCGCCGACGCCGAGGCGGTGTGCGGCACTATCGTCGCGTTGAGCCAGTGCGTGAACGCAACCTCTTGCTGTCGTACCCAAAACTCGGTGTGAAACGACGCGAAATCGGGTCGCGGCACAGCTGTGTCGGCACCCTCGGCACCCGGGTCGGCACCCTCGCCCAGTCGTCGGAGCTGGAGCGTCCTGGCGACGGGCGCGACTTTCGGGAGCTTGCGACGCCTCTGCGCCGAAGCCTCGCTCGCGGTGAACGACGTCGTGGTGTTCGAAAGTGACCCACAGCCAGTGTCGAAGGATGCGCGTTCGACGTAGAGCCTGTCGCAGTCGGCGCGCGATCGTTTGAACCCCGGCGACGCCATGTCGGGGGCGGATTCATCCAACGATGCTCGACGCGCCCGCCGGCTGCGCACAGCTGTGTTGCTGTCGAGGGGCTGCAGCGCGGAGGCGCGGCGTGCGCCGTACGCGGTGACCGAGGCGCGGCGTGCGCCGGGAACGTGTGAGCCGACGCTGGACGCGGTGGACGCGCGCCGCCCTGTCATATCGTGACTTCCCGCAGCTGCGTCGACGTTTCCCGAGATCTGCGGGACTGGTGGCGCGCGGAGGCGTATCTTGAGCGCCGCGGCGCTTCCCCCGACGCCGTCGTTGAGCACCGCGTGCATGATGCCGCAGTAAGGTCCGGCGCTGGGACGCGCGGGAAGCCACGATACTCGCACGAGCTCCTCCGCGCCCGGCGGCAGGGTGGCGCGGTCGGGGTCCACGAGGAACCCCTCTTCGCGCGGGATGCGTTCGAAGCGCACCTGCTGCGTCACCGGCGTGTCGTTGCGGAGGCGCAGCGGCACCGTCTTGCTGCCGCCCACGAGTGTCGTCGTGAATCGTAGCAGCGGCGCGTCCTCGGATCCCTTGCCCAGCCGCAGCGTCAACGGCGCGGTGTCGCGGCCCATCTTCGGCGCGTTTCCTTCCTTCGTCGCGACCGCGAGCTTGGCTGACATCGCGTGTATCGACGACGACGCCGTCATGGTCGTCGCGGATTGTGACAGCCCGCGACGGCCCGCGTTCTCCTTATCCATCAGCGGACCCGCCGCGAACGAAGGGGGCGGTTGACGCATCCCGTGAGAGCGCCAACGCCGTTCGATGTGTGTCTCAATGGTCCCCCGAAACCGACGAAAACGCCGGGGGACCTTGATATGGACGATTTCGTGACATTTTGTGACATTCGTACGGCGCGAGGTTAGCAAAAGCGGCGAGGATATTGGGGGAAGTGGATTTGGGACATGACTGTTTGCGTGTGAACACCGAAACCGTAATTAGTTTGTATTTGCTCTAAAATAATCGAGGTTGACGGAGACTTTTTCCACGGACCACTCGGTTTGCGTCCACTCGGCACGACGCTTAGGTCGTGACCAGAACCTCTCGAGAGATGCCTTCCAGCGGCCCTAGGGTGCGTCCCCTACGCGACATCGATTCACTCGGATCCCTCCCGCATCGCGCGGGCTGTTCTCATCGGACGCGGCGCCGTCGAAACGCGCCGCGTCGGGCCCGCGTCCCGCGCTTTGCTTTTTCCCTCGCCTCGGTTCGCCCGAAGATTTGGACAGTCCGTATCAGTCCGCGCGTTACCCCTGCCCCTCTCTTCACACGTGGGAGGTGCGCAGTAAATAACGACGCGGAGAGCAACGGGGGACATATCTTTCTTGACCGGCCCCACCTCCCACGGCCGGGCTTGACAAAGCACCTCCGAAATCCAACCCCCCGCTCACCCCCGCCGGTCGTCGAAAACCCAGCGGACCAATCATCGCCCCGATCGAGTTCATCCATCTCTGACTGTTCGATCCTCCTATCCGTCCGCGCAGGGCATGCGCCCCACGGCGCGCGGCAAGAAGCGCTCGCGCCGCTCCCACGATCCCTTCGAGCTGTGGATGGGCAAGCTCGACCGCTGGGTCGACAAGAACCCCGTGCTCGCAAACGCCCTCACCGGCGTCATCCTCGGCTTGACCATCTACGTCTTCTGGGCCATGTTCGGGGAGTCGCTCACGAAGGTGTACGAAGCGCGTCTGGGACCGACGCTGACCCCGCTCATCGTCAAGCACGTCATGCCGCACTACGTGTCGGTCCGGGACGTCGTCGTCGATGCCGCGGCGAAGACGGGGTTGGACAAGGTTGGTAGGTTCCTGTATCAAGTGGGGGCGAAGGCGGCGGAGATGACGCAGGCGAAAGAGCTGTGATTGATTGGTCCGCGGAGAGCGCGCGGCTGTGTGTTGGGACTCTTAGCTTTATTGTTTAAATTGGATCTTAATTAGGATGGCGTGTGTGTGTGGTAGTCGTGAGTGAACGAACCGGCGCGTTCGCGTGTGGTCGTGTGCGGGGGCAAAAGTCAAGTGGCGCCTCCAAGGAGGAATCGAACCTCTGGGCCGCTAAGCCCCTACAGGTTTGAAGCCTGCACCCAAGGCCACTCAGGATCATGGCGGCAAGCTCTATACGCGTATTGCCCATTTATGTATCGCGGTTTCATGGTCACCGTCACGGTTTATGGGTCAGTGATTGATTCCGGTGAGCTGCTCTGTGACGGTGTGACTGATTTTCACGAGTTGGTGGCTCGACGACTGCGAAGGACGGACGCGCCACACCACGACGTCGGCGCGCGCTCGTGTGGGGAGGGTCTTGAACGATGCCTAACGCGTTAGATACCCTTCGAAGCCTCCGCGCGATCGGTCACCGCGGGGGTGTCCTGACTGCCTTCGCGCGACGCTTCACCGCCGCGCCCGCGCTCTTCACTCCGGACGACGGCGATGATGGCGCGTCGAACGAGCCGCGGCCGGCGCGTCGCGAGCCGCAGCCGGCCGATATCGTGCGGATCGACGTCATGGGCCACACGCAATTCTACCCAGGTGCGTCTCCATCCGGCAGGAAACATCTCGCACAGCGTCGTCCCGCATGGTCCCACCCCGTATCCTCCGCAAACCCCTAACCCCGCGATCGGCGCTCCAACGCTCACCTCCCGCGCCCCATCCATTCAACACAGTGTCCACGGGCGATCGCAAGAACGGCTACCCCGACATGACCGTCGCGCAGCTCTCCGACGCGCTCGACGCGCGGTACGCCGCCAAGAAGCTGCCCGCGGAGCGCCACGTCCAACAACTCATGGCGAAAGTCGCCACCGCCGAGGACGCCTCTCTCGCGGCGGCGACGCTCGCGAGGTTCCACCACCACCGCGCCGCCGCCTTCGCCTCCATGAACCTACCGCGCTCAAGGCACGGGCTCACCCCGCAGTCGCTCATGATGTTCATCGGCGCGTGTCACCGCGGTGGGAACGTCGAGGCGGCGATGAACGCGGCGGAGAACCACAACGCGGTCGGGCTGCCCATGACGCGGCCCGCGCTCGTGAAACTGACACAGCTGTGCGAGGACGCGGGTCAGGTGCTGCGGGTGTACGAGCTGTGGCAGAAGGAGGGGTGGGACGTGGACGGCGCGATCGCGGAGGCTGTGGTGATCGCCGCGGCGAGGGTGGGCGAGCCCGACGCCGCGGAGCGATGGCTCGATGAATTCAAGGCGGCCGGGATCGATGCTTTCGACTTTTCAAAGTGCGAGGCGGCGGTGGCGGACAAGCGCGCGGAGATGGCGCCGCCGGCGACGGATGATGACGTCAATCCATCGGATGGCGGCGAAGAGAATGGGGGAACGGAAGAGGACGGACACGATGCATCCCAGGGCGAGAACGAGAGTAAGTGAGCGCGTGATGTCTAGGTGTTGAATCGTACCAAAGACTGTAGTTTATTGGCCGAAGTACCGCGCCGTTCCGTTGATGGCGTCGCCGTCGCGTCCCATCTTCTCCAGCTTCTCCGACGTGGTGAGCCCCTGCACCCCCGCGAACGCCGCGCCCAGGATGTTCTCGGTGCACGCCTCCTCCACCTTGCATTCGGGCAAGATGCGTTCCTCGCCTGAGTTGCGCGCCACGAAGTTCTCAGCTTGTTTCTGTGCGTACTCCCTCCGGTCGCCGTCGCAGTCCATCATCCCGCCCTCGCATTTCATCCTCATGGCGTCGTCTCGCGAGTCCATGTACTGCTTGACGGAGGGGTCCACGATGGTGAGCTCGATGGCGAGCGACGCGGTGGGCGCGAGCGTTCCGGCGAGGGTCGCGGCGCACAGGGACGCAGCCATCGCGCGTTTTGCGTTTTCGTGCCAACTGGATTTCTCCTCATCGCGGGTGCGCGTCTCGGAGACGACGTTCGTTCGGGCGCGGGTGGCGCGGCGCGCGGGCTTCGCGGTGACACGCGCGACGCATACGGTCGATACGAAGGAAAGCGTCGACATGGATGCGAATTCGGGTGGCGATGCGGCCCTCGACGCGCGTGTTGTTGTGGCGTGGTGTCCGAGAGAGAGAGCTGACCTGGACTCCGGAGATTTGCATCTGAGATTCGCCAGTGATGAGCTGCAGGCACCCCGACCGAAATTGCGAGTGAAGCGACGGGCGCTGTCTCACACCGTGGGGGCGCCGGGAGAGCCGCGGGGCCGGGTCGGGAGTGTCACACGGACTCACGGGAGCGTATCCGTCGCGATGGAGCCACCCACACCGCCGGTCGCCGCCCCGAGCGGCGCACACGCCCGGCTTCTCTTCAAGTGCCAGGCGTGCGCGGCAGTCTTGGACGTCACCGACGGGGCCGACGGGAGCACCGCGCCGGGACGCCATGGCGACGCGGGTTCGTCGCAGGGAGGCGGCGTGGACGAGTCGTGGGTCCTCCCCGAGGGTGCACGCGGGGGTAAACCCGGGGTCGTCGGCGCGTCACCGCCCGGAGGCGCCGCCCCCAATCTCTCCTCCTCTTCGCGCGGAAACATGGCCGAGTCGTTCGTGGTCCTTCCCTCGTCCGTGAGCCGGGTCCCGCGCGACGTCGGGGGCCACGGACTCGACGCGCGGTGCGCCGCGATGGCTAAGATGTTCGACATGGCGAGCGACGAGTCCAAGATCGACCTTCCCATGTGCCTCGAATGCGCGGCGTCACTTCGCGAAGAGTTGGAGCTGCGAATAAAGGAAACGCAGGCGGAGTGCGAGACGTACGCGCGGTGCCTCGAGACGCTGGGGGGTGCCGAGGGGGGTGCCGAGGGGGGTGCCGAGGGGGGTGCCGACGCGAACACAGCTGTGCGTCAGCGCGGCGCGTTCACGCCACGCGAGAAGGAGGAGGCGGAGACTCGGAAGGTGGAGGCTGAGCTGCGGGCGGAGCTAACAAAGGCGGCTGACTTGCGACGCGAGCTGGACGACTTGCGCGGGGAACGGCTCGGTTTGCAGGCTGAGTCCAACGACTTGGACGCGCGGGAGTCGGCGTACTGGGACGACTTCAACGACTTCAAACTGGCACTCGAACGCCACGTGGACGAACGCGATTCGCTCGTCGTCTCCGTGGAGCAGACGGGACGGCAACTGGAGAGGCTCCGGAGAACAAACGTCTTCAACGACGCGTTTCACGTGTGGTTCGACGGGCCGTTCGGAACCGTCAACGGCTTCAGGCTCGGGCGCTTACCCAACGTCGCGGTGGAGTGGGACGAGATCAACGCCGCGTGGGGCATGACCTGCCTGCTCCTGAGCACCATGGCCAACGCGGTGAAACTGGAATTCACGCAGTATACGTTACAGCCCATGGGAAGCTTCTCCAAAGTATTAGACAAGAAAGGTGAGTTTATTTTTATTCTCGTATGGGCAATTAGTATGACGGCGTGTTTTGTTCACAGGCAACGCGTACGAACTGTACGGGCCGGTGAACATCTTATCGAGCCACAAGTACGACAGGGCCATGGCGGGGTTCTTACACTGCCTGCACGAGTTTGGCACGTTCGCCAACGAGAGTGACGTGGCGGCTGGGGTGAATCCGCCGTTTGAGTTGCCGTACGCCATCGACGGCGATAAGATTGACGGGCGGAAAATCGCGTTTCCGTTTAACCGGTACGAGCGTTGGACCGCGGCGTTGAAGATCATGCTGACGGACTTGAAGACGTGCCTGGCGTGGCTGTCGAACCAGCAGGGTAGTACGCGGGGGTGACGTGGATTCGTTTAGGGATTCGCCTCGTTGTAACATTAACGACAACTCACGATGCAAGTGACGCCACACGTGTTTGTCCCATTCTTCGACGCCGATACCAGCGTAGAATTCAAATATCCATCCGAGCTTTCTTCATCTCTCGGCGGAGAGGAGAGGCGTCGGGCAGAGTCGAGGTCGCGAGGGCGGCAGACTGTATTTCACGGCGCCATGCTGGTCGAACGCGACAAGTTCCGGTTCGCGTACGATGAGCTCCGGCAGGACAGCCGCGAGTGCCCCGTGCACGTGTACGTGTCCACCGCGGACGTGGACTCGTGCGCCGCGTTCTCCATCTTGAAGACCATGATGCGATCTGACGGGATCCCGTTCAGCGCGTACCCCGTGAGCGGCTACCAGGAGCTCCAGAACCTCGGCGAGCGCCTCCCCAAGGATGGCAAGAACCGATCCATCGTCCTCATCAACTGCGGAGGCACCGAGGACGTCGTCACCCTGCTCGGTGCGTCCCATACCCGACTCGGGCACCCCATCCTTTCCCAATCTTTCGCCGGGATTTCAAAAAATAGCGATCCGTTGAACGCGCCCACACCCTCTCGACTGACCCGCGCATCCCCCCAAACCCACCCATTCACCGTCAACAGGCCTTCCCGAGGGTACGCGCGTGTTCGTCTTCGACAGCCACCGCCCGTTGAACCTCGAGAACACCCGCGCGGACAACCGCGACGTGCTCGTGCTCCGAGACGAGAAGGAAGGCGAGGAGCATTTCCCGGCGCCCGACTCCGACTACGGCGAATCCGACGACTCCTCCGACGATGACTCATCGGACGAATCCGACGACGACGCAGATGAGAACGATGACAACTCGGACGACGACGACGACAAGGAGAACTCCAGCGGGGGGAACGAAGGAGTTGAAGCGGACGAGGACGACGAACGCGCCGCGAAGCGAAGGAAAAAAGCGGAGAAAGCGGAGCGACGAGCGCAGCGCAACATCCCATCCCCGCGGACCAGGCGCTTACGTCGCGAGCAGAAGCGGTACGAGCGCATCTCGTACTACTCCCGCGGCTCGTTCTACGGAAGGGCGGCGGGCTTGCTCATGTACGACATCGCGCACGACACGCACAAAGATTCCCTCGAGAAGCATCACCCGCTCTGGCTCGCCGTGGTGTCGCTGACGGACCAGTACGTGCATCAGAGGCTGTCGCACGAGTCGTACACCGCGGGGGTGATGGAGCTCGCCACGCAGGTGAGCAACCTCCCCGGCGCGGACGCGCCGACGTCGCGCGTCCTGGACGAAGGCGTCGTGGTGCGCGCGTTTGAAGATCGCAGGATTCAGTACGCCGAGGAATTCCGGTTCTCGATGCTCCGGCACTGGTCCTTGTACGAGGCGATGATGCACTCGCCGTACGTGGCGACCCGCATGCAGACGTGGAGAGACGTCGGGCGACAAGCCATGAACTCGCTGCTCACCCACATCGGCCTGCCCTTGGAGGTTTGCAAGCAGCAGTTCACGCACATGTCCCCCGCGCACGCGAAGATGCTTAGCGAGAAACTCGAGGAACACGGCCCGAGCCACGGGTTGACCGACCTCAAGTTCTGGTCCTTCTCGTTCTCGCACGGCTTCAAGGTGAAGCTCGCGGCGTCCGACGTGGTGCACGGGGTGACCGCGCTGCTCGAGGGGCTGCCGAGCGCGACGGGCGCGGACGAGGACGGCGAGGGCGAGTCTGGCGAGGGCGGAGGCGGCGGAGGCGCCGCGTTCTGGCGCGCCGTCAACGCGCTGGGCATGACGCGCTCGGACGAGATGTCCGCGGGGTTGGGGCACGCCATGCGCGCGCAGCGGGCGCTGATGCGGCAGGGCGGCTTGGCCCTCGCGAACAAGGCTGTCATTCGAACCGTCGGCGGCTTGCGGTACTTTTCGCTCCTCGACCACGGGTCCCCCGCGGATCTGCCCTTCTTTAAGCACCCGCTGTCGCTCCTACGCCTGGCGCTGTTCCTGCAGGATGCGCTGCGGACCGTGAAGAAGATCGAGCGTCCGCTCGTGGTGGTTGGCCCGTGCGTGGATGCGGAGAAGGGTATGGCGATGGTGGTTGGCGTGACTGGTAAGCCCAACAACGACGACACCGCCGGCGGGAACCACTTCGCGCATTCGTTCCGCCGAGCCGCGGAGCACACCAGGGCCAAGTTCAGGCACGATTCGTTCGAGGCGTCGGTGCTGACGGTGGCGGAGAGGAACTTGGGGGAGTTTATGGAGTCGTTGTCGGACTTTGACGCCGAACGGTTGGCGCGCGAGAGGATGGCGGCGGCGTGAGTGACGAGAGTCGAGACGCGAACGTAACTCTTATTTGAAATGATACGAGAGGAAGATCTCACTCATCGTCACCGGGGGTTATCGTGAGGTGCTCGGCGT
>ENA-UOXV01006370-UOXV01006370.1-marine-metagenome-genome-assembly--contig:-NODE-6370-length-12408-cov-6.610702_pt1 | contig 12408 bp, 21 predicted proteins | sample MGYA00238165_ERZ766961 | MGnify/ENA primary metagenome ERZ766961 (study PRJEB28924, sample SAMN03173240) | marine metagenome | biome: Marine; feature: Water; material: Subsurface seawater | place: North... | reverse complement strand
GAGAGAGAGAGAGAGAGAGAGAGAGAGAGAGAGAGAGAGAGAGAGAGAAAGAGATAGAGAATTTCGGGGGTTGGAGCCTGTGCGTTGGGCTGCGCCACTTGCTCACAAGGTCCTTGCCGTGCTTTCCCACTTCGATCCACCTGGACAGACATGTACATACATCAGGCTCCTCAAATGAGACGCAGAGTAAAGGGGTTTGGAGTCCAGGCTACTTTCCTCTCGGATTCTTCTGCGTCGGATTCCTGGGCGCTGGAGGCTTCGTTGCCTTTCGAAAGCTTCAATGCCTTCGACTTAGCCATCTCGCCTTGGGTCGCAGCTCGCAGCCGTTTCTGAGCCACTGTCTTGGACGTCTCATCTCTCATACCATGCACTTCATTTGACTCAAGAGATGACTCAGCCGCACCATCTGTCTCAATGAGTGCGCGTCTTGACATATCTTGGCCGGCGAACCAGCGCGCAAACCCGCCTTTGGGTTCCTTCCATCCGCCCCCTGGCTCCTGCTCGTCTTAGACGCACATTCAGCTTCAAACCAATCTCGAAGCCCTTGCAGACAACCCATGGCACCGCATCATAGGATTTGAATTGTTGGGGTTGGCTTTCAAAGCAAAGCAATCGGATGGGTATCGGAATTCCTGCAAAAGCTTGACAAGGGCATCCGGATCGTCCTGGTGACGTCTAGTTTGCGATGGACTGTCGATTGCAAGACCTGATCCCATCAACGATCTGGAATCCTCAGTTGTGCTCAAAGTCCTGAGCTTTGCTTCCCGTGCGTACCTACTCCCTTGCAACAGCTTCTCCTCCGCGCGTCTCGTCTCCTCTGCCGCTGCTATGTCGTCCCCCGCGAGAAGCCGCCCCCAGTTGTTTTCGTCCACCTCATTATCTTCATGCCGCCCCTCGATCTCTCCCAACTCACAATCGTAGCTGACGTGACTTCTCTCTACTTCAGAAATGTCCCTGCATGGGTGCCACCCTGTCAAGTTGTTCTTCCATCCTGAAAATCAAGGCACCCTGGAGAACGGGTGATGCTCGGTTCTGTTTGCAGCTTACCTGGAGCTCCGAACCGTTGGGGAATCCTCGCCTTCTTGCTGCAATATCCTAGTTTTTCTGTCCTGATGCCGATTCCGAAGCGGTCCATCAGATCCCATGCCAACTTCCGCACCGTTGATCGACGCAACCGTTGCGCATTCTGTGCTGCCATGTATACCCAGCTGTGCTTCTTTTGCTTGTTCTTTCAGGCTCCCTTTTTGAAGACTACATTGCACACTCCCTCCACGCTCGTTATCGTCGTTCACACCGGAAACACGTTCATAAGAGTTTCCGGCCACAAGAGATGCCACTTCATTACTGTGGTCACCTCTGGAGACCTGCCGTGGAACACAGCGAGTTCCACCCACCGAAACATCACGCATGTTTAGCTTTGGGATAGAGGGGTCGAAGTGCTCGCCACAAGTGTTCTGTTTTCCTGCTGGTCGCTGAGCACTGTGCACTTCCTCTGAATTACTTTCAACCTCGGCATCCGTTCTCCATGCATATCTGGTTTTTGGGGATCCACCAGCTACTTTGATGCTTTCAACACGTCTTGCCACTCCACCAGTCTTTTGCAGCACACGTCTATGAATCTCAAGCTCCTCTTGGTCAGTTACAGTGTCACGGTTGCGAGCCCGCAGTCCGTTGATACCCCCGAGCGTTCGCTGCTTGTGCCGTTCCTTGCTTGAAATCGCAGCCTTGGCATCCCCCATCCCACGCAGTCCTTTGCGATTTCTGCAGCAACAGAAGCCAAGTAGAGTCTATCAAAGACACGCTGCATGCAAGAGGCGGCAAATTCCCTATGAAGACACGCAAGAATGTTGCGTCTCTCACATAACCAGGGGTGCTTGCCGGGTGATAGTGTCGAAGTCTGCCCATTGGGTGTATGCCTTCTGCTTCTCATCCCCTACCCTCGCCACCTCGCTGCTTGCACGATCCTCGCTCCCTGAATTCCCGATGTCCACGTACTTTTCTGTCGGGCAACAACGGCTCCTTTCCTCAAATTTTTCTCACCATGGTTTGCGAGGTCAGCGTGTTGGACAATGTTGCTAGCTCTCAGGGAGGAATCACCGTCCCAACTTCGCGCAAAGTCTTTCTCGAAGCGCAGCCTTCCTTGCAATCCATCAGCCTGCTCCTCCTGATCCAGTCGCCTTTTTCCCTCTCCACGCTTTTTCCGTGCTCTGCCATTCAGATCCAAGTTAGCTCAGAGTCTTCGGTGCCCTGCAATCCACAATGGCTGGGGCAGGGTCGCACCTTTGCAGGTCCTGCCCCATTGCTGTCCGCAATTTCCGATCCCAGGCTTTCTTTGTTGCTGCGCCTGCTTTACGAACCATCGTCAGGGACCAACTTCAACATCGCACTCTAAAGCTGTTAGCCCGGGAGGCCGTGCTGCCTACTGTCGCACTTGCACGAATGGCCCACCTTGCCCAAATCCGAAGGCCTTAGCGTCCTCCATATCGTCGCTGTCTGAAAAGAGGAACTCTTCCTTCCTCATCCGGGGCTTCTCTGCTTTGTCTTTCGCGTTCCCGAGCCCTGCGCGGCCTGTCTTTGAGTGAACTTCAACAGGATCTTGAATGCCCTGCGGACGGCGGGTCCCTTCAGAGCCAAAAATCTGAGCATCCGTGGACATCCTGGCATACTTGGTTCATCAATGTACCAGGTCAGACCTGCTCGTGCCGCCCAAGCCCCCCTCCATCGTAGCCCATCTTCTTCATCATCTTGGCGCTGGCCGAGGTATGGCCAAGGCCAATCTTCTCCAACTCTGCCAGCTTGTCGGCGTGAGAATTCAAGCCTCGAGTGAAGTGTATTTCACTCTCACTGGAATCTCCGCCACGCAGGCGGGGAAGTGTCCCGCGCCGGGAAATACAGAAAGCCAAGAGCATCTTCAAGCGACATGCCTCGATGCTGACTCGCGGCAACCCACACGCATTCGCACGGAGGGCACAAGTGAGTTCGGAGGCTGCTAGCGAGGGAGGCTGCTCATTGTAGACGAACAACGCACTTGAAACGAGGATCAGAGTCGTGGAAATGATAGACAGACGCATTGCGCCGCACCTCCAGATCCTCCAATGATCCAACACCATCATTAAGTTGACTGGTCCGTCCACTCTAAAATTCGGTAGAGCCGTTTCCAAACCCTTTAGAGAGAGCGGAGGCCCTACCTGGCCTGCGTCGGGTAATCGGCAGCAGGCGCTGCCTTGCTTATCCACAAATCAAGCAGCCGTAACAAGCGGATATTGAAAATCGAATCAAAGTCAAGGGATTCAGAGCACCCAGGATGGCGTCGGGCGATGATGCACTCGCCAAGACCTTTGCGTGCAGCTATCTCTCGACCGCTGACATCCCAGGCGCGATGCCGGCAAAGCGTTTTGGCTTCACCCAAAAGCCTGAGAAGGATTTCATTCCGGGCTCTACTTCCCGCTCACTGATCCTATCATGGAATCGTCCCGTTATGAATCTAACCGTGAACGACATCGAGGGAACCCACCCAGTCGCCAACCATTTCCTGGAGACGACCACACGGGTTACCAATCCACTCACACCGTCGTACCAAATCGCTTCAGTCAAGAGGATTGAGCTGGTACGCCCCCGGCCAGCAAATGCACCGGCACCCACATGCTCCGGGCCCATGAGGGGGGGCGGGTGGAAAAAGACCTCTATCCCATGCTAAGCGCCGAGATTGCACGGGGATCAGGAAGTGCCCAAGTTCTTGCGGAATACGCTAGACATCACGGACATCGCGGGAGCATCCACCAAGGTCATCAAAAGGAGTGTTCGCGACCCGATTGGGGTGTCCGATATCTTCGGCACGGCCGCCGGCACTACCCCACGCTCCTTCACGCGGAAGAAGTTGAGCAAGAAGAATTTGGTCCCGCCCGTGCAACCTTCCTAATTTGCGTGCACCTTGCGCTGATGGAAGGGGGTAGAGCTGGCAGGCGAGGGCTGACTAGGATTTTTGTGACGGGCCACAGAACTCGCTTGACGTGCGCGACATTGCTGGCGGGCGGTTCTCCTCGACCCGGTGCACGAATCCCTTGTCCCCACGCTACGTCACATCTGCGTCGGCCATTCCTGGGGCTCTCGTTCCACGACCCATCGCGCAGTCCGCGGCTGCGCGATCGGCTTCTTCACTGGGGCACCTTGAGGAGGCTGGAGCTGGTCGGGAGCAGCAAGACCAGCTGCCCGCACGCGCCGAGACCCGCGTTGGCTTTCACGGCGAGGACTCTCGCACTGCATTGAGTTCACATGGGCGCAAGACACTGATCATGTACGGTAAGGTGGACGGATCGCATGCGGGCTGGCGGCGCAAGTTCGACAAGAAGCCAACACAGGATCGCGACTTCAATCTTCGCACTTCCGACATCCCCGGAAACTCCATCTTCCCAGATAGTGCCTTTTGGACTGCAACCGGCGGCAACTGGTGCAAAACTGGCCGACCTCGTCGCGGGATTCGAAACGGTTGCTACTCCGCATCCCCGCACCTCGCGCCCCGCACCCCGCATCCCATGCATGGCGCGAGGTACCAGAGAGGCACCCGAGTAAGGCATAAACATCCGAGTTGTTGCGCAGGGATCGACGTGGCGGACATCGAAGGCACGCAGCCGGTACTGAAAAAGGACACTATGTGGCGGACGATGGGGCGGACCTCTGACCCTGTCGATCCTGTCTACGTGCCCCTGGATGGCATGGCCAAGCAAGGCCTTCTGGAGCGTGAACTCACCTCTAAGCCCATCAACGTGCGCAAGTCGCTTCAGGCTGCTTACAGCCAGGACCCTGCTATGTGTGTCGCCGAACAGCTCCAGGATCGCAATATGCTTGATGAGCGCGCTCTGAGTCTGGCTCTCTCTTCAGGCGACGCTGCTCAGACTGTCTGTGCCCGCCGGCGCCCCAGCGCTCGTTGCCGTTGCTTCTGCCACTGCCCGTACTGATCTGTGGCGCACAAACGCGGTATGCAATTAAGCGCTGATATCTCTGCCGTGGTGATGGGAGCAGGGCACTATGTCGTATCCTTCGTTTGTACAGGGGCTGAACAAAATGGGTGTAGCGGTGCCTGCGAATCGCGCGTTGATGCTGGCGCAGAGCATGGACCCTGAATCCACAGGAAAGGTAGCATTCGCGGATCTCTCGAAGACGTTACACCACGTCCTTGACGTGAAAATGCGCAAGGACGACACAGAGGCCAAGAGACTCGAAACGGAGAGGCTGCAAGACGCTGTTCGCCGTGAGGCGCCCAGTACCTCTGCATCCGTCGAGAAGAGTGCCCCTCTGGAATCTACGTTCGACATGGCACAGCAGCAGCCCTCGACAGGCCAGCGCCAATCTTCGCAGCCCGCCTCTCGGCAGCGTTCCCGCCGCTCTACTCCGCTGCCTGCGGACGCGAAGACGGCTTACGCGCAGCTGGAGCGCGAGCGGGAGATGCTCACCATACGCGAAGAGCTCGACAACGTTGCTGCCCTTCCGCAGGGAACACCTCGGGTGCATGGTTAAGTCCTGTCTGCCTAGGACTTCGCCGCGCAGCCACGGCTAGGAATTTTCGTCAGGCACCGATCAGGATCATAGCAATCGGCGCATCGATAACGAAACTTTGGGATTCGAGCGCGCAGCCACCCTTCATCAAGTATTTGAATAAATTCGTACAAGAAGGGCTCACAGACCAAAGAGAAACACAAAGTGTTCCCCCGAGACACTCGGGGGAATTGCAGTTCCAACTTGCAGGGGAACTGCCACTGCAACCACGACGAGATAACGGGAAGCGGTTGGACCCGCGCCCAGGTCCTAAAAGGCGGCGTCCACGAAGAAAGAGAGAGAGAGAGAGTATTGAATAACCTCGAACAGACCGGGTATCATACAACCAAACCAAACGAGAGAGAGAGGGTGTATTGAATAAACTCGTACAGACCGGGTAACATACAACCAAACGAACCCAAACCAGATAGGCACGCAACCAGATAGACACGAAACCAAACAGATACTCACGACTAATGGAGAGATAATACACGTTTACTGACAACAGTCGAACATCGCAGAGCGAAGAACAGCAGGATACTAATGAGCCGGAGGTGACATGAGTCAACTTTTGAGAAACATCAACTTTACTGGTCCTGGATTTCACAAAGGAGGAGCGCTTGCGCTACTGCATCGCCGGTCGCGACGACAGAGGGCGTCGGGGAATTTATTACGCCCAGGAGCTCACTGCAAACGACTGCGTTTGTAGGCGGTTGGAGTGTCAGCAGAACGGATAGACCTGCATTCAGGTGGGAAGTGTCCACGGACCACCTCACCTCACGAGCACGCACATCGGTCGCCCAGTGAGAGAAGGGTTCAGACTTTCACAGCCGTGACCAGCCAACATGGATGGTAAGGTAACCAAGGACAGTCTCATCGCACAGATTAAGTCGGTCTTTGCCCCGCCAGCCTTGATCTATAGACTGTTTCCTGCATTGCAGGGTGTCCTGCTGAAGGCCCAATGCCGTCATGTTCACCAAGCTGAACCACGGGCCTCGAGGCGTGGCAGGAAATGGAGACGCAGCTGATGCAGGACATTTATAACTCGATCACGGCCAAGTGCTTCTCCAAGTGCGTATCTCGTCCGGCTGACAAGCTCGACAAATGTACTGCCATTCCCCCTCGAACGTGCCTGCGTTGGACAAGGAGCGGCAAACCCTCAGACTATGTTCCGATGCGCATTCGAGAGAGCACTGCATACTGTGCGAGTGGCCGTGCTGCGTGCCGCATGGGGGCGCTCATTGGAAACGGCGCCGCAGCTGAGCAGGTGTGCCTGGCCAAGTGTGTCGATCGTTTTATTGACTCCCGTCAGGATCGCTCAGAACCAACCCCCGCGTTGCGTCCAGCCGCAACCTCTTACGCCCCCTCAACGCACCGCATCACATTGGCGCGCGCGCGTGAAGTTTTGGAGCCAGACGTGCGGGATGACTGAGGGTATGCGTGGGCAGGTGGTGACGGACACCATGATTGACCGTGGTTCGCGCTCGGGTAACTGAGCACAGCACGCGCTATCCAGTCGAGCGATTACATAGTCGGTAACCTTCTTTCACCTTGTTTGCCTTTGTCTCCGTGTGGGTAAGTCGGCAGATTCGGCTGATGTGTACGTGCGTACATGAACGTGACTTTCCGCCGAAACGTGACCTATCCTTTTCGCTCTAGGGTTTCGTCTGTATGTGCGCATGCGTACGTTGATCGTTTAGCATCCGAATTGACCCCCGGTCGTTCAGCAAAGAAAGAAACCCATGTGTTCTGGGGCTGATGTTCGCCTCTATATCCTGTCTGTCTCGGGCTGTCGCCCACACCCACGCCTGTGTAGTGTGGCGCTGCCGGCACGCAAGGGATTCCCACGTTACAAGAGCCGGTGCTTCTCACGGTCGACCGTCTGGTCCAAGCAGGCACGCTTCAGGAACTCGAAGCTCTGATACTCAACGGTCGAGCCTCCGCGAGCTCTACCACTTCCTTTGGACTTATTGTCGCAAAGGATGATGGCACCTGTCGGTGCGTTTCTTTTTTCCTGTGCCCGCGCTCAACTGTCAGCACTTGCCTGTCCAAACACAGTGCCCAAGCTGTTCTGAGAAGCAATTGAATGTTTTTCACGTTTTTGGAAGTTGTGCCTCTGCCCTTGTACCTGAAAGAATCTGCCTCCACCACACTCGATCACCATTTTGCAATCCTGCCGGGAATGATGAGAGCCGTGATCATTACCGTGCTACCTCTGCCTTTGCAGCCAAATAGTGAAGCGGCGGGCCCAGAACCTCTTTCGGCATCTTAAATGGTTGCTGGTAGAGAAACGAAAGGCCTTTCCAGAGAGGCAGCGTGCGCTGCATTGCTGTGCTGTTGCCATGCTACTCAGCCCCGCCCCGTAGAAGATCAGCGACTCACACCCTTTGTCAAACACGGCGCATTGCCAGGGCACCTGTAAGCTGTGGTCCTCGCACGAATCTTGGAGAGTATCAAAACCAGATTTGGACCAACCTTCAAGTCCGGGGAATCAACGAGGAATTTGTCCACGCTGAGAATGTGCTTAGCCTCATGGCTCCTCTCGAGCCATGACTTGATCACGATCGGTCGGCCTCCTGGTCACAAGGGCAAACCGACCTGTCAGGTCCTTTGCTTGAAGCACACTGAAGAAGATTCGAAACCGTCGCGTGTTTTTTCGGGTCTGTATCGGGGCCTCACCGAGAGCAAGGACAGCGTACATCTTCGCAGTCGTCTTGAGCTTTTCAGGGTCCAAAATGAGGTGCGTGCAGCGGCGCGGGTCCTCAACTTCCTCGACGCCCAAAGCTACAGCGCAGCACAAAAGGGTGATTCATACAAAACTCGTTTTTGCAGTTCGCCAGGGAATGCCGGGGAGGGGGACGACAGCTATCAAGTGCATAGGTAGGTGTTCAGACCCTGAAATCTTTTCATGTCTTGCTTCTCCGGAACGTAGCCAGAAAAGAGTGCACGAACACCCTCCTGCCGCCCACGAGCTGCTCGACCATGTGATAGGTCCTCCGTTTTGGAAGTTTCTTCAATCCGGCCACGGCGCCTCGAGGCCGGCGGGACACTTTCTACGTAAACGTCGCCGTTCTCACGGCGACGTTTAGCATCGCGCTGCGGTGCATTGGATTGATCCCGGTTCTTTCCGTGCCCCTTCGCTGGATTTGGTGACTCTCCGTGAGATAACGATCCATCCTGCTCGAAAATCAGATCAGCTTTGGATAAAATCTAAGCTGTCGGGATCGTCTTTATTGCTGGATACCAGCGCACGAGGGCGTGCAAAAGAGCATTCGCAGGTACTAGGGCAATTCAGAACCTCATCGACTGGAAGCGTTGGTTGTGGGACTCTCTCGGACACAGGAGATGTATCGAGCGTGGCTTCTTCCAAAGGCAGCGTCTGCACGAATTGCTGATTCAAATCGCTAGGTTGAGTGTGGCTCGTCGGTGACTTCAGAAATGGTCTCCTCGTCCTGTTGCGAGCTCAGCATATCACCACAATGCTGTCAATAGCATGCAACCTGCAGAGAAATAAGACAGTGAACACGAGAATTGAGAAAGGACACTCACTGTCCCTTTTGAGCGCGCATCATCTCTGAACTTCCCTGGCTCACCATCTGATGGGACCCTTGTTCCTTCGTCGCTGCATTTTGCGGATTGCTTGATGGACCATCATGTTCAAGCACTCGCTTCACCCCGTCTAGTTTCGTTCGGCCGAGCACTGGGCTCGGCGGGCGTTCTTCGCTCGTCGGCACTCTCTCACTCTCGTCACCACGGATGGTGCCACAATCTGCCCCGGTCCTCAATGCAAGTGCGTCGAGTGAGGCCTCCTGTGCCGGAGAATCTTCACCATCCTGCCAGACTGACACTCAGCATGTGCTGCAGCACGCTCCGTATACTGAAGCTACAGATTTCGAATGAAACTATGAGAAAGATACCGATCCCGGCTCGCCTTCACCCGACGTAGCATCACCGTCTTCTTGACGGCCGCTTTTCTGTACCGGGTTTGCTGCCTTAGGGGACTGGACCAGGAATGGCTTTGCGCACCGCTCACAAAAACACGAAGCCTTGTGTACCTTGTGTTCGCGAGTGTTCTCTTCATTGTACCCTAGTGTCGCGTCCTGGGCTTCGTCCAGGTCGTTTTGATCTGCGCGAGTCTGGATTCGGGTAGTCTCTGGGTTATACTCCAGTGTCGTGCCCTCGGCTTCGTCCGTGTCTTTTTCATTTTTGCGAGTCTGGTTTTGGGCAGTCTCTGGATTGTACACTAGTGTCCGGACCTCGGCTTCGTCCGGGACCTTTTTACTCGCGCGAGTCTGATGCTTGGCATTCTCGAGCGACTGACCATCAATCGGAGGCGATTCTTGGAGCGTTGGGGGATTGTATGCAAGCGTTGCCGTGTCTCCTGCAACCTCGGGGCGATCTTTTTGGTCCTGCAGCACGTTGTCCAAGCATGCTGCCGCGGCGGTCAAGTGCTCCATCGCACTGTCAGTATCATGCTTACCCAGGGTATCGTTTATGCGCTCGATGTCATCCAGCTTACCGCGCAGTTCTGCACAGAGGTCGAGTAGTTGCGCCATCACTCCGTCGTTCTATCTATGTTTCTCCTTTTACAGTGGCAGCTAAGCTAGTCATCCAGCACCAAAAGTCATCGAAACAAAGCACTTTTGATTTGGTGACGGGTTCCCTCTACCGCGCCGCTACCAGCTTCGCCAAGCGGTCTGCACAGCCGTAGAGCTCGCCAGGTCAACATATCGTAGGAGAATAATGTTCCGCTCTTCGCTGCTCCTCGCATCCGCTGCGCTGCTCTTGGCTCCCGCCGAGGCCTTCATGGTGAGGATCCGCGGAGGCCTCCTGTCCACATGAAATTGTCTGATAATAAGCAAAGCCCTGCTGTGGCCAGACCATGCCAGATTGTGCCACGGCTCTCGCCGGAGACCAGTGAATAGACCAGCATTGCTGCTCTGATCGTCGTTCCTCTGCCCATGCAGCTCTAATGGTGCTTACATTCCTGTATTTTCACACAGATTGGTTCTGGGATCGCTACTTGGACACCTTTCGCGTCAGGGAACACGCCGGTCTCTCGCAGCACGCGTCGAAACAACCCGAAAGGTTTGGCACGGCCATGCCACAGTCTATCGGATTCGAGGCGCCAAAGTACCCCAAAGAGTTGTGGGGCGAACGCAAACTTTTGAGAAGAGGTTGGTACCTGTTGGATAGTGGCGAGGCGATGTGCTCACAGGCTTGATACAAAACAGGTCCACAAATGCTCTTCGTAGAAGTTGGGGTTGAGGATAGCGAGCTGGGAGAGGGCGACCGCAAGGTCGTGACTTCGCGCAACGTCAAGGTGACCTGTCCCATTTCCCGCCTGGCTGTGCCGAGTCCTGGGTGGCGCCCCTCGACTGTAGGCTACTTCCCGTCGAGTCATGTTTTTGCTGGTTGCATATCATCACAAACAAGCAGTAATTGGGTAGTTGTACTCTTTTGCCTTCGCTCTAGGTTGTGGTTGCTCGACAGGAGGGCAAGCTGTACGCTTTCAACAACAAGTGCCCACACCTTGGCCTCTCCCTCAAGCGCGGCACGGTCAGCCCCGTGCATGCACCTTGACGTCTTACTCTCTCTCTACTTGCGCAAATTTTGTTTTGCCACAGCAACCTAACAGTGTAGAGAGCGTCACACCTAGTAGATCACGGACTCGAGTGACCGGCACGGTGTGTGCGTGACGTGCCCGTTCCACAACTCCAAGTTCTCGCTTGAGGAGGGTGGCAAGTGCAAGGTGTGGTCGGAGCGTGCCTTTGGGATTAAGGGAACTGAAAAGGTGGCGGCCAAGATTGGTGGCTTCATTGCGCCGATGGCCAAGTCGGTAAACCCGCTCATGAAGGCTGGTGCCCCTGCCGCCGTTTACGAGACCAAGGTTGCTTCTCGCTCCCTTTTGCCAACTACAAATCCCTGTTCTGTGGATGCACCGTATTCTGCGATAATGATGGCCTCGCGAAATTAGCTTGAGGTAACCCCTCAGGCGGTGATGCAGGTCGAGGGTGGTAAGGTGCTTGTCGATCTTCCGCCTGACCTCTCCGACTATGCCCAGACCCGCGCCTACGTAGGATACCAGGCACGTCCTGCTCCCGCTCAGCGCCCTAGAAGAGCGCTACAGGTCCGTTGGTGGTGTGCACGACTCAAGTGCAGAGCGCACCGATCCTGCAGGACTATATCGACATCCCTCAAAACAAGGAGGAATGAAGCTCGCGCCGCGTCCTGCGCCGTGACGGCCCGCTTCGACAATACGCAAGCCGCCTCCGAAACAGCCCCGTGAAGCTGTGTAGGAGTGGAGCTCGTATCTCTGTTACAGTACATCGCTATTCACAAACTGCGATAAGCATACTGCCCGAGCTGTCACTGAGGCTTGTTGCAAGTGCGAAGAGACTTGTGCAATGGTCCTCGCCTCGCTCCTCTCGGATCGATGTCCAACGCGACCCCGTTTCAAGAACAATGCTCGGGGCATCAGACACCTCCTCGTCACAGACAGCTGCCTCCCTCGCCTTGACCAAGCTTGAGAAAACATCCGTTTTACTGACAACAGTCACATACCGCAAAGCGAAGAACACTAGAGTACTGTTAGCCGGGAGACAGCGCTAGAAAGCCGCACATGTGACAAGTCCCAATAGGCCTACACCATTAACGCGACGCGGGCACGTGGGCAGCCGGAGCCGGGGCGAGCGCCCCAACCCCGAGAAGAGAGCGAGAGGGTGTATTGAACAACAAAATTACCTCGTACAGACCAGGTACCAAACTATCGAGCAAAACAAATCAAAGAGAGCGCGGTCCTTCGTTTTGATAAAACAGAGAGAGAGTGTGTATTGAATAACCTCGTACAGACCGGGTATCATACGACCAAACCAA
>ENA-UOXV01006368-UOXV01006368.1-marine-metagenome-genome-assembly--contig:-NODE-6368-length-12414-cov-4.785258_pt1 | contig 12414 bp, 18 predicted proteins | sample MGYA00238165_ERZ766961 | MGnify/ENA primary metagenome ERZ766961 (study PRJEB28924, sample SAMN03173240) | marine metagenome | biome: Marine; feature: Water; material: Subsurface seawater | place: North... | reverse complement strand
ACTGGCATGTTTAACGGGCTATCTTTTTTCTGATACTTCTTAGGAAGCTTTCTAAAGTTTTATTTAGATCTTTCCACGATGTAGCATTATGAACAATCTTTTTAATATTCATTTAATCTTCAACTTCTCTAAATGGTATATCTAAATTGAAATAATCAGTTATCAAAAATAAAAAAATATCCTCATCTATTGATATGTCTATTTCTTTATTTTTGAACCAACCTTTTTTTTTTGTAAAATGTAACTTTTTATAAGATCTCCAAATATCAAATTTGTTAATATCAAGGGAAGCAAAATCTTTACCATTTTTTCTAATAGCACCATCCTTTAAAATTTCATAACTATCATTTAAAAACCCATTTGCTATATATCTAAATAGTATAACTTTGGTGCTTGTGTCAGTGTAATTTTTTAATCTTTTTTCTGCAGTTTTGTCTTCTAAAAATTTACTAAATAAAAAAATGTTCTGTAATTGTAATTCTTTATTCTTTCTTTTAAATCCAAATCTTTGATAATATAATTTTATCTTAATCTTTTTGTTATCTGTATCAAAAACTGTTAATACTGAGTCAACGGATGTTGGCATTGGAATTAAATTTAATGTCAACTTTTGAATGCGTGAGAAAATTCTTATCGATTTAATTTTATTGAATTGAATAATTTTATTTTTGTACTTAAAGGATTTTTTATCCACAGATATACCATCAGGTAATAAATCAACAGATGGTAGTTCTGTGTTCTTCATTTAAATATCTTTAACCCAATTATAAGTTTTCCTAAAATAATCCTTTTATTTCTGACAAATAATATAGCCATAAACCAATTGACGATAACATCATATACACAATACAAACTAAATAATTTTTAAAAACATAAGTCATTGTTGTTTGAGCATGACTTCTTCCAAATAAAAGTATCAAAGGATCTATCATTAAAAAAAATACTAAAGGTAAAAATAAATACCATTTCATAATTAAAAAACCTAATATCAAAAGACTAAATACGGGGAGACTAGCCATATAGATATACATTACTGGTTTTGATTCTGATAAACTTCTATCTCTACCTGTTCTTGAATTTGCAGAGATTATTTTTAAATTTAAATACAAAAGTATCAAAAAAATAACTAAAAAAATATTTATCATAACCGTAGAATAACTTATCCCGATCATAAAGTCGATCTAAGTGAACTAACTAGCTTTAAAAGAGTTTTAAGTATTATTATTATTTTTTATATTTTTTTGCAGTCTCTTCATCAACTTCATAATTCCATCCATCAAGCTTTCTTATCTTCTCATAGAATTCTTTATCTCTTTCAGCTTCAAACAAAAGGTTTTGACTTGTGCCCTTTTTGTTTGCACTGTGAATTCCAGCCATTAAAAAAAAGCTTGGTATAAAGATCCACCAAATACCTGTAAAACTTTCATAAATTGCGTATAAGAATTGTCCCACTGCTATCCAGCTCCAAAAATGCATAGCTATACCAGTGCTTTTGGCTTTTGGAGCAAGATCAGGATTATCAGCAATTTTTACTGCAATATCATGGAACATTCCTAAATTTAGTTTACCAGATTTTTTTAATTCCACCATTTGCTTATGAGGAATGCTTATAGAGCCGTTTTCATATCTTTTCATAATCTCAGCTTATAGAATTTTTAACCACGTCTCAAGATGAGTATAATAGCAAATCATAAATTAATTAATATCATACTGACAGTACCTTTTATAAGATTTTGCTTGATTAATATCTAATCCCATTAAGGGTAAATTTTTTAACTGTGTTTCTTCTGGTAAATCAAACTCAAATGAAACTCCATTTTTTTCAATATAACAGTCTATTTTTTTGGGCTGATTACCCTCTAGTAAGTCTTTTGTAGTCGAATACGTAATTCTAGTCATTATTGAGTAATCATTATTAGTTGCTAATAAAAATCTTAGTGTTTCAGAATTGTATTTAATTATTTCTCCATTAATTAGTTTTTCCTGTGTTTTATCTAAAGATTCACTTTGTTCAAATTTTCTATCTACTTCATTAATTTTTTGAACTAATTCGGGGTTTGGTTTTTTATAAATATTATATGCCCAAGATAGAAGTAAAATCAAAATACCTAATGAAACTAATATTAGAGATATAGATTTAGCAGATTGCCAACTACTTGCAGACCTTTTTAGACGTGCTTGATCATCAATATACTGATTAACTGGATCATAGTTATGACTGATAGCTTCTTTAATTTTATTAGCCATTATTTTTTCTTATCTTTAATATCGTAGTCACTTGCTTTGAATGGCCCTCTTTTTAATAATTCAGTATCATCGGTGGGAAGTGGGACGTAAACTATTTCTTTAACAATTGTTTCTTTTGGAACCTCTCTATCCACATGAACAATACGATCCTGGTAAACTATTTTTTCTTCAATTTTTTCAACTTCTACTTCTTTTTCAACAATTTTCTCAACTGTTTTTGGTTTGATCATTACCTTTATCTGAGTTGAAAAATATTTAGATAAAGCAACAAAAAATCGACCTATTCTATATCTTAATGTATTTTTTCTATTAATTGGTTGATTTCTTATTTCATGCATTCGCTCATCCATCAGGTGTAATCCAGCTAGTGCTACAAAGGTACCAATTACAGAAATTATAAAAGCTAAAAAACCAAACCATAACCAGAAAGCTTTTTTCATATCTTCTTGGGTTAAATCTGCTGGAGTTATATCTTTTTTTACTTCTTCATCAAAAAACCATTGGCCTGGACCTACTTTGATCATAACGGCAAGTTGATAAAAAGAGTTGTCCCTAGCTTTTTCGTTAACTTCTTTTGCCTTTGAATCTATTGCTTTATTCAATTCATCAATCTCAATTAACAATGCCTCTTGCTGATCGGTGATATTTTTCTTAGAACTTAATTTAGGTTGAACTTGATCATTTTGAATGTTTTTAATTTGTTTCTGAAGTTCATCATTCTTAAGTTTTAATTCCTGATTAATTTGATTAATTAATGGTATATTTTGTGACGCATTATCACTTAAAACTTTATCAAGTTGGTTTGATAAATTTGATTTATCAACCTCTAATTTTTTTACTTGCTCATCATAACTTTGTATTTGTTTCAAGATAGCTTCTCTTTTATTTTTTTGTTTGTTAAAAAATCCTTCTTGAATACTTTGTAACGAAAGAACTGCTTTGCTTCTTTCATCTACTAATTTTGAAATTCTATTACTTACTTCGTCAATTTGTTTAATTAGCGAGTCTCTTCTTGGATTAGCAATTGCGTTCTGCATCTCCAGTTCTGATCTTTTTTTACTTGCCTCTGTGTTATTTATTAATATTTGCTGATTCAATTGGCTAATCTGATTTCTGAGTTCTGCTATTTGATCATCTATTTGGTTTTCTTGACCCAACCTTTCTTTAATAGTGCTCTGTTCGTCTTTTAGTTCCTCCAATTGACTTCTAATAATTTCAACTGGTTTTGTATTTTTAGAATACGCTAATTGGAATCCTTGTAATATTGTTTCAAATGTTGAAAAATTTACTGCTAGCAAGGCTAATAAAAAAACTACTTTCCAAAAAGTTCTTACTGAATAATATAGTGCTGTTGCTAAAGGGATTTTTGTTAATTCCATAATCCCAACTACAAAAAAAGCTAAACCAATAATAAAGTATTGAATATTTGAACCTGCTGATGACTGGCCAGTTATTGCTTTAGTTTCTTCCATGCCAATTAAAATAAAGCTTCCTGCAATACTAAAACCAACTAAGGCGACTGTAATTTCAATAGCCCAAGCCATATAAATAAGTTTTTTTCCTGTAGGAGAAGTTTGAGATTTTGGAAAAAACTTATTAAAAATATTATTTAGATTGACCATTTTTTTACTCCTATTTTATCTTTAAATTTATCTGCAATCATTTTCACTTGATCCATAAAAGGGTATTTCACAACTCCAAACTCTAAAGCAACAATTTGGATATCTCTTGTCTCTTCTTCGCTGATTACATGATCAACGACAGCTAAACGATACAAAACAGCAACTACAAATTCTAAAAAATTTTTATTAGAGTCTCCTACTAATTTTCTTAACCGTCTTGCGTCTTCTTGAATTGGTTTTTCACAGTTACCACCATCTTCTAAAATTTCAATTAGAGTATTATGCTGGTGTTTTTCGTGAGGAACTATCTTTAAAATTTCCTCTTCTTCTATTTTAGAAAAATGACCATCTGCCTTACAAAGTTTTGCACTTAAAATCAGTACACCAATTATAACTATGGTCTGTTTATCTGCTTTTCGATACTTATCCCAAATATCTGACATATATTACTAAATCATTAAAACCACATCTTTGAAAGATTTTATAACTGTTGATATTTATGATCATTTAATAGAATTTCCTCGATCAAACATGCATTGATTAAAATATCCTGTGTTTGAAGATATAGATTGTATAACAGTTGAAGTTTCATCAGGAGCGCACATTAATGGGTTTCTGCATATATAAATTGGAGCAGCGGCATTAGCAACTGACTTACAGTAAGCCTTATCTTGATAAAGTTGATTAGATCCACCAGTACTATTTTGCCATTCTGCTGCACAAGAGTTAAGTAAAAGCATACTCAAAATTAATAAGATTTTTTTCATATTATTTAATTATTTGTTTCATTATTAGGATTCATTTGTTGATTAACTATCTTTTGTAAATTGTATAAATCGTCTTCTAACATTTCTAATCTCCTCTTAGTTTTAATATAGTCAGTAACAAACAAATCTGCCTCTGATAGACTTTTTTTTCTTAATAAATAAAAATCAGTGTTTTTTTTTCTAGCCATATTAACTATCAGTTTTTTGGCTATTTTCAGTATTCATTAATGAAAAACCTATGAAACCAATAATCATTGGTGAAAATTGTGACACAGGCCCAAGAAATGAGGTCAAATTTGTACCCATCCATGACATTGCAAAATCGACTATTGCAAACCCAATTAACAACATTCCTATAAAACTTAATATATTATTTTCTTGTTTTTTAACTTTAGTAACTTTTTTCATGTTTATCTCCTTTGTTTTCATGAAATTACATTACTAAATTTGAATTATTATTCTTGTGTAATCAAAAACAAAATTTTGGACAAATTCAGTAAATATAGGAAATATTCATATCTTTTTAAATTAACGACCTAATTACTAAAGATATTTTTCAAAAAAGTTTTAGTATTGATTTTTAAGTAGAAAAAATAACTGTTGCTGAAATACTATAAATTATAATACCAATTAATCTTGATTTCTTATTAATTGCTAAAGCTATCTTATAATCTTTTTTTGTAATTCTACTAAAGTAAACGGTTAAGAATGTCGGAATTGCACAAAATAAGTAAGACAATAAAATATAACGATCTAAACTTGTTAGATAAGAAAGTTTGGGAATGTCTTCGTTAAATACAAAATTATAAGCAATTAATGCTAACAAAGAAACTATAGATGTTGTTAATCTAGACTCTACTTGGTTTGGTGGTATCCACATGACAGACCATGAAATTACTAAAATTAAAAAAACTGGAATAATTATTTTAAATATAAAATAGTTTATATTTCTTTTAACAATCAGTTTAACATTAATTCTGTCGTCAACAAATTCTACAACTTTATCTCGTTCAAAATTTGAAGTAGTCTTTTCTTTTTTAATAAAATTTTCTACTTTTGTATTTATTACAGACCATTCTTTTAAATAATTATTATTTTTATAATCTAATATATCTATGTAAACACTACTTCTAACCTGAAAAATGGTGACAAAAGGTTTTGGATAATTTTTATCATCGTTATATTCAATGCCATAAGGTGTATAAAACTCAATTTTTAATTCTTGTTCATCGAATGGAAAGTTTTTTAAATTGAAATCTGTTTTTATTCTAGCAACACCTGAAATTGTGGCTGTAGAATACGTTTTATCTACTTCGCTATAATATACCTGATCATAATAAGCGCTAACTTTGTCTTGATCAAGACCAATTTGAACCAAATAATCATAATCATCAATGGGAGAGAAAATTCTTGTGGACTCATGTAAATCTGCCAATGAACAAATGGTGCTACTTCCAATCTCTCTTCCAGCTTCGATCCAATCTGGACGCTCATGAGAAACTTTAAATGTATAATCTATTTGAAATTCTCCCTCTTTAGTCTTTATTTCATCTATTGCATTGATATCAAAAAACTCTAAATCAAATACATACAAATCATATTCTAGAGCTTTTATTGTAAATTTATTTTCTATTGTAGAAACCGTTAATTCTTTTTTAGTTAATAAATTTAAAATTTCTTCGTCTGTTAATTTGGAAGTGTCAGTTGTATCGATATTAATTATTGAACTATTGGACAATAAATTTCTTTCAACAAATGAAAATTTGAGTATTGGATGATTATTTTGATCCCTTTTAATTAAAATTTTATCATTTTTATAATCATAATCTTGATGAAAAAATAACCCCAAGTCATATTTAGGTTGTTGGCCATCTGTAACCATACCATTTTCAGGAAGTGGAATAGATAACACCTTTTCATCAAAATTTTTACACTCATCAGCAATTAATAAATTGTTATAAAATAGGAAAAAAATTATTACTAAAAATTTAAGATAACTCACAATTTAATCGTAATTCAAATCACAATAAAAAAAAACCCTAATAAATTTTTTTCTAATATTTTAATAATGATAATTGGTAACTATTGTGGCTTAAACTAAACAAATATTTGTATAGATGAGATCAACGCGGCACCAAATAACATTATAGCAGTTATTCCAAGTACCCTTTTCATTATTCTTTTTTTTTCATTACGATTGTATGGGCTCATACAAATCTTATTACATATAAAATGTTGAATTTATTGTGTAATAATGAATTTAATTTTGGACAAATTTAGAAAATAAATGATTTTCTTTAACATTTAATATCTCTATATTTAACGTTTATAATGGCTAAAATTAGAAAAATCTCATCAATAGAAAATGGTCTAGCTGAAGTTATTAAAATCTTATCAGAAGAGGAAATTCAAGAAGCTATTGGAAAAGGGGTTTCGTTTATTAGAAAATGTAGTGATCCAGACCAACCACAACAAATAGATCACAATGACAGTATTAAATTAGATCTTGCTTGTATTAAAAAATTAAAAGCACCTCCATTATTGAATTCCCATGAATATATAATGTCAACATTGATAGATGATAATCAAATTAATAATGAAGATGATTTAGATAGTGTGCTTGTTAAATTTACAATTCTTCATGGAAAATTAGTCGAAGTGATTAAAAAAGCACAAGATCCAAAAAGTGACAAAGGAGAAGAGATAAGCGTACTAGAGAAAAAAGAAATCTTTGAATCAATTAAATCTATCGAAGATAAAATAATGAAACTAAAAATATCAATTGATAAATAATTAAAAAATCATCTCAACAATAAAGTTTAAAACTAAATAAAAAATTAGCACTGTTGATGTTGCTTGTATAAAATTATTAGAAGTTATTTCATAATATTTTACGTGAAACATTTTACCTTCTCTTTGTTTGTGTTTCATTTCTTTAAATAAATATATGGCACTCAAGAAAGATAAAAATAAAATCACATTTGCTATTTGATGAGAAATTAAATTACTAGACAGACTATAGTTATAAAGTCCATGCATACCAACAGGAACTAAAATTGCTAAAACTAAAAATAAATAATTATTTTTCCTACTAAATATAGAAAGTGTTATAAAAAATCCCATTATCACTCCACATAAAGCATGCATGGGGACAGCAGAAAATGTTCTTATTAAAGATATGTCTAAAAGAGAAGTTTTTTCTGCAAAGTATCTTATATAATCAATGTTCTCATAAGCAGCAAAACCAAGAGAAGCTGCAACACCATAAACTATTCCATCCATTGGTTCATCAAAAACAGATTTTCTTGTACAAAAGAAAACAATTACCACAGACTTAAAAAACTCTTCTAAAAAACCAGCTCTTATAAAGCTATCAAAAAAATAATAAGTTTCTCCCTTAAAGTTTTTTTCACTAAAATGATCAATTACAGGGATCAAAAGATCGATTGCTAATACAGTTGAGCATCCAAACAAAAATGTTTTAAATACAATTTTTTTAGGTTCTGGAAATTGATCTTGTTTATAAACATAAACCAAAATGACTACTGCTGGTAATAAAGCTGCAAATATATGTAGAAAATGACTAAGATACATTAATCAATTTTTTTTGATCTTGATTTTCTTTTTTTTATAATTGGTTCAGTTTTTACTGAACGAGTTTTAACTGGTGTATTCTTTTTATTAAGAAATGTAAAAAAGGCTACAATCGGTGCTAAAATTACCCACCAAAACTTAACAGCAAAACCCAATAACTTAGCCATTACTCCGGCTTTTGCTAAAGCTTTTACGCCTAAACTACCTGCAACAAGTCCTCCAATTCCAACAGCAGCTGTTTTATCTCCTGATTTATAATCTGAATATCGATAACCCTCTCTAAATTTAATCGTATCTGCAAATCCTATAGCAAAATTTTCTAATTCATCTGGTTTAAACACATCCAAATTGGATACAAAAACAATTTTATGATGACCATTTCTTCCAAGTGAAATTATATTTGTCTCAAGGGTTTTATCACCATTCTCCCAAGATGTTTCATAAGAAAAAGTAACATAATTTTTTTTAGATATTTTTGGCTTAAAAATCCACTTAACATCAATAACATCTTTTTTTGCGGTATCTTTTAGATCTTGCATTAAATCATCTGCATCAACATCTTGCCAGTCATCTATTGATACATAGCCATTGTCGTTATAATTAATATAAATAGAATATTCATAATTTGTATTGTCTAAAATTAATAAATCATTTTCAGCAGTATCATTTCCAAACAACAAATTTGAATAAGCGTTTATGTTTTCTTGCCCCTCTAAATAGATTTCTGTTTCCAAAACATTAACTTCTGAATTTGACCCTGGAATTTCCACCCAAAGATTTTCTGGATTATCTAAATTAAACCAACCTAAATCATCAAATTTATCCTGTTTAACAGAATCTATCGTCTCTGTATTCGAGGCCACTTTATCTGTTGGCCAAACCCGAACAAATCTTGAGTTCATGTCATAACCTTGTTCAGAAACAGAGTCGTATTTTGTTAAAAAATAATTATTGTAAACTTCTAATATTCCTGTTTGCGTAGCATACCTATAGCCACTTGTTTCAGGATACCAAATTCTTGATAAAAAATTATAATTGTCGCCTCTTTTTAAAATTGTTGCTTCCCAAGTACCATTAAAATCAGTTGGGCCGTCAACGATATACATTTTAAAAATATCATCTTCTTTAAATATAACAATTGTACCCATCCCTTTTTCAAACCATAATCCTTCTACTGGATCTAATTCTTTTCCCTCTAAAATTTTTATAGCCTGATCTTTATTTGTTGGTCCATCAACTTTATTAGACCAAAATTCATTGGAATTTGCAGAATTAAATAAAAAGATATTTGCAAAAATAATTATACAAATAAAATTTTTAAAATTAAAATTTTTCATTTTAAACAAGATGCATTAAACTATATTTATGATATTTGTGTTTGGCAATGGAGTAAAAGAATTTATTGAGGCTGATGGTAAATTTTATTGTCCAAATTGTAAATTTATGACTATTTACAATGTAAAAACATCAAAAAATTATTTTCAACTTTTTTTTATTTCTTTAATTCCAATTGGTGAAAAATCACAACCTTTTGTTGAATGTCAAAAATGCAAAAATCATTGGGACACTCAGGTTTTGCTGGATAACAATTTTTATCTTGATGAAACACCAGTAAAAAGTTAACTTTTTACCCAATATGAATAAAATTAAAATATTGTTTTTTACAGTTATGCTATTTGCTATTTCATCAAGTGCTAACGCTGCATCAAAATATGAAATAAACCTAAGAAATTGCCTTAACCAGAATACTTCTGAAAGAGATCAAGTCATAATAGCTAAATGGGTAGTTGCTGCAATTAGTGAACATTCAAGTATCAAATCAAAAATAGATTTATCTAAAAGAACTAAAGTAGAATTTAAAAGCGCTTTTGCAAATTATATCGAATTTGTCTTAGGTGATAAATGCATCAAAGAAACTAAAGATGCTATTAAGTATGATCAAAAAAGTTTTGAAAATGCCTTTGAATCTCTTGGTGAAATTGCAATGGAAACCTTGATGAAAGATCCTAATGTCATAAAATCCTTGGAGGATTGGCTAGAGTACACAAGCGAAGATTTTGTAAAAAAGATGAATTAAATTTGATCAAAGAGATCAATTATCTAAAGTCATTATTGTCCAAAAAAAAAATTTCTATTAGACAAGATTATTTTCTCAAACAACTTAAAGTAGGTTTATTAACAAAGGAGAAAATAAATGAAAAAAATAACAATGATGACAATAGCACTAACATTATTTGTGGGTGCGCAATTACTCTTACCAAGTAAATCTGAAGCACAGATAACCTGTTCAACAGATTTTTATGGAAATACACGTTGTGTCGATAGTAGTTCTGGAAATAGCTCTAATACTAGAACTGATTTTTATGGAAATGATAACACAACATTCAGTGATGGTAGTTCAATGAGTTGCAGAACTGATTTTTATGGCAACTACGTTTGTAACTAATTAATATATTTTAAACCTCCTATAATTATAGGAGGTTTAATATAGCAATATTTAAACTTAATATATTTGAATTCTTAATTTAAAACTTTTTAGAAATAGGTGTGTAGTACAATATAAATAATAAAGCTCCATTGATAGCCATACTCAAACCATCTAAAATATAAAAAATTGGATCAGAAGCAATTGGTCCTGAAAAAAAAGAAAGAACTAAAGAAGCAATTAATAAACATAAAAAAATTTGTTTACCTGGTTTCTTGAAATTATAAAGCATATATAAGCTTATAAAAAAACCTATAATCCAAGTCATTGCAAAGTAAAAAAATTATCACTTACTTCTATAGAGTTATTGAAGTAACGAACTTTCAAAGACTCATCTATTAAAAATGGTGATATTACAAAATATAATGAAATTATTAAATTAATTAAAATAAGTCTTTTAAATATAATTATTAAACTCATAAATCAACATTAACAAATCTTAAACACATAGTCCAATAACTAGAAAATACTAATGTTCATTAATTTCAATCTTAATTACAGTAGGTGTACACGGTGCTTTCCTCAAGAAGATTGTTTAATTTTTTTTTTCCAAAATTAAAAAAAGATGTTTTTGAATATTTGTAATCTATTGAATTAACATCAAGAAAATTCATTACAGAAGAACTTTTTACCCCAAAATTAATTCCTTCGGTAACATCTTTTGATAATCCAGATACAACAACAGCAACTAATTCTCCATCCTTGTTTACAATTGGCCCTCCGCTGTTACCAGGATTAATTGCAGCATCAATTTGAAGCTCATTTGAGTTATCTCCATAGCCTTTTAATGAGCTTATTATCCCTTGAGTGAATTTTAAATCATCACTAACTCCTTTACCAAAAGGATACCCTGCAACAATTACTTCTTGAAGCTTTTCAGGTCTCTCATTAGAAAATCTAAGAAAAGTATTGGAACTTATATTGGCTTTAAGAATTGCTAAATCTAAATTTTTGTCTTTTGCAATCAATTCAGCTTCAATATCTTTATTGTTAAATCTAATTTTCGATTTAGATCTACATTTAGCTACAACATGATTATTGGTTATAAAATAACCATTTCTATTTACGAAAAACCCAGATCCACTTGATACATTGTTTGTGCTATTTGTGCCTGGTAATGAAAAACTACTTTCACATTTTTCTATATTAATGATTTCTTTAAGTGGGCCCGTATAATTATATTTTTCGACTATACCATCTGATAATTTATAGTAGTAAACTTCATAAACTATTCTGCTATCTTTAAATACTAATTTTTTTTTTTTATTACTCCATTCTGCAGTTGAGAAATCACCTATTTCTCTCATATCGACTATAGACAGTGTGTCATCATCTTTAATATCAAAATTAAATTCTTTAACTATTTCTTTTTTATCTACTTCTTTACGAACAACTTTACCAATTTTTGTTTCTAAATTAAAACTTCTATCAATAAACTCATATTTATTATTTAGTTCATCAAGGCTTTTTTTTTCATTAAATAATATTTCTTTTTTTCCCTCTTTTTTTTGAAATTCATTAAATGCTTGGTTTACAGTCTTTGATAATGAGTTCTTAATATATTTACAATTTTTAAATTCAATTACTTCAGATTTAACTTCATTATTAAATATTATTAAAATACTTAAAGTAAATAATATAAAATTTAATTTACTTTTCTGCATATTCCAGTTTTTTGGAGCCACCAATACTTATAATC
>ENA-UOXV01006367-UOXV01006367.1-marine-metagenome-genome-assembly--contig:-NODE-6367-length-12415-cov-7.833981_pt1 | contig 12415 bp, 10 predicted proteins | sample MGYA00238165_ERZ766961 | MGnify/ENA primary metagenome ERZ766961 (study PRJEB28924, sample SAMN03173240) | marine metagenome | biome: Marine; feature: Water; material: Subsurface seawater | place: North... | reverse complement strand
GCAACAAGCTTTGGTCTACTTGGTGCCTACGATGATTATAAAAAAATTAAATTTAGGAATTCCTCTGGTATTTCATTTAGATTTAAACTTATTGCACAAATTCTAATAGCAACAATTGGTATATTGGGATTGTCTCAATTATCTCAAAACATTGAATTAACAAATTTATACTTTCCATTCTTTAAAAATTTAATTATAAACTTAGGTTGGTTCTTTATTCCATTTTCAATTTTTATAATTGTAGGTTCTTCAAACGCGGTCAATCTAACCGATGGGCTTGATGGACTAGCAACCGTACCAGTTATATTGGTAGCAGGATGTTTTGCATTCATCAGTTATGTTACAGGAAATATAGTATTTTCAGAATATTTGAATATACCTTATCTAAAGGGTATGGGAGAGGTGGCTGTTTTTTGTGGGTCAATTATTGGAGCATGTCTAGGTTTCCTATGGTTTAACGCCCCACCTGCTAAAATATTTATGGGTGACACAGGATCTTTAGCACTTGGTGGATCATTAGGTGCAATCGGGATAATTACTAAACATGAAATAGTCTTGGCAATAACAGGTGGTTTATTTGTTTTAGAAGCTGTTTCAGTTATTGTACAGGTAGTATCTTTTAAGCTGACAGGAAAAAGAGTTTTTAGAATGGCTCCCATTCATCATCACTTTGAAAAGAAAGGTTGGCCAGAGTCCACTGTTGTGATTAGGTTTTGGATCATTGCAATAATTCTTGCAATGATTGGTTTGGCGACATTAAAACTTAGATAATGTTAAATAATTCAAATATTTTTTATAAGAAAAAAATTTTAATTTATGGTTTAGGAAAAAGTGGCTTATCTGTTTTTAAATTTTTAAAAAAAGATAATGAAATCATTACACATGATGATAAAATAAAAGTTGATAGTAAAAAAATTACAAAAATAAAATTTGATTATATAATAATTAGCCCAGGAATTGATATTAATAAATGCAAATTAAGTAAATTTTTAAAAAATAATTCTAAAAAAATTTATACAGACTTAGATATTTTTTATAACCATCATAAGGAAAATAATAAGATAACAGTTACTGGAACTAACGGCAAATCAACCACTGCCAAAATTTTATACGATGTATTAAAAGATCAGAAAACAGATGTTAGATTAGTAGGTAATATCGGTAATCCAGTACTGTTAGAGAAAAATGTAACAAATAAAACAGTTTTTGTAATTGAAGTCTCATCTTATCAACTAGAATACAGTAAATTATTCAAATCAAATATATCGCTAATTTTAAATATATCACCTGACCACCTTGAAAGACACAAGACTATAAAAAATTACGTAAGTGCTAAATTTAAACTAATAAAAAACCAATCAAAAAAAGACTTGGCTATCCTAAATACAAAAAATCTTTATATTAAGAGAGAATTAAAATCTAAAAATTTTTTACCTAAAATAATAAAAATTAAAAATAACATAGATGATTTTTTCTTGAAAAAAATCAACAATGAATATTTTAACACTGAAGGAAATAAGGAGAACTTAAAATTTATTTTAGAAGTGGCTAAAACATTAAAGATTAAAAAAGATTCTCTAGTTAAAACATTAAAAAAATTTAAAGGGCTAAAATACAGACAAGAAATAATTTTTCAGTCAAATAAATTAACAATTATTAATGACTCAAAGGCTACAACTTTTTCTTCATCGGTAAGTCTGTTAAAATCCCTAAATAATGTCCATTGGATAGTTGGTGGTCAAGCTAAAAAAGGAGATAAGTTATTATTATCCAAAAAAAATTGTAAAAATATTAAAGCATATATTTTTGGAAAAAATGAAAAATTTTTTACAAATAAAATTAAAAAACTAATGAAATATGAAACTTTTTTAGATTTAAAAAGTTTAGTCAAAAGAATATCTTTAGAGATTAAATTAGATAGAAACACAGACCATAAAACAATTTTATTTAGTCCATCAGCAGCCTCATTTGATAATTTCAAAAATTTTGAGAAACGTGGAGAATATTTTAATCAACTTATTAAAAAATATATAAATGTTTAATTTAAATTCAATATATAAATTTTATTATGAATGGTGGAAAAATATAAATAAAATACTTTTTGTATTAATAATATTTTTATTTAGTTTGGGGTTATTTTTTTCCTTGGTGTCAACTTCCTTAATTGTCTCTGATAAATTAGACACGAATAATTATTTCTTTTTTTTCAAACATTTGGCATATATTCTTATTGGTATGATTGTTTTGATATTTTTTTCATCCTTAAGTATGAAAAATCTCTTTAAGATTTCTTTTTATCTTTTTTTAATATCTTTATTTTTTTTATTCTTAGTGCCGGTCTTAGGTACAGAAGTAAAAGGATCCAAGAGGTGGCTTAATCTTTTCTTTCTACCGAAATTTCAACCAATAGAGTTAGTTAAGCCATTCATAATTATTTTTATTTCTACAATATTGTGTAGTGAAAAAAGTTTAAATATTTACTTTAAGTATTTATTAACATTCTTAGCTATTGTGCCTGCCTGTCTTTTATTGATGATGCAGCCTGATATTGGACAAACACTCCTTATCTTTTTAGCTTGGGCTACATTAGTTTTTATTTCAGGCATAAGTTTACCAATAATTCTAACCTTTTTTAGTTTTTCACTAATATCTTTAGTTTATATGGTTTTTTTTATACCAAAATTCACTTACATAAAAAATAGGATTTTATCATTTTTTAATCCAAATGATGGAACACATAACTTTCAATCTGATAAAGCAATAGAAGCGATTAGTAGTGGTGGTTACTTTGGGAAGGGAATTGGAGAAGGTACCTTAAAAAATAGAGTCCCAGAGGCTCACACAGATTATATCATCTCTGTAATATCAGAAGAATTTGGCGTTATGGCAATTGTACTACTATTGATTTTGTTCTTATTTTTTATCTATAACGTTTTTAAAATAATATACTCAGAAAAAAATGAGAAAATTAAATTAGTTTTAACTGGAGCAATATGCTTAATAATTTTTCAAGCTTTAATTCATATTGGTGTCAATATTAGATTATTTCCGACAACAGGTATGACTCTACCTTTTTTAAGTTATGGGGGCTCATCAATCGTGGGTGTATCAATATTATCTGGAATAATATTAAATTTAACTAAAAGAAAAATTGATTAATGACACAACGGATTTTAATTAGCACAGGTGGATCGGGTGGTCATGTTGTACCTGCAACCATATTATATGAGCATCTAAAAAATCAATTTCATGTATCTATGTCCACAGATTCTAGGGGCTTGAAATTTCTAGATAAAAATAAATATAATTTAGAAATTTTTAATATAACCCCAATATCGAAAAATATTTTTTTATTACCTTTTCAATTTTTTTTAATAAATTATTTAATTATTAAATCAATTTTTTTTTTAAGAAAAAGAAGAATAAATATATTAATTTCAACAGGTGGTTACATGTCCTTACCTTTGTGTTTTGCTTCAAAAATTTTGAATATTAAAATTTTTTTATTTGAACCAAATATGGTTTTAGGGAGATCAAATAAACTTTTTATTAAATCTTGTGAAAAAATTTTTTGTTATTCTAATAAGATTAAAAATTTGCCAAATAAATATACAAATAAGATAAATGTAATTCCAGCATTATTAAGGGAAAAATTTTATAATATTAAAAAAGCTCATAGTATCGATAAGATTATTAATTTATTGATAATAGGAGGAAGCCAAGGAGCAAAGATATTTGACACATTGATTAAAACCTCAATAATTGAATTATCAAAAAGATATAATATAAAAATTTATCAACAGACTAATTCACTAAACTTTAAAAGTTTAAAAAAATTTTACAAAAATAACGGTATTGATTATGAATTATTTGATTATAATGATGATATTTCAAAGCTTATGAGTAGATCCAATATATGTATTACAAGAGCAGGTGCTTCAACATTAGCAGAGTTAGGCTTTTTAAATTTGCCATATGTGGCGATACCATTGCCTACTTCAAAAGATAATCATCAATTTGAAAATGCTTTTTTTTATAACAAAATTGGATGTAATTGGATTTTAAATCAAAATGAAATCAACGATGAGACTATAATAAATAGACTAGTTAATATTATAGCTAACAAAGATGAATACTTACTTAAAAAAACAAATATGAAAAATTTTAGCTATCAAAATACATGGAATAATATAAATCAGAAAATTATATCTGTTATTAATGAAAATAGAATTAGCAAAAACTGAAGTTATACATTTTGTTGGTATAGGTGGAATTGGTATGAGTGGTCTTGCACTTATAATGAAGGGGATGGGTTTTAACGTCCAGGGTAGCGATGTTATTGTTAATAAGAATATTGAAAGATTAAAAAAAGATAAAATCAAGATCAACATTAAACATAACAAAAAGAATATAATGAGAGCCACTATCGTGGTTGTTTCTTCCGCTATAAAAAAAAATAATCCAGAGTTAATTGAAGCAAGAAAAAAACAGCTCCCGATTTATAAACGTGGAGAAATGTTGGCCAATATAGTGTCCTTGACTAAAAATATTGTTGTGACAGGATCTCATGGCAAAACCACAACCACATCTTTATTAGCTGCAATATTTTCAAAAACAAAATTAGATCCAACAATAATAAATGGTGGAGTTCTTAATGCAATTAATAATTCAGCTAAACTTGGAAAAAGTGATTGGTGTATACTAGAAGCTGATGAATCTGATGGAAGTTTTATTTATGTACCACCAACTTATTCTATTGTTACAAATATAGATCGTGAACATATGGATTATTACAATTCAATGAGTGATCTTAAAAATTTATTTATAAAGTTTATTAATAAGGTGCCATCATTTGGAAAATCATTTATTTGTATTGATGATAAAAATAATAACGATTTATTAAAAAAGATAAAAATAAAAAACTTTTATACTTATGGAGTAAATTCAAAATCACAATTTCATATTAAGAATATCAAACAGGTAAAAGAGTTTTCAGAGTACGATTTAGTAATTAAATTACCGGGAAAAAAAAATATAGTTATAAGTAAAATTAAGATACCTATTCTTGGGATTCACAATATTCGTAACTCAACGGCAGCTGCTGCAGTTGCATTAACAATCGGAATTTCTCAAAATGTTATTAAAAATGGATTAAAAGAATTCAAAGGAGTTCAAAGAAGGTTTAATAAAATTTTTACACATAAAGAAACTAGCTTTTATGATGACTACGCACATCATCCTACAGAAATTAAAGAAGTTTTAAATGGAGTTAGAGCTGCTTATAAAAAAGAAGAAGTTATATGTGTATTCCAACCACACAGAATATCTAGATTAAAAGATCTTAAAAAAGAATTTAGCTTATCATTTAAGAAAGCAGATACTGTAATTTTATGTCCAGTTTATGCTGCTGGAGAAAAAATAAAATTAGGATTTAATTACAGTAGCTTTGCAAAAGATATTATTAAAAATTCAAAAGTTAAACTGTTTATGGTTGATGACCAATACGAATTAGCAAAGTTAGTAAAAAGTACCATATATGGTAAAAAAATAGTTGTTGGGATGGGTGCGGGTACTATTTCAGCATGGATGAAGGAACTGCCAAGTTTAATATAATGTTATCAGAAGAATTAAAAAAATTTTCAAATGAAATTAGTAGTAAAATTTATTTTGAATACGATTTAAAAAAAAGTAATTGGTTTAATATTGGTGGTAAAGCTAAAATTTACTTTAGACCTGACAATTTATCTGATCTGATATTATTTTTAAAAAAGTTTGGAATTAAAGAAAAAATTCATATTTTAGGAGCAGGATCAAATACACTTATAAGTGACAATACATTTGATGGCGTGGTTATTAAATTGGGGAAAAATTTTTCTAACATTTCAATATTACCTAATGGTATAATAGTTGCAGGTAGCGCTTGTCTTGATAAAAAATTATCAGATTTTGCTTTAGAAAATAACGTAGGAAACTTTGAATTTTTAGCATGCATACCTGGGACTGTTGGTGGTGGGTTAAAGATGAATGCAGGATGTTTTAATAAGGAGTTTAAAGATATATTGATATCAATACAAGCAATTGATAAAGGAGGTAAGGTTTTAACAATACCAGCAAATAAAGTTATCTTTAAATATAGAAACAATGATTTGCCAGATGATTTAATATTTTTAAGTGCGTCTTTTAAAGGTGAAAAAAAAGATAAAGATAAAATTAAAAAAGAAGTTTTTGAATTAAAAAATAAAAAAGATCGCACTCAACCAACAAAAACTAAAACAAGCGGTAGTACATTTAAAAATCCAATTAATCAATCTGATAAAAAAGTTTGGCAACTAATAAAAGAATCAGTTCCACTAGACACAAGTTTTGGAGATGCTTGTATTTCAGATAAACATTGTAATTTTTTTGTAAATAAAAATAATGCTAGTTTTAATGATATGAATAAATTGATAAAATTTGTTCAAGACGCAGTTCTAAAAAAAACAGGAATCGTTTTAGAAAAAGAAATTAAGATACTGGAATAAATATGAAAAAAAAAGTTTTAGTACTTTGTGGTGGAATATCCAAAGAACATTTAATAAGTTTAGATACTGGAAAGCAAGTAGCTAACGAATTAAAAAAAAATAAATATAGTGTTATAACTTGTGAGCCAGATCATACTTTGTTAAAAAATATAAAACTATTTAAACCAGATGTAATTTTTAATGCATTACATGGGCAATTTGGAGAAGATGGTTTTATTCAAACAATTTTAGAAACTCAAAAAATTCCATATACCCACTCAGGTGTGATTTCTTCTTCAATTGCAATGGATAAAGAAATTTCAAAAAAAATTTTTATTAAAAATAAAATATTAACTCCAAAATATATTAAATTTGATTATAAAAAAAACAAAACAAACATTATTAAAGATATTGAAAAAAAATTAAAATTTCCAGTTGTCATAAAGCCAATTAATGAAGGATCAAGTGTACATGTCTACATTTGTACTAAAAAAAATATAGTCAAAAATTTAAAAATATTGAGCATATATAATCAAATTTTAATCGAAGAATTTATTGGAGGTAGAGAAATTCAAGTAGCTATAATGGGAACCAAAACATTAGGTGCAATTGAATTGGAACCAAAGAGAAAATTTTATGACTATGAAGCAAAATATAATTTAAATGCAAAAACAAAACATATAATCCCAGTAAATATTGGTAAAAAAGATTTGAAAAAGATCACAACTATTACTCGCAAAGTTCATCAACTTATTGGTTGTAAAGGGGTTACTAGATCAGACTTTAAATTCTATAAAGGAAAATTTTATTTATTAGAAATTAATACTCAACCAGGAATGACCAAACTTTCATTGGTACCTGAAATCGCTAATTATATAGGTATAAGTTTTATACAGTTAATTGAATGGATTCTAAAAGATGCATCAATTAATAGATAAAAAACATAAGATAATAATATACTTATTATTTTTATTCGTATTAAGCACAACAAGTGGAAAATTTAAAGAAAGTCAAAACAGATACTCTTTTAAAATTCATCAAATTAACATTGAAGGACTTTCAAGCACCAATAAATCAAAAATTTATAATGAATTAAGTAATATACTTTACAACAATATATTACTAGTCGACAAGGTTGAGATTCAAAAAGTTATAAGCAAATATAATATTATAGAAGAATATAATATTAAAAAAGTTTATCCCTCAACAATTAATATAAACATCAAGCCAACTAAATTTGTTGCAAAACTTTCTAACAACGATCAGCTATTAGTTGGATCAAACGGTAAAATCATTGAAGATAAAAGAAATATTGAAATATTGCCTTATATATTTGGAGAATTTAACTCTAAAGAATTTTTAATTTTTAAAAAAAATATAGATCAGTCCAACTTTATCTTTGCAGAATTTAAAACATTATATTTTTTTCCTTCAAGTAGATGGGATATTTTAACTTATGAAGATATTTTAATTAAGCTACCCCAGGATAATGTTTCCAAATCACTTGATCTTGCTTACAAGATTATTAATAACATTAGTTTCAAAAATAAAAATCTCATTGATTTGAGAGTAAATAAACACTTAATTGTAAAATAATGAATATTAAAAATTTTCAAACTTTTTTTGACTGTGGTTTTTCCAAAGTAAGAGCTGGTACATTTAATATAGATAATAACGCCCAAGCTTTTTATGCTGAAAGTGAATTCTTTACAGATCAATCAAATTTAGAATTAAAAATTCAAAAGATTGTTACTTCTCTTGAGAAAGAGTCAAATGAATATATCGACAATATAAGTTTGATGGTTGATAGTTCTAAAATGATCTCTGTTGGCATTTCATTATCTAAAAAGCTTGATGGATTTAGATTAAAACAAGCAAATATTCAATTCTTAGTTCAAGAAGCTAAACAACAAATTTTGAAATATTATGCAAATTATAATATTGTTCATATTATTATTAATAATTATAAAATTGATGGTATAGATTACTCTTATTTGCCTGATGAAATTAAATGTGATTTTATATCTTTAGATATTTTTTTTATCTGTCTTCCAACCGACTTAGTTTTTTACTTAAAAAGTATTTTTTCAAAATCTAATATTTTAGTTGATCAAATAATTTGCTCTAGTTACGTTAAATCTCTCAATTATAAAGATAGCTTAAATCTAACTGGTTATGTATCATTCATTGATATTGGATTTAATAAGACTTCCATAATCTCTTACTTGAATGATAAGTTTCTCTCTTTGAATACTTTGCCTATCGGTGGAAACCATATTACTAAAGATATATCAAAAATTTTAGATATAGATTTAGTTAGTGCAGAACAGATAAAGCTTAGTTTTGATCAAAATTATAAATTTGCAAATGAAGATAATATTTCAATAGACACGCTACAAAAAATAATTTTAGCTAGAACTGAAGAAATATTAGAATTATGTGCTAAATCCAGAGGTGCAAATTCACTTTGGTTAGATCAATCCAAAATAGTATTAACGGGTGATGGTTCAAAAATACTAGGCAATAATTATAAAGATAAAATTTCTTTCCCCAATGATTTAGATTGTTTAGAAGAAACTTTGGAAGATATATGTCATTCTGGATTTAAATTTGGATCAGGGATAAATAAACAAGAGGTTGTAGTCATTCCAAAAAAACAAATAAAACAAGGTTTTTTTGAGAAGCTTTTTCATTTCTTTAGATAAAATAGTATTTTCCTGTAACATTTCTTGTTTTTCTTAATTTAATTCAAGTATTTATAAGAACTTAATGTCAGTTTTAACTCAAAAAACTATCAATACAATTATTAGATTCAAAGGTGTGGGCCTACATAGTGGCTTAGAGGCAAACCTAACAATTAATCCTGCAGAGCCAAACACTGGGATTATTTTTAAAAGAACAGATATCAAAGAAAACAACATCATAATTCCAAATATTTTTAATGTTAGTAGTGCAGTATTTTGTACAACAATATCAAATGAAAGTGGAGCCAGTGTTTCAACGATTGAGCATTTGATGGGTGCTTTGTATGGCTTGGGCATTGATAATGCATTAATTGAAATTGACAATCTAGAAGTCCCAATTTTAGATGGTTCTGCAAAATTATTTGTTGATTCTATATCAAGCGTAGGGTTAAAAATAAGTGACGCACCAATAAAAGTAATTAAAATTGAAAAGAAAATAGAATTTAAAGATGGAAAAAAAATAATTTCATTTGAACCAAGCAAAATCAGTTTGGATATAGATTTTGAGCTTAAGTATGAAAATGATCTTATTGGAACACAAAGAAATTTAATTAAAGTATATGAATCAGATTTAACAGATATTTATAACTCTAGAACTTTTTGTCTTTTTGAGGATGTGCAAAAATTAAGAGATATGGGATTAGCAAAAGGCGGAACTCTTGACAATGCAATTGTTGTAAAAGATAAAGAAATATTAAATGAAATGGGCCTTAGAAATGAAAAAGAGTTTGTAAATCATAAAATTTTAGATTGTATGGGAGACCTTTACTTAGCTGGATACAAAATTATTGGTAAATTAACTTGCTCTCAAGGTGGACACAAACTTACCAATCAACTTCTGAGAAAAGTTTTTTCAGATAATAGCAACTACTCTTTGTTTGAAATTAAAGAAAAAAATCTTCCTCATACGCTTTTAAATAGAAATCTATTAAAATCTATAGCTTAAACTATAAATTTCTAAAAAAATTTGTTAAAAAATATCATGCAATATAGAAAAATAATAATTATATACTTATTTTTGATTTTAGTTTCTTGTTCAAGCAATAACGAAAAAATATCTGAAGATATTAATCAAAAAAATGATTTAGAAACAGAAATGATAAAAGCATATAATGAAGGGGTTGAAGCTTTAAATTCAGGTGATCTGACATATGCTTCTAAAAAATTTAATGAAGCTGAAATGCTATTTCCACAATCAGAATGGGCACCAAAAGCATCACTAATGTCTGCTTATGCTTATTGGTCTCAAGAATACTACAGTAATTCTATAGGTGAACTAGAAAGGTTTATAAAACTTTATTCAAATAATAAAAATTTAGATTATGCTTATTATCTTTTGGCAATTTGTTATTACGAGAGTATTCAGGATGAGAAAAAAGACCTAAATTACTTATTGGATTCAAAAAAAAATTTCCAAATAGTTGTAAATAAATTTCCAAATACTGATTTCTCTTTAGATGCAAAATATAAATTAGAACTAATTAATGACCTTATGGCTGCAAAAGAACTGTATGTAGCCAGACATTATATGAAAAAACAAAAATGGATTGCAGCAATAAATAGATTAAAAAATATTTTGAATAATTATGAAACAACAATCTATATTGAGGAAGTGCTTCATAGATTAGTTGAAGTGCATTATATAATTGGATTAGAAGATGAAGCAAAAAAATATGCGAAGATATTAGGGTATAATTATAAAACAAGTAAGTGGTATGAAGAGTCATACCGTGTATTTAATAAAGATTATGAAAATATAAAAAAAATTAAACAAAAAAGTAAAAAAGAAAATTTAACAGAAAAAATTAAATCTTTTTTTTAAAATGCAAAATGAAAAAATTAAAAAAAATTACTTAAAAAAAATTGAAAAATTCAAATATTACAATGAAAGTTATTATGAAAAAAGTAAACCTGAGGTAGATGATGCTACCTTTGATATACTTAAAGCAGAAATCATAGATTTAGAAAATAAATATAATTTTTTAAAAAATTCTAATTCTCCATCAATAACTGTTGGATTTAAACCATCGAAAAATTTTCAAAAAGTAAGACACAAAATTCCAATGCTATCTCTTGGAAACGCCTTCTCTGAAGAAGACCTAATAAGTTTTGAAAAAAAGATTAATAATTTTTTGAGCTTAAAAAATGCAAATCAAATTGAATATAGTGCTGAACCAAAAATAGACGGAATATCAGCATCACTAATTTATGTTAATGGAAAATTTATAAGAGGACTTTCTAGGGGAGATGGTGCAGAAGGAGAGGATATTACTCAAAATTTAAGAACCATTAATGATATTCCTTTAGAGATAATTGCGAAAAATTTTCCTATGGAAATTGATATTAGAGGAGAAGTTTTTATAGAAAATAATGATTTTAAAACAATCAATGAAAAATTTGCTAACCCCAGGAATGCTGCATCAGGATCATTGAGACAAAAAAATTCAACTATTACAGCTAAAATACCTCTAAAATTTATTGCATACACATATGGATATGCCAAAGAAATGAACATTGATAGCCAATCAGAATTTTTAAAAAATTTAAGAATATGGGGATTTAAAATAAATCCATTTAATAAAAAGATTTCAGGAATTAAAAATCTAATACAAAATCATAAAAATTTAGAAGAAAAAAGAAAAGAGATAGCATTCGATATTGATGGTGTTGTATATAAAGTTAATAGTTTTAACTTACAAAAAAGACTAGGCTTTGCAGCTAATGCACCTAGATGGGCAATAGCTCATAAATTTTCTGCAAATAGCTCAATATCTGAAATATTAAATATTGAAATTCAGATAGGTAGAACAGGTGCACTGACGCCAGTTGCAAAGATTAAACCTATTAATATTGGTGGTGTAATGGTCTCAAATGCAACACTACATAATGAAGATGAAATTATTAGAAAAGATATAAGAATTGGAGACACAGTTAAAGTTGAAAGAGCTGGCGATGTAATACCACATGTAATTTCAGTAGACCTAAAGAAGAGATCCAAGAATTCAAAAAAATTTATTTTTCCATTAACTTGTCCATCTTGTGGAAGTAAGACCGTAAAAGATTATAACGTGACAACTAAAAAACAAGATGCAGTAAGAAGATGTACTAGTGAAAGTTATGAGTGTGAAAAAATTGCAATAGAGAAAATTAAACATTTTGTATCAAAAGAAG
>ENA-UOXV01006358-UOXV01006358.1-marine-metagenome-genome-assembly--contig:-NODE-6358-length-12449-cov-7.210747_pt1 | contig 12449 bp, 15 predicted proteins | sample MGYA00238165_ERZ766961 | MGnify/ENA primary metagenome ERZ766961 (study PRJEB28924, sample SAMN03173240) | marine metagenome | biome: Marine; feature: Water; material: Subsurface seawater | place: North... | reverse complement strand
GTCGAGCGAACGTTGCGCCGCGGCGCTGGCAGAGTTGCTCTGGTGTCAGGGGCGATCTCAGGGAGTTCTACACCAACCAACCCTCTGTAGTTTTCAAAAGCCACTCCGTCGTGCAGACAGCACCTCGTCGCGTATTGCCCCTGCTTGAAGGAATACCACAGGCTATCTCGCGCAAAAGAGAGGCGCGACAAGGTGCTTTTGAACTTTCCCAAGAGCATTGCGGGGTAGCTCGTTGACAAACAGTACTTCCTTTGGGCACTTGTAAACTGCCATCAGCTTCTTGCCCTCATCTCGGACCTCCTGAACGCTCGCAGCAGCCGACAGCCTTTTAGTGCCCGCTGATTCACGCTACTCATCACGCTTTGTCGGCGACGGAGCAAACCTGCAGTGATGATTCACGCGACGAAACGATGACTGCAGCCACGATTTCACCCCACTCGTCATCAGGCAGTCCAACCACAGCGATCTCACGCACAAACGGGAGCTGAAGCAAGGCGCTCTCAATTTCGAGGGCCGAAAGCTTGTAACCGCCTGATTTGATGATGTCGACAGACGAGCGCCCAAGGATGCGAAACACCTCCTACGGTTCGCATGGCGCGTGCAACTTGTCAGTTGTTGCGAGACAGCGCACCGGATTGGGCTTATCCGGTTTCGTTCCATGAATCGGAAAGGAGGAGGTTGTAACCGTATCCTCTGCCGGACCGCCAATACAGTCAAGCCCTGCAGCGATGCGACACGTGCGTGCTGCGTCCAAAACGAGGCTTGTAATCTACGCCAAGGCTCGCCAAACGTGAGTGAGTTCATATCACAGCGAATCCGAACTCAGAAGGGTAAGGGGGGCATGTCATTGCGGGAATATGACCCTCTCTCGCACGGCGGTGTCGCCAGTTTTGAACCATTCTCCATCAAACGCTTTGCGCGTCGCATCGTCCCGGAAAAGATACTCTTTGAAAACAGCCGGACCGCGTACCAGGAGCTCACCCGGCTCGCCGAGTGCGCAGTCACGAACCTCGATACGCCCCTCCACCTGCACTTCTACGTTAGAAGCTCTGCTGGTCTGGTGTTGAAGCCATTGCGGCCGGTGTTTAGACCACATTGAGCAGCAGCACACAAAACCAAGGATTCGTATGTTATTGTGGGAAAGCGCTTGCCTCGCTTGCGCAGACAACACGCACTTCAACCGCCGGGAGCGCCGCCCCGACCGTGGTAGGGAGCCTCCAGCCACCTTGGTGCATTGCTAGGGATTGAGCCTCACAACCATGGCGCGGTTCAACGTAGAGTGCCTGGCACTGGGCAGACCAAGGGAATTGGAAAGAGCCATGCCGATCTCGGACATTCCGTACCGCTCCAGGAGGCAGTGCCCCTGATGTTGAATGATCTGTGAGCGTTGCACACCAACGATTGCGCGAACAACGAATTGTTCAGAGGGCGAAAGGGAATGACTCACCGTATAGGTTGCCCACTCGCTCATCATTGGCAATGGTAGTGCTGCGGAACCGCACACCATGAGACGGACGCGGGCGCGCAGGGCCTCCTTCAGCGACGCTTGCTCGCTCTCTGGGAGCGATTTGATTGCAGCCAGGAGCTTGTGGTACACTGTAGGCACTGCCATAAAGATAGTCGCCCGTGTCTGAAGGAGCTCCATGATTGTGAGCGGATCGAACTTGGTCGGTGGAAGTATGAGTGACGCTCGTGAGGCTAGACAACACAGGACAATGTTCACCAGTCCATGGATGTGATGCAGCGGCAAAGTGAGAACAGTGGCGTCGTTCTCCGTCCAGTTCCATGCCTATCCAGCTCGATGTATTGTGAATAACCGTGCAAAGGGCGTTGAAAGTCCGAGCTGGGGGGCGGATGAGCTGGGTTTATGTTGGAGGTCGGGTGAGCTGGGACCTTTGTGAGAGCTTGGATCTGTGCTCCGATTGAGCGGTACGTGTGCAGAACTCCCTTGGGTTTCGATGTCGTCCCCGACGTGTAAAGGAGAAGCGCTCCAGAACTCGCATCAGGTCCCCGTTCATCCTGTGTCGAGTCTGGCTCTTCCAAAAGGGCTCCTCTCTCACGAACGGCAGCTGCCCGCAGTGCTTCTTCATCGATGTTCAGCACAGCTGGCGCCGAAGAACCTGGCATCTTGGGGTGGTTAGATGCAATGAGGGCGCATGCAGAAACGCACGAGGAAGCGTTTAATACCGACAGGTGCGGATAGACGAGGTAGGTCATGCACGATTGCAATGGGATAGTGCAACACGGGCACCTTGTGTCGCTGCAGTCTCAAGAGCCTCCGCAACCCGAGCCGCGTAATTCGCGGTCGTAACAATGACGGAACACCGGCTATCGACTATGTAATGAACTAGCTCCGCAGGAGGATGCATTGTGCCTGGACAAAAAGAAAATTAGCAAAGCTAGAAAAAAGCATGACGCCCTCGCCCGTGCTTAGGATCACTGTGTTCCTATTTAATCTTCAGACGGCATGCACCCAGCGGAAATGCGACAGCTCCAAGACGCCAGCATGCAAAGAGAATTCCTGCAAATTCTACCGATGGATCAATTAAGAATCCAATCCGCGGCCCAAGCTGGCCTGACTTGTTCGTTGCCAGCAGTTCAGCCAATGTCCGAGAGTAGACCATACTCAGTTCTCGAAGGTCTCCATACGTCCATCTCATCGGTTCTCTATCATTGTATGACCTGTCTTCAATTGCAAGCCGCTTTGTGTACAATTCTAAACCGCTCAGGATCGCAGTCGCTGCATTTTCGTCACGCATTTACCCTGATGGTGATGATGGCGAAAGATCACCCTGGTGAATCCCTCCTGGTGGAGTGGAATGGAGTAAAGTGGTTAGACCCGCGGCGGGCCGGACAAAATTCTGCTTCACTCAACCGTGTGGCTTTCCAGTTTAGAGCCAAAACTAGGCGGACGGATGCCGGTGCAGATCACCCAGAAGCTAATGGTGCCCCGCCTCCCTCTGGATCTTTCAGCTGGAACCATGCTGAGTATTCTGCAAGCGTCGTTACCACGCATTCGGTTATGTTAGAGCTGAGTTAGCAGGCAGCTTTGATGGTTTGCTGATGTGCATCTGACGTGGCCCAGTAGCTGGCAATTAGGCTGCGCTTCTCAGTTTCGGGGCCGCGAACGGTCAGCTTTTTGTGATGATCAATAGCGCGTGTGTATTATCTCTCTGGGTTTTAGGGCGGAGAGTATCCCACTCCTGGCATGCAGGCAAGTGTTGGCTGTAACCATCTTAATTCCTTACATTTGACCGTTCCGCAGTTCGGATCGATCTCGAAGATGGGAACTGGCGTTCTCAACACCCTCAGCCGGGAGGACGGCGGCTCTGGTGCCGTTTCGAGCCGCTTTGCGCAGCAGGCTTGGCAGGGCCGTCGCATGAACGTGAGCACGCTGAACCAACCATTGTGTGCCTGCGCGTCCTTCTCCGTTTCCCGCTCCAACACCCCCTCCTCCGTGAAAGTTCCTTTAGATGAACCATCGAGCTGCTTGCATCGGTGCTATCATTGCGCTGACTCAGTGTTGCCGATTGCAGTCCCCGCTCGAGCTGTACTAGACGTCAACTTTCGTGACATCATTGGCAGTTGTTAAGAGTGTTGGGGCACTAGTGGCTTTCAAAAATGGCACAAGTAGACACCGTTCGCTTGCGCAGTGGTCTTTGATTTGCATGATTCCAAGCTTTGGCATGATTCGATGTCTACGTGCAGCACCTGGCTGCGACCTCTAGGCATATCCACAAACCCTCTGATGCGTTCAGAGTATCATCCATGCACCAAGCTGCGATATGGATGTGAGAAAGGCGCATAACAGAGCACAACCGGAACACGCGACCTGCCGAAGATCGTGTGTTACAGAAACTTTTCACACGCAGAAGAGTACTGGACAGGTATCACGTGCCCCAGGGAGCAAACGTGTTCTGTGCTCCACCTCGCAGAAACACGATGACATGCTAGCTGACAAGAAGCAAAATCAGCAAATTCAGCGCGTACCAAGTGAATGCGCCATTCAGCCGTGGGGTTCTGTTCACGGACTTCGGCGGCAATTGCAGCAAGCAGTACCGACAGAGCCAAACCAAACGCGCTGGCCAGCCCTGCGTGATCAACTTCAATTTTTTTGATTGCATTCAGGCCAGCCCGATCGGCCAAGCGCTCATCAAACGAAATCTTCTGCGTCCGCGCTGATCTGTGCGGGACAATCTACCTGTGGAGGTTTGCGATGGCTGCCGTCGGACATCCGCGTCGAAGCCCCCAACAAACACGTTCACACTTGCAATCATCCATCCCACTCGCATAACAAACCTGGTCAAAAGTACCAAGAAGCCCTTATCCCTGGATTCGCGTGTCTAGCGCAAAACCTTTTCCAGAATTCGGATTGGTTTTCTCTCGCACCAGCCAAGGAAACAGGAAAGAGTTGCGGATGTGATGTCGGATCCGAGGAGGTCAGCAGCAAGAATCGGGCCAGCTAACGGGAAAAACACCTGCCCAGAGAAACCCAGAATCAAGCTAAAAATCACGTGTAACGGGCTTACCCGCAACCCATCAGATAACCCTGCCGTATTCTAAACCCTTGGGCACAGGTGCCCACCGATAGCGCGCCACAGACAAAAGTAGGCGAAATGTCAACAAGCGAAGCACCCAACGCACTTCCAAGCGCAACTGTAAGCACCGCAATGGACGGGACCAGCGGTGGCCGTGAGGATCGAGCACGTGTAGGGCGACTTGGGGACATCGGCGCTTTTGAGTACTTCTTGCGCTCTCACAGTGGCTTCGACACTTTTCCAATACTAATCTTCAAGACACAGAAGCCCCTGTATCATGCCGGCTTGCCTTTATTCTCGCAGGCACCGCGGAGTGGCTATGCGTTGGCAACGCACGTCAAAGATGGCGACGGTCTGGATCGTCGAGGCCTGGCTTCCTTCCTCGTTGGAGCTCTACTCAGCTCAGAGTAAAGTAACTCTAAATGTTATCGTTACTTTCCGCTGAGACGTAACCGCTCAATGTCGTTGACTGGAAAATCGTCCCTGAGAATCGAGAGGTATGCTCCTTTCCCATGCGCTGCGGCGCCACCTTGGATCCAACGCAATGTCTTTCACGACGATGATGGATGAATCATGCGCAAAATGAGCTTTCTACTCGTTTTCTGTGTCCCGCTGTCGGGAATGTGGCCTCAAACATGCGGTTGAAGTCATATCTTGCTTTCCCCGGTAGTTGGCGGTTCTGGCACCGGTAACCACAGACAGTCACCGGTGGCTGAAGTCTCAGCATCATTTCCTGCGCTGTGGTGATTGCGCTTAATGATTTCCTCACAGCACAAAGAAACGCGCTTAGATCCTCGAGTTGTTGTTGGGCTCAACACGCAGAGCCAGGATGGTGGGGTTAGGCGGTGCGGCAGCTGGGACCTCAGGGCCCATGGGGCCTTATGCCTCGACCCGTTCTGAACACCAAATCTGATGCCAAATATTCTCCGCAGGCTAGGCAAAATGACTCGCATCGTCCAGGCCACTTCGACCCTCACACGCATGGCGAGCCACCAGGCTGCGGCTGCACCGAAGCACGCTCGCAAGATGAGCATGTGGTCAAACTTTGCTAAGGATCTATCGCGCGAGGAAACCTGGCCGTTTTTCGGTGCACAACCATTGCCCTAATCACTCCTGCTTTCACACGGTGGTTCACTCGATTTCTCCAACGATCTTGCTTCGGGGAAGCTGTGACCGGGGCCCATTTGTACCCATGCTGCACTCCAAACCCCAATGCAGAAGAATTGTCCCATCGCCGCCTCATCTTTATTGACTGAGTTTCTTTGAATCTAGACTCTGGACTGATTGCGCACACTGGATAGCCCCGTGCCTTTTTCGACCTTCTGAGCGGCAACGTTTTTCGCAGTGGGCATGGCCATTACTGGCGTCATCCTCTGGAAGGCAACTCCTTCGTCAAAGTCGGAGTACGCCAAGAACTCGAAATTTCAGCAGCGGTGCGCCCATGCACAAAACAGCCTCGACCTTTTGGGATTCCTTGCGTCATGGACGCAAACCCAGAGCAGCCTTGACAGACATCTTCACTGAGCGCTGAATATGTTGACAGGTGCGACGGAACGTTCAAGCATGAGCACTAAGCGCCATCCTGTTGCTGTTTGGGGTTGTGAAATGAGGACTATGTAGGATGAGGGTTGACAAAAAAAAGACCCTGCAAAAACGATCTGCGCGGTGTAATCCAATCTTGAACATATGTAGCCACTTTTCTATTGCGTCGGCAAAACAAAGCGAATAGCTGGACTCCAAATCTTGAGCTCAACAAGCCGGTAGGATGCTGAGGAGGCCGCGTCAGTCCAACGAACATTTGTCTCTGAGAAAGGTAAGAAGTGCTGCAATTTTGACAGGCTTCGGGAAGAATGAGTCCATCCCTGCCTTTGCACATTTCGTCTGGTCCAACTCTCCGGTGTTGGCTGACAGTGCGCAAATGTACTGCCGCTTGGCGCGGCCGCTCGTCAGCTCCCACTCTCGAAATCGTTCAGAACACTCCAGACCGTCCATAACAGGCATCATGATATCGCAAAGCACAAACGCAAACTCTTTAGCCTGCATAGCATCCAGCCCAAGCTGCCCGTTTCCTGCGTGCTCCACATCAAAGCCTCTGTGTTGAAGCCCGTGACGCATTAGCTTGGCTGTTGCAACGTCGTCCTCAACAACTAAGACGCGCGGCAGATTCTTGCCTTCCGTAGCTGCAGTTGGTGTCTCTCCCTTGGGAGCAAGCATATTTGCCGCCAGTTTCTGGGCCAGCAGCTGTTGAACCTTGCTCATTGGCTTGCCATCTCGCAGAGAGTCTGCGGGGGAGTCAGAGCTTGGCAGGGAGGCAAAGCTTCCTTCCTCGAACACACGCCTACTCATCTGTTTCATGGTACCGTCCGACTGCCACCTTCGGTCCCGTGAAAACTCCCTCGTACCCAGCTCTCGGGCATTGCCCACAGAACCTTCACTCTCTTCGTCGTGTTCGACAGGCACGTATGGAACTTGGAACCAGAAGACCGAACCATGAGGCTTGTTGTCCACAATGCCACACGATCTGCGACGCAATGTCGCAACAAATCAGGCATGTGGTGGATCTATTGCTCTCAAAGAATTTCAGGTTGACGAAACTGGAGGCGCACCCGCCAAGTTGTTGCGCTTTTTGCTGAACTGAGTGCAGACCGAGGCCAGTGCCACCCGAGTAAGATTGCAACTGCCCGAATGGCCTGAACAGTTTGCCTTTATCTGCATCTCGCACTCCAACGCCAGTATCTGTCACCTGCGCACGCCTGATCCATCAATCTCCGTCTTGAAATTGATCAGATTGACAACGTCTGTGTACGTGAACGCTAAAATCGGAAAGGCTGTTACCGAAAACTTGAGCATCGGGCCACCATCGTTTTTCACGACCGATACTTTTGTCGATATCAACCCCTTCGTCGTAAACTTGCGCGCATTTGACAGAAGGTTCATCAGCATTTGCCAGACCCAGTGCTGCTCAGACAGCACGAACTCCGACACATCTGGCTCCACTTCGAAATCGTACGCAACGTCTTGCGAGGCATGCGTGTATCTGCAGCGGCCCGGAAACACCTCAGTTGCACACGCGCAGAGCTAGGCAATGTACCACGTGTGCGAGACGGAAGAACCGGCGAAAAGGGCACGTTACCCCATCAGGATTCGCTCCGACTTTCGAAGGAGCTTTATCAAATCCACTGTAGTGCGTGCTGCGACTAATTTCGCGCCGTTCATATCTCTGCAAACACGCCAAGTCAGCTCGTACGGGGCCACTGCACCAATAATTACAAACACTCGACAAGATGAAGTGAATCTTGGGTCCCTGTTAGACACGACTCAATTGGATGGCGACGTTCGTACAAGGAGGTTTCGACAGCCTTGACAACTGTGAGATTCATCAGCTCGGCTGAGATGCTCATCATGTCCACAATGTCCTGCTGCGTCTCATTGAGGGCTCCTGTGGTAGCAAGTGCCTGCAGTCCAAGCGTAAAAGAGTTGAGTGGCGTTCGAATGTCGTGCGCGACTGACCCGATGTAGTTCGCGTTCAGTTTGCGCGCCTCACCCTCCGCCTCCAGCCTCAGAGTTGCTCGCAAGCTCTCACGGATTTCAACTTCACGAACTACAAGCCGCGCTAATGTCATCAATAGAAGCTCCTCCTCGGCAGAAAATTTGCGAGGCTCCTGTCCGATCACGCAGAGGGACCTGTCGCAAACGAGATTAGCTTCCAATCAGCATCGGCCCACCCAAATGCGGAAAAGCCCTGTTACATCGTGTCTACGCAACTTTTGCAAGATCAGCAGCGCACCCAAGCTTGTGCTCCTCCCCATCTTGATTCTTGTAGATCAGCGGCGCGCCTGCGTAAAACTTGATGTTCGGGGCCCCCGTAACTAGTTCATTGTACTTGAAACGGGGATCCTTTGTCGCATCGTTTACAACGAAACAGCTGTTCCTGCTTTCCCAGGGCACCCGCATGCACGAATGGTCAGATTTCCTGCCGAGACCCTCCTGTCCCAAGAAAGAAAATCAAGCGAATAGGGGTTACTGACGATCACCTTTTGATAGTATGACTACAGAAGGCTTGGTCACGTGGCGTCTCCTTGCAGTCACCCAAACCAACCTGCGACTTGAACCACTGACGATTCTTGTCTACCAGGCTCACAGCGGAAATCGGCAGCTTGAAAAACACAGCTGCAGCTTCCACTATTCTGCGAGGAGAAAGAAAAGACACACTTCAGATACTAAAGCGCTGCGTTCAGTGGACTTGCATGTGAAATCTAGCTGGTGAGAACTAATCTCGCTCCAGCAGGGTTCACTGTCAGTGGACCTGTCAAAGGATAGCTCTTGGTCTGTGTCCAGTAGCTGCAAAGAGTGAAAAGTTAGGTGCGCCAGAGCAACACTGACAATGGACAGTGTCTGCTAGCATGTTGCTGCACTGAAAAGTGAGTGGACGTACACCCCCAGGTTCTCGAGACACTTGAGACGATCTTCATCGTCGGCCGGAACGGGAGCCGGCTGATGTATTCCTGTATCTTTGACGCCTTCATACGCTGGCATATGGCCTCGATTCGTCCTGTCCTCAGCTGCCATCGTATCTAGATTGATCTGCTCCACGCACATCCCAGACAGGGAGGCATCAGAGGTGGCAGCCCAACACAGACAGCCCCTAACCACATTTCGGGGCCTAAAGAAACTTCCAACCTCCTATTTTACTCGGAAATGTCTCTCTCTCACACTCATTCACCGGGATCCGGATTGTCTAGTGATGGTCAGGCGCGGTTGAGAACACAAATGCGCTTGGCCACCTTCGATAGGCCCTGCATGATCGCGTCGTCATGATCCCCGAAAGCCATGGAACCAGGGATCTCAGCAGTGCAAACTGTATTCAGTCTGTGGAGAAAATCTGAGGAAAGTGCCACGCGGTTCAGGAGGCGCCAAAGGGCCCGGGCCGGGCGCGGCTTGAGGCTGGGCTTTGCAGACCCTCTTAAAAGATCAGGAATCCACCTGGTGTGCAAAAAGCATTTTCTGACAGGTTGGGCTGATAAACGCAGGGTGAGGAACACTGGGGCGGTTTCATTTTTGGCAAAGTTAGCCAACTCTGTTGGGCGCGAAGTTTGATTGAGGAGTGGCTTCCTGGTGGGACTCGAGGAGCGACGCGTGTGCCTACGCGCAGGTGTGTCCCCCCGGACACTTGGCGCCAGTGTAGCACGCAGTTCCCTATCTCTTCTGTGTTAGGGGCTTTAATCCTCGTCTCGCGGCATCCTCTGAGGCAAGAGGTGGCAGGGAAGGACTTGTCGTCGCAAAGGCCTACACTGCCAGCAGAAGTTGCGCACTCGCTCTCTGACACGGCAAGATGTTCTACGTTTCTAACATTCTGCAGAAAAAGGCGGCTCTGGGGACTGTCTGGATTGCGGCGCACCATGATGTCTCGAAAAAGCTCACCAAAGACCAGATTGCCAGAACAGACATCGTCCAGTCCGCTGGTTCGCCGTCCAGCCCCGGGCCAATCCCGTGCCTCACTTCAACACGTGCAGCATCTCGATGCGCCGGGTGTGTTGTCTATGTGTGACTGCTGTGTCTCCACTCTCGTTCACGCGTGCAGCGGCAGCGGGCATCATGTCGACACTGGGATGCGTAGTTATCTTGAGAGCCCTGGTTTGGCCTTGCATGAACTAGTTTTCCGCGGCCGCCTGTGCTTGCGGTCAGCCTTGACAGCACATGCTGCCAGAACTGTATCATGGATTTTTTTGATTTTGTTTCCTTACCTTCGGTGTTTGCGTCCGGGCAGATCAAATCGAGAATCCCGCATTGATCGACCCAGACCATGGCGAGAAGGGATTCGCGCTGCGCTTGAGCAGCCACTTGCTCCTGGGCCTTTCGAAAATCTACACACGGAAAGTGCAGGTTCTGATTCATTTCACTCTCCCGTACCGTTTCTTTGATGCGGCCTGTTTGGCCCAGCACGCGCGCTGACTCCCGGTGGTGACATTGGTGCCCTCCGACCGCAGAACCTGTTCAACGAATGCAACGATGCCCTCTATAGGATTACCTCCGCATTCCGACCCTCGAATGTGGATATGCAACAGCCTACTAATGCTCGCGCGTATATGCGTTCGATCACGCACGAAGACCACGGTGCGACGAACATGGACATGTACGACGTCTTGGATCTCAACATGAACAACATCGCCTTGTGGACTACCGAGTGCTCACCCGCCCCTTTCCCCTTACATGCGTCTTGCGGCGCGTTTGTTCGCCATGGACGTTCACATCTTAAGTTCCACGCAAATTGCAAGCTCGTTTCATGTATGTGGTGCGAGATTTTAACACCGGGCCCCTTCCCCCTGGCAGCAACGGCGCGAGCCAAACTTCGATGCAGGATATCACTTTGCCCGACACACAGGCTTCCCAGGCGCCCCAAAGCCAGGCTGCGGCTGCACCGTGGGATGAAGAGGATCCTCTTTTCTTTGGAAATGGAGGCTCCATGGAAATGGATGGTGCGAACCCGCTTGACATCGACTACGAGCCTCTCGACCCTGAGGCGCCGCGCGCCGACGAAGAGGACCCGGAGCTGCGGCGCGACTCAGATGGCTCCATTCTGCAGCCCATCGCTGGTGCAGAAGTGCTCGGACGTGGGTTGTCAGAGATCGGAGCAGATGCGGACTTGATCCCTGATTTCGAAATGGAAGAGCCGCTTGCTGCGCGCCCCTCGGAGGCGCACCCGGCCTCCCTCCCGCCGACACCAATCATCTCGCGGGAGTCGGAAGATGGCGGCTTGACCAGCTTCGCCACCCCCGAGCTCGAAATCAACCAGCGTGCCAAGGCCGCGCGGCGGCGTGGTACCAAGAGACCGCAACTCGATGCCGCGATTGAGCTCCACAAGGAGGTCACTCGCGCATGGGTCATGGATCCTGAGTCGGTCCTGGACCTCGTCCGCGCGCCGCGCGCCCTCCCGCGGACGCGGCGCGCAACAGAGTTTCAGGATGCGCTCGAGGGTGGGCGCGGTATGGCTGAGGCGATTATGCGCCAGCCAATGTCAAACTTCCTCGGCTCACGTCTCAGGCACCTCATCGCAGAATCTGCTACCGAGGGAGCCGCCCAACGCTCAACCAAGAAGGCGCGGCAGGAGGCCCAGAAAAATGTTGAGGAATCGCGGGCCGAGCCGGAGCCGGAGCCGGAGGTGCTGCCGGAGATTGACTACGACCCAACGGCCATGGAAGCCGAGGATCACTCAATGCTCGGCGAGAGCCAGGGCGCGATGGAGACCGCAGAGGCCGATGTGGAAGGTGGCAGAGGCAGCGGTGGCGGTGGCATCTTTGAGGATTACGCTGATAACTCAGTAGATAATGTTGAAGATGGTGGGGAAGGCTTGGACGACGCTGATTCGGCGGGTCCCGGCGCGGTTGAGCACCAGGAGCGCACCAAGAAGGTGATCAAGATGCTCCAGAAGTCTTTCAACGATGCGCGCCGACGCAAGAAGTCGGCGACCGAACCTTTGCATTTTGCTTCCATGATTCAGCCGGAAGATTCAGATCAGCCTGCTCCAACAAAACACACGGCCGCTGTTGCATTCTTCGAGCTGCTGGGCCTGCACGCCAAGGGCTACGTGCACCTCCAGCAGCCCGAAGCGTTTGGCGATATTTCGATTTCTGCAAAGGATCTCCTCCTGGGCCAGGCTGCCTAGGTCACTTGCCAGTTGCATGTGCTGTTCACAATTGCAGGAGTGGTAGCTTTCCATCCGGTAGCAGCCGACCTGGAGAAAACTTATTCAAGGGAGCCCCCCCTTGGAAGGGGGGGGTCGGGGGAGGCATGTAGATGCTTAACGGTGTCCCCGCAGTATGGATCGGGGCACATGTTTCACGCTTTATGCCCCCCCCTGGAAGGGGGGGGTCGGGGGAGGCATGTAGATGCTTAACGGTGTCCCCGCAGTAT
>ENA-UOXV01006349-UOXV01006349.1-marine-metagenome-genome-assembly--contig:-NODE-6349-length-12468-cov-4.748731_pt1 | contig 12468 bp, 15 predicted proteins | sample MGYA00238165_ERZ766961 | MGnify/ENA primary metagenome ERZ766961 (study PRJEB28924, sample SAMN03173240) | marine metagenome | biome: Marine; feature: Water; material: Subsurface seawater | place: North... | reverse complement strand
ATCGACCAACGCGCCCGAAACGATCGATTCGTACGATGCGGCTCATGTTGAACGTTCCCGGTTGTATCGTCGGGTAGATCCGACACCGGTCCGCGTAAGCGACGGTACGATCGATTCGTACGATGCGGCTCATGTTGAACGTTCCCGGTTGTATCGTCGGGTAGATCCGACACCGCCCCAACCCTCTCAACCGCCCCAGCCGGTCAAGGACGACGTGGTCCAGTATGCGGCGAATGAAGCGCTCAATCAATCGTTGCGGGGTGACGCGTCGTTCAGAATCGATTTGAGCCCATTCGAACATGACGTTTCGATTACGCGGACCGATACGACGTCGTCGCCCGAATTGCATTATCGAGACAGCTACTCCTCGGACAAAACAGATTAATTGTAGTATAATACCATGTCTCAAATTGCCCTCACGGACAATGGCGCGATCATTCCATGGACGCACGCGAGCATTATCACAGATGCGAAAAAAGCCCTCACGCAGTATATCGAAAAGGGGTTCCACCAAAAGTATAATGTCCCCGTCAGGTTCTACGAAATCACGAAGAGCGGTGTTCACGTCCCGAACACGTTCATCACATCGAATCAATCGATCGTTTACCGAGACGTCCGTACCGTTCCGTACGAATTCCACGCACCGTTCCGCGGTGAACTTCGCCCCGGACAACGTTCCGTCTCGAAAAAAGCAATTATCGAGACGTCCCGTACCGGGTGCGCTACACTCGTGATGCCGACCGGGAGTGGAAAGACTGTGTGTGCGCTCTACATTGCCGCCGCGCTCCGTATGAAACCAATTATTCTCGTGCATAAGAATTTCCTCGTCGACCAGTGGAGTGATCGTATCAATGCGTACTTCGGGAACGACGTACGTGTCACGTTCTGCCGAGGGGGGAAAATCGACACGAGCGGGGATATTGTCGTTGGTTTGATCCAAACGTTTGTCTCGAAGTGCGCAAAAATCCCGACGTGCTGCGGAACGCTGATCGTCGACGAAGCGCACCACATCGCCGCGACGCAGTTCAGACGGGTCGTGACCGAGTTTATGACAAACCAGCGTGTCCTGATCGGACTCACCGCAACGCCCGAACGGAAGGATGGGCTGGACATTGCCAGGATGACGGGGCAGTTCATCGAGTCGTCCGACTCACTCCCCGATTCGGTCCAGTCCGACCGAGCACCGAGAGTCAGTGTCGAACAGCATATATACAGCGATGATACATATACGACCGGAAATCAACCGACCGGAAAACACGGCGACGTCGTCTTCTCGTCGATGATTACCGCCGTCGCAAAAAACAATGCCCGGACGATAGCCGTATGCAATCTCATTACACAGTACAAGGATAGGGATATTCTTGTACTGTCGCATCGCCGCGCGCATTGCGAAGCGATTTTTGAACACCTCCGTGAAGCGGGTGTCGATGTGGCACTGTTCCTCCCGTCTCGAGGGAAGCGGAAGCGCCCGGAAGTCCCGACGGCGAAAATCATCGTATCAACGTTTAGCTATGTGTCGGAAGGCCTGGATATCCCCCGACTGAACTGCATCGTGTTCGCCACGCCAGCATCGAACCTGAAGCAATCGATCGGTCGCATCCTCCGTCGCCGGGACAACGCACCCCTCGTCGTTGACGTGTGCGATACGTGGGGTATCCTCGTCCAACAGACATACAAGCGAACGACGTATTACAGGAAAAACGACTACGTCATTAGGAAAATCTTTATGACGAACCGGGCTGGGAGTACCCGCCCAGTTCAATCAACGTCGATAACTTTCTGCCCGGATGACTCGAACTAGGAGAGTCTACCGGATCAATCCGTTGAACGTTCATGATAGCGCATGGAAGATAATAAGTATAATCCCGACCAAAATGAACGCGGCACCGATGCCTTGTAAACGCCCCGGCTTTGATAGAATGTCATACAGAGGGGTTCCCCGCTGGATCTCATCTGGAATACCTACAATCGCATCCTCGGCGTCCCGGACGAATCCGGACAGATCTGACGGGAAACCGTATGATTTCATCATATCGCCGAATGTTTTTCCAGTATCCCCAGGACCGTCGTAGGCGTACAGTGTATACGGATCGGATCCTCTCGTCGACGCGGTAGACGGTGCGCTCGTTGCGTCGATCGTTGCGTCGATCGTTGCGTCGATAGTTGGATCGGTTGCGTCGTCGAATTGACCCGTCGTGTCGTTGACTGAAATTCCGTATACGTCCAGCTGGCGGTCGATGATTTCTGATGTGCTCGCCAGGCCGTTGAGCGGACCCGGCACGTCTTCGAATGCAGTGTACTCGAGTTCAGATTTCATTCGAGTGTATCCTACTCAGAGTCAATAAAAAAAATGAATTCAAATCGTGAATTCGAGCATTTGCTCGAAACCAACTTATACAAGAAGCTGCGAGCATTCTTCGATGACGAGCAGCACGCGACCCTCGCCCTAGAGGTGTTGACAGATCGTGTTGCGTTCCCCAAACGAACGATCGACTGGTACATTACTACGTTCTCGAGACGGACGACCGTGTTCGTACGATTGACGAACGGTACCGTCATCGATCTACATTCGTCGTATAAAGCGCAACTACGTTCCTTTTCGAAGAAGAAATTTGACATCTTCAAGCGGAATACTGAGATTCCGTTTGAATTGAATGGCACTGATGTGACGACCACAATCGGTCAACTCAACTTTATCCGATGGTTCATTGTGTTCAACGTCCACGCACACTTCAAAGCAAATAAGCATGAGATCACCCGGACGGCGCGTCAACCAAAGTCGAAGACGAAGACTACAACGACGAAGCATTCGAAAACGCGGAGCAAGAACGAATTGAACGCCGGATTCAGTTCGGTACCATCGCGCGTCACATTTGACTAGAGACCGAGGAGTTTGGCGAACGCAAAGAGACCGATCAACCCGGAGAATTCAGAGTTCGTCCAGAACATTTTCGACACGTTGACCACGGCAAGCAGTGCGACGACGCCGATCGATGACGTAATCGGGGCGAACTTTTCCATGGTCGTGACCATCTTCCGGAGGGGGGGTGGGAGACTGTCTGGCGTATCGACCTTTCCGATCGCGACCAGAACCATCCAGACAGCAGCCAACAGCGCCATCGCCAGTTGAATGTATCCGGTCGCCCGTCCAAGCAAGACGAGAAACTTGCGCGTATTCGGGCTGATCGAATTGAGCATTGTAATGTACTGTATTGCAATAAAATAGAATATTGCCAGACTATATATCGACACGACAAGACGTGTACCATGCCGTACTACACGACTGACCACGTCTCCGGCATCGATCGACGTTCTGAAGATGTCCTCCTGCCACCGAAGCGCCTTGAATATGTACAGCGCCGTCTGTTCGTCGATAGTCGCGACGCGTCGGTCTACGCGCCGTTTGATTTCACCGTGAAGCTTGATGACGACGTATCCCGCGGGCGGTACAAAAACGTGGAGAGTATCGAGCTGAAGGCCGTGTCCATTCCAAAGGTCGCAAACGAGGATTACTGCGTCATCGATATCGAAGAGATGGAAGACTCCAACATCGACTCGTCTGTCCCAACACTGAATAATGGGTTCGCCGTGGCATACTTCGACAACAGTACGCTCGCCGCCGGCGATGTGAAAGTCGTTGATAAGTTGTTCACGCAGCGTGCCGTCTTCAATCCACCGATAACCTTGGATAAAATGAAGGTCAAGATCAGGAAGCACGACGGTAGTGTCGTCAGCCCATCCGACACAGCAAATTCGAATAACGTGACGCTGTTGTTTGAGCTTTCCATGTTACAATGATCGACTATACCAAACTCCGAACCGAACCGTACGTCAAATTTTCTCGTATATTTAGGAGCGTCTTATTGAGCACGTATAACGTGTTCGATTTGTTTTTATCCGGACGCGGTGTCAGGATTCGCCAAATGCGTTTCGACGGGGTTTCATGGTTCGAAACGAGTAGACACTCTACGATCGCACCGTCGGGGATATCCGACGGTGCATTCAGGACACCCGCTTTGATGTATCGGCGCGTGTCGCTATTGAATATCATCAGCGACCCCGCCTTGTAAAGAAAATCGACCGAGTGCACCGTCTTCAGTTTGAAAAACTGGTCGTGGTGGCCGAATTTTACCGACAACTCGAGTGGCATAAACACGAACCCATCGTTCTCGAACCGGGGGTCGTTCAAATGCGCTCCGATATACGGTGCCGTGTGGAGCGGTGTGAACCGCTTGATTTCGAGTACGACAGTGTCTCGTTCAGTTGGGGCGTACGACATGCGGAGAACGTGTTCGATCGCGCCGATCCGGTCGGGTGCTGGTTTATGAAACTGCGGGAACGATGCGAGGATGACGGTATCAAACGCAAGGAATACGTACTTGCCGGTGAACCGATTCATCACCAATTCACCGTCGATGACGGTTCCGAACCCTTGGAATAACGACTTTGGGACGCGTTCGATGAAGACGCCGTACGGTTGGTCCATTTTTCGGTCGAATAAGGCGATGATATTAACGCCGGACGATATCGAGTATACGAACATACACGCTCTGACCCCATCCGTCTTTGTCGCGACGAGGTACGGTTGGGACCGGATCGTCTCGAAATGCGTTTGAGAATCAATGGATACTGGTTGAGGGCCAGGAAATTGCAGTGGACCAGGCTTATCACCCGGGTCTCGAAGCGTTTCCGAGAGCGCGTTCATAATCAGGAACTTCGACGTACCCGTGAACCCGAACGTCTTCAGTGATGTACCTGGAAACGTCATCGGCTCGGTCTCTAGAACTTGTTGAGATGCATCTCGCGGTGAATTTGATTTGCTCGAATTCACCGCGAACGTCGGAGAGTCTGGCGAGTATTCAGCCATTTTGTATCATTATTTTGTCTTATCGGTCTCGTCGATTGATGTTTTGATCGGGTTTGTTTTTGACGCGACCTTCCGGTCTGGGTAGATTGTTTTGACCACAACCGTCGCGACGTACGCGAGAACCGTGATGAACAGCGCAACATAGAGCAACCCCCCGGATCCGACGCGTTCGTAGAACACGCCGCCCTTCTGGAATAGGGATTTGATATAATCGTTCCAACTCAATGCGGCGACGAATCCGAACGATGAGATTAGCAGATCGAGGAAGGCTTTGTTAAAGTCAGAGATTGCCGCGACAGGTGTACTGGTTGCGATTTTATCGATCATCGTATCAGATTCCTCCCGCGCGAGTAAGACGTAGTCGTCCTCGTCGGATCGGTTACCAGGAGTTTCCCAATACATTGGAGATCCGTTTCTCTATGACAATATTTTATATATCTTGGGGCCAAATGTGCGTGCATTTCAATCCAATTGTCCGCGTACTCGAGTACGAACCGAGGGATGCGTACGGTATACGCGGACGCACGTATACGCTCCCACTTGATATCGATTTTATACATGATTTCGATAACGTCAACTCCGAGATCGTTGACGATATGGTTCGCATATTGAACGTATCGGTCGTCGAGGACGGTGCCGTCGATGACGATTTGATCGCACTGTTCTATTCGACGATGTACACGTCGGATCGTATTCATGATGAGACGCGGGTGATCCTCGAGTCGTACGGTGTCCGGGCTGTAAACTGGTCAGATTATCGGCAAATTGACATCCGTGGGATCCGGTCTGACGAAGCCACGCGACGATACAAGCGCCTGATCGTCCGGAAGTACAATCTATTCTATTCTCTCATCCACAAACGACGTCCGCCGACTTGACTGGACCGATGATCCCATCGTCGAAAATTTCCCTGAAATGAACGTGTTTATCGAGCTTCGCTCCCCGAATGTAATACGACCCCGGACAATCGAGCGTCATTGTCGCGACACCGTTGACGACGTCAACAACACCGCCATTGTCGTGATCACCGTACGCATCACCCGGTGTCGACCCACCACCCGGTTTGGCCGCCCAGTAGACGACCCGCTTGGCGTTTGTCGATACATCGACCGTCATCCGCAACGACCCACGCGGTTTGGTCGGTTTGAGGAGCCCCCCTGGGAATGCAGACGCGCCCAAGAACGGGAGCCAGGTGTCGCGTCGAGTCGCGATGAACGTCGCGAGCACAATGGCCAGTACCAGCGCGGCGCCGAGGTACGGGACGCGATGATTTGCCGCTGTCACAAGACACAAGGTAGTCCACATCGTCGAGATGACGCACATCCGGATCCACGTCACACGCGTGAGTTCATGGCGCGACGTCATTATTCTTTCCGTGGTATATAGTACAGCGCAACATTAAATGATGTTTTCCCTCTACTCGAAAACGTCCGGGTGCGAGTACTGTGATCGTGCAAAAGATTTGCTCGATGCGCGTGGGTTGGCATACGAGACTCGGTCGTTCGACACGATCTCGGAACTCAAGGACGCGATTCAACACGTCACGCCGACCGCGATCAATACATTCCCAGTCATCTTTCGAGATGGTGTCCATGTCGGCGGGTTCGTCAACCTTCGGGACATGCTCGATGAACCGGTCCTTTCGCATGATAATGAACGGTTGGCGGCGTTTCCGATCGAGCACCCAGTCATCTACGAACTGTACAAGCGACACGTCGCGTCGTTCTGGACGAGTGATGAGATCTCGTTGACTGACGACATTACAGGTTTCGATTCGCTCACGTCCGACGAGCGCCGGTTTGTGCTGCACGTTCTCGCCTTCTTTTCCCAAGCCGATGGGATTGTCCTCAAGAACATCGATATGAACTTCTCCAACGACGTGACGCTGTTCGAGTCCAAAATGTTTTATGCGATCCAGTCGTTCATGGAATCCGAGCACGCGATTACATACTCTCAGCTGATCGATTCGCTGGTGACCGACTCGACCGAGCGGATGCAATTGCTCGATGCGATCGAACACATTCCTGCCGTTCGCGATAAAGCCGAGTGGGCATCCCGTTGGCTCGATCGGTCGCGTTCATTTGCCGAACGGCTCGTGGCGTTCGCGTGCGTCGAGGGGATTCTATTCAGTGGGTCGGTTTGTGCGATTTTCTGGCTGAAGACGCGTGTGTCGATTCCTGGTTTGTCGCTTTCGAACCAGTTCATCGCCCGCGACGAGAAGATGCACGTTGACCACGCCATCGCGCTGTTTCACCAACTGAAACATAAACCGGGACGCGGTGTGGTCACGTCAATTGTCACGGAAGCGGTGGAGAACGAAATCAAGTTCATTACAGACGCCATACCGAACGGGTTGGTTGGGATGAACAGCGAGCTCATGACAACGTACATTAAATTCGTCGCCGACCAGCTGATGACCGATCTGGGGTTCGCGCCAATTTACGATTGCAGGTGCCCGTTCTCGTTCATGCAGACGCTTGGCCTCGAGGGAAAGACAAATTTTTTCGAGTCGCGCGCATCCGAGTACGCGAGAGCCGGGGTCGCGCATGTCGCTACCGAACCCGACGCGTCCGGGACCTCTGACGAAGACGATTTCTAAATATTGCCGTGTGATATACGTAAAAATGAAACTCATCAAACTTCTCTGTGTGATGATGTCTATCATGGTACTGACGGGCGTCTGGTTCGGAGGTGAGGACGACGATGTATAAATTGTGCATTGTGCGATTTACAAGCATGGTATAATGATCCGATTACTGTACCGACTCGTCTGGCTTCGGGTTCTCGACCAGAACCTCATCATCCTTATCGACGCGTCCATTGTACTCGTACTTCTTATCGAGCTTCACCTTTGAAACGGTCGAGAACGTGATGGTGGTATCGCCGCGCTTCACGACCTTGGGTTCGTCGAGCTTGACCTTCTCGCACTTGTAGACGTAAACGATCTTGGTCCCCGCCTTGCGGAGATGGACGGTATCGAATCCGCGCGATGCCGCCTTTTTGGCAGCGAGACTTGGCGTTGTCGAGACGAAACGACCAATTGCCTTGAACGTGTTGGGGTCATGGACGATGAAGGAGAACTTCTTGCGAGCAATTTTGGTCGCGGGCGGGTTTACGGACAAATCGGCGGACATTTTTGCGTGCGAAATGATATTTCTTATAAAGAATGCAGCGACCAGTGGTGTCGCTGCATTTTATACTTTTTCTCGAGCGCCCAGCTACCATTCCAGGTACGCGTCAGATACAATCAGAGAAGTAAAATTGCAGAGAACGATGAGAGGACGGCGTGTGCGGAAACGAGCAAACGCGCGGTCGTCGTCTTCGGTGCGATATCGCCGAACCCGATCGTGAGCTGCGTGATCGTACTGAAGTACGGCGCGTTAAAGTCGTCCCCAAAGTGTACTCCCGGTGACGTGTAGTCGATCAGTGTGTATACGATTGTAAACGCGACCCATATAATGACCTGACTCGCTAGGAGAAGCAATTTGTTCTCAGTCAACATCTAGCGTGTACCCTGAACTACCGCAAGATTATCTGGTCAAAAGCTCCTGGAATCACTCGTCACACCCCTTCTCTCTCCTGAACACCCCCGGCCTGCCACGAAACCGGGTTATTTTCATTGGCTTTACTGTATTATTTGCCGGGTTTCTTGATATGGACCTCGCCGACGTGATTGCCGTTTGGGAGGAATTCGTCAATCCGTTGATGAACTGTCACAAACTTGGTTGTGTCAGACATTGCCTTCTCCAACGCGTCCAACCCATCCAGTCCGTCCTGATCGCGAATCACCATCCGGAGGACACGGGTGCATCTGTAAAAAGTCTCGTTGGGGACGTCAATGTCTGGCAAAAAGTTCCTCCACTGTGGGGCGAGACGCGATATCTCCACCCAGAAATGCACTGCACTCGGTGACGTTCGTGCTAACTCTAAGACGGTAGAGCGTTTGTCGAAGATCGACGAGCAGAGGTACCCGCGTAGGATGGTACCAAATTTTTTGTCCGTTCCAGCGTCGCACCGGTTCCAACACCCGAACATCGCTTCCGAGAGTTCAGGATGCGCATCCTCCCATAACAGTGCCGACATGGTCTTTCGCTCGCGTGGGGTCATGTCATTGGCGACGAGGTATAGCATCAGTTGGACGCTCGGTGGGAACTGGAGCGCACCGGACCCGAGGGTGAGTGCAAATTCATCGATGTTGCCGGCGTGGTACTCGCCCGCAGTGTCTGGGAGGCGGATTCGGATCGTGTTTGTCGTATATGTCACGATTCTGCCATTCTCTGGCGCGATGTACGTATATAGAATGGGTGGTTTGCTCGGCCTCGAGCTGTCCTCGACGTACTCGGCGTGAACGTCTGAATACGGCAGTTGGAACGCGTCGCACACCCGCCTAATGTACCTCTCGGCCTCGGCGGTCAGAGCACGTTGACCCTCTTCATCCAAGTCAAGCATTGTATGACGCGGAACGCGCCGGCGTGGGTAGGGGCGGTATGGCGAACGTGATAAAAATTTTGGAAATTTCAGAAAGACAAAAGCAAAACTTTGCGATGAATTTTTTCACTCTCCTCGCGTTTACAACCAACGGGACCAAGCGCACGACGTTGTGTGAAGGTAGGTGGTTGGATGATGCAGACGGCTGTCGTACTGTGCGACTCGATAGCGCCGAATTTCCATCTTTTTGGCTCAGTGGAATGACAGGACCCGGAGGTGACGATTTCGTGGTGACGGGTGGGCGCATTGATGCGTCGTGGGGCGATGAGCGTATTCCGCACACGCAGTTCATGACGCGTGTGTGTCCTGCGGGGATCGAAGTCTATTGTGATGGATTCTCGGTGCTGATCCCGGTCCGGGCACCTTCCGGCACCGCAAACGACATTGATACACCGGCGGGGCAATCATCGAAGCGGGGTCTGTTTATCGACTCGAGTGGAGGGTGTGCGGCCATACGTCTCTCACGTGACGTTGACGCTTGGACGGCGATGGACCTGGTCTGTCTCGACGCGCACGTTCCGTTCGGGATGAAGAATATGCAGGCAATCCGTTCGGGAGACAGGATGTTTGAGCTCTGGTTTGTCGACTCTGGGACGCCCAGCGGGCAGCGCAACAATACTGTTGAATCTATAACCGGGTTGGAGTTTCTCGGGGGGGTTGCGTTCATTTTCGAACGGGCAACTGACTATTACGAATCGAGTGGTATGGACTACGACGACTACCATGACATTCTCGCCGGGTTCGCTGGTGACGAGCATAGCGACGCCGAGTTGGTTCGATTCGCGATCTCGAGAATCAGGCCATTCGCGATCTCGAGAATCAGGTTTGTTTCGTGACGCAGTTCTGTTTCAGTGACGTCGAGGGGTGTCTGACCACTGTCCACATTGCCCCCACCTCGTATAAGTTTTTTTTAGAAAATGACTCAGTAGCCATTTTTTTTCCTCAAACGCCCCGTCCGCACGTACACGCGCGTATAACAAACACGCATACAAACACGTATAACATACACGGCACGGTATGGAAAACGCGCGCGACGACGCGTCTGGCTTGTCTGGCTTATCTGGCTTGTCTGACACGTCTGACGCGTCTGATACGCGTGCTGGCAAATTGGCCGTCGAAATGAGCTCGTGGTCAGCGGAAGAAGACGCCGCCCTGCTGGCGGCGTACAAAGAGGTAGGAGTGTACTGGGCGGGAGTCGCCGAACGTGTCGGCAATGGGAGGACCCAGAAAGCGTGTCGGATGCGTTACAACAGGCTCGTGCCGCCCGTGGAGGAGGAGGCACCGGCCGTCGAGCCGGCCAAAAAGGTGGCGCCCAAGAAGAAGAAGAAGGAGAAAAAGGAGCGCGTCATGGACCCGGTGGCAGTCCTCAGTGGTCGCCGGGGGGTGAGGGAAATGCGATCTATTGAAAAACAGCTGGGCATTGAAGCGGGGACGGTCGACTCTCTCCTCGATTTCGAGAGCGGTACATTCACCGATGCTCGGGGAACCCGCAAGATGCCCATGGCGGGATCCAGTGCCACAGATGAAATCAAGAAGCTGTTCCAATCGACGGGTTTGGGTTCCACAGCGGGTCTCGATGAGCTGTCATCCGACTCGGAAGCAGAAGCCCCGTCGTTGTTCGACGAGGCTGTGGCTACGTTGGTGATGCAGTTTGCAAAGACCAGGGCGGATGCCGAAGAGTACGCGGAGCAGACGATGAGGAAGTTGATCGCCGATTGCTTCGGGGCCGACGTCGACTATGACTCTCCCGACGTGGCCGCGTTCCTGAACGAGTACATCGAACACCAGCTGTCTCACTTCAAACAAAAGGGCGAGAGAAAGCGAAAGCCAATGAAGGACGCAAGGCTTTCAACCAAGGGGAACCCGACGAAATCTACTGGCTACGACATCTACCTGGGCGGCCCGGGCGGCCCTCTGACTCGCCTCACGGTCATCACCGATCTGGTCACGGGCGAGGAGACGATTGACGAGGAATATTCAGACATGGACAGGATCTATGGTCACGTCAGCTCGTATGCGTCCAAGGACTCGCTCTCGCCGAGACAGTGGGTCAAGAAATGTCAGGCGAAGGAGCTCATGATGCTCATGTCGGGGTCCGTAGCCCGGGACGACATCTTCGATATTCCACACGCACCATGCGAACGGAGCGTCAAGGAAAATGTCGAGCGGTTGGTCGCGATGACCGGGCATAGGCTCGAGGAGATCAACTACGTCATGACGCCGCTCCAGGTATACCGTGATGGGAGGTGGGCCGCGCTTCGCCATATCCACGAGGAGCCGTCAAAGCGCGCCGACCCGGACGACAAGATTCCCTACAAGAACGGTTTGTCCATCCTGAAGCTGCGCGGCGAGATCATCATCAACAAGTGGTCGGTTTGGTTGGGGAAGACGTGGTGCGACACGGCCAGCGTCATTGACACGTCGAACAACGGGCAATGGAAGGTGACTGACCACGTGCTGTTCTGCTACGGCCACGAGTTGAACAATAGGAAGCCCTACTCGGAGCAGCAGCGCCGCGACATGGACAACTACTTTGAGGAATTCGTCGAGGCATGGGAGCGAGAGACGGCTCGTGCCAAGCATCATCATGGTGCCCCCTACGAGTGGACGACGATTCGTCCCGGCAAGATGAACGAGTGCATCTGCAAGGCGCGCAGCGAGAAGTCGGGCTACCCGTTCCTGATCGGGCTGTCGAAGCCGGTGATCTACAGTGCCCTTGTCAAAACGCACACCATGCCGGAAAAAGCCGCCGAGTACTTGCGCAACGGCGGAATGTGCGAGCTCAAACCCGGACCCAGGGTTTAACTGCCGCACCACCGGGATGTATAGGGTATCTGTATAGGGTGTCTGGTAAACCACGTCTCACATTTACCCATCTAGATAGACAACGACGGGCCCGTCTTCGTCGTCGTCATCGTCGAGATCGACCAACGCGTCCTCCATCCCCATCCACGCCTCGACGTCGGAAATTCCGACGAAAATTCCCTCCTCGGCGCAGGAAAGCAAATGAGTTGGTTCGATTCGCGATCTCGAGAATCAGGTTACAGTAAAGCCAAAAAAAATAACCAAAATTGTCCGGACACGACCTCCCGAAACCGGGTTATTTGACCTCT
>ENA-UOXV01006343-UOXV01006343.1-marine-metagenome-genome-assembly--contig:-NODE-6343-length-12479-cov-6.537347_pt1 | contig 12479 bp, 9 predicted proteins | sample MGYA00238165_ERZ766961 | MGnify/ENA primary metagenome ERZ766961 (study PRJEB28924, sample SAMN03173240) | marine metagenome | biome: Marine; feature: Water; material: Subsurface seawater | place: North... | reverse complement strand
TAACGGGACGCGAGCACGTGGGCGGCGGGAGCCGGGGCAAAAGCCCCGACCCCGCGCCGGGCCCGTGCCCGACATCCCGGGAGCAGTGAGGAGGCGTAGGGCGCAGCCCAGTGCTTCTCAGTAAGCCGTGTAGCTGAGGCCCGGAGGCTGTGCAGCTGAGCTTCCACCCTAGGGGCGACCACAGGGAGTTCGCGTCGGCGTGCTGCTCGGCGGCGTCCGTCTTGAGGCGTGCGAAATCGTGGAGGAGGCGCAGTGACGCCTATGCCCACGTGCAACAAAATTGTAGCGGCCGCCCTACTTGTCGCTCTAGTCGCGCCGCAAGCGGGCGCTGGACGGCTCCCTGGGCGGCATTTGCCGACGCAAGGGCGCCAGAGCGGCTGAAGAGAGAGGGCCCTCGTCCAGCAGCTCTCGCCGCATCGCGCCCGCCCCGATGGCGAGAGACCGCGGCCGCCCGGCCGTGGCGGAGTCAAGATCGTCTCCGGCCCGCTCCATCATTGTCTCAGGCGCCCGCGCAGCGGCAGGCGCCCAACCCGCGTCCACACCACGCGGTCCCGCGTGTTCCTCTTGCGGCTGTGCTGCGGGCACGACCCACGACTCTGGCAGCGCCAGCTCAGGGCGCGGCTCCATCGCCACCACCTGCCCAGACATGTTGTCTGAAAGCACCAACAGCGCCTCCACGTCTCCCCGACCCTGTGCGAATAACGACCGGCGCGCCTCTGTCAGCTGCACCGACTGCGGCGGTGACGTTTCGTAGAGCGGCTTTGCGGCACGCCCTGGGTCGGGAAGCGCCCGCCCCCGCAGCGTGCCCATCCCGCCCTCCGTCAGACGCCAATCCAGCGTCGCGCCATGGATCACGCCCGGTTCGCCGGCGGGCGCGCGCGACGGCGCGCGTGCGCGCGCCTCAACAATGGCGCGCGGCAGCCCCCCTCCCTCAGCAAGCTCCGCCTCTTGAGTGTGGCGCTGAGCTGCGTGGCGCTCGCGCGCGCGCGCTTCGGGCTCGACGGCCAGGAAGGGCGCGTGCAGGCGTGACGCGCGGTGCACCGCCGCGCTGCGCGAGTCGTTGAGCGGGTACAGCGCATGCGTCACAGCGCGCAGCTGCAGCGCGAGTCGCCCGTTGAGCGCATCCTTCCCGCCTGCCGCTGCGCCGCGTGCCAATGGCGGCGCCACGACGGGCACCTGGATCGCCAGCGTCTCCCGCGCAGGCCGCAAACGGAGGTCCTCCATGGCCCGTGCGACGTCGAACGACGCGTGGCCGAGGTCGCGGTAATGGTTGCCCTCGCCGATTTCCCAGAGATAGAAGGCAACAAAGCTCTCGTGCTGTCGGACAGGAATGCAGAAAGTCTCGTTCCACCACGCCGAGGTGGGCGTCAGCGTGTGCCCGCCGCACCTGGTCTGGTACACCGTGTCGCCGTGAAGCACGTCGATCTCGCGCCCCGAGCGGTTCTCGTAGTGCGGCAGGTGCTCACCGCACATTTTAACCAGACAGACAGCCGCGTTCCGCGAGAGGTCGTGCGCCGTCAGCCCGCTGGCACCCTCCAGCGTGATTTCCAAAGCTGCATGCACGTCCTCTGCGTTCTGGTTGTGCAGAAAGTAGCCGCGCGTCTGCTTGTGCGCCTCGCGCGCCTCCTCTGAGGCCGTGCGTGTGACAAGGGCCCCAATCGATCCCACAACCATACCGGGATTTACCGGCTCTGCCTCCTTCGCCTCAAATGAGCTGAGCGCAAGGAGCGGGCGGGCGACGGTGCGCCACACGTAGTAAGCGGTTTCGCAGAAGAAAAAGAGGCAGGCGAGGGCAAGGCCTGCGATCGAAGTCCAGAAGAGCACGCTCTCAGTCAGCGGCGCGCCCAGCATGCCTGGCGCGCGCAAGTGCAGGCATCCCACGACTGCAATGGCCGCTCGCGCGGCGGACATCAAGAGCTCGATAGCACAGCGCAATCGGTCGCGGTATGGGAGAAGAACGAGCATCACGCAAAAGTCAGCGACATACACCGCCGCGAAGACCGTGCCGGCGGTTTCGCCGTCCTCGACAGCACCCGTCGTTATGGCGGCGACTAGTGTTGTTGCAGCCTGGAATGGTGCATAGTAAGGCGCGAAGCTGGTGCCGTGCAGGTCGCGGAACATGACCGAAGCGCGGTCGTAGAACTTGTCTCGCCACGCGGAGATGGAGTAATCCTTGTCATGAGATGTCCGCACCCACCGCCCGGAGAGGCGATGAGAGCGACCACCTGTCGGCGCGGTTGGCTCCCAGCGCACGAGCTTGTTGGCGGTCCCGAAGTAAACGCAGAAGAATGCGAAGACTGTGGCAGCAACAGGCAGCAGAAGCAGGGCAGTCGCGGCAGCGACCCAGTCGCCGCACTTAGACCCGAGACCCACCCCGGCGGCCTGGCTCAGTCCTGTGAAAATCCATGTCAGTGCGACGGTCTCCCAGGCCGGAAAGTGCATGTTATCGGGAGACACCGGCTCCCCAAAGAAGCGCACGGTCAGCACCTCGACCATCTTGCTAGAGGCCACGCGCGTCACCAAGGTCCCCACAACAGCAATTATGCACGCACCAAAAGTGCCGAGCATGATCTGCTGTGCGTAGACATCACATGGGCGAGGCAGTACGTCACCATCGCGGAGTGCTGCTGTGAGATTCACACGCCAGTTGGTCCACTCCAGCGAGCGTGCAAGCTCACGGGGCGCGAGAGGCAGCAGCGACCAATCCAGGAGCGACTCATTTCGAGCGCGGCGCGGGTCGGATGCGTTGAAGAGCGCATCTGGGTAGAGCGGGTGGCCTGACGTTCCCAGATCCTGGTAAACGCTTGTGTTGCCTAGGTCAAAGACGAGGCGGGCTCGCGTCGCGCTTCCCCAACGTCCGCCCATCTCTCCGGAGAGAGCCACGAATTGCGCCATGCGCACAAGGGTGCGGAACGCGCCGCCCGCCCGCATGCCGAGCCCCTCGTTCATTTTGCGGGCGGCACCAAGCCCCGCAAGCGCCTCTCCGACAATGGAGCCCTTGCTGCCCTCCCGGATCACGTACCAGTACGTGTGCAGCCCCTCCTTGAGCAGCGACGCCGCAACACCCAGGCCGTAGAACGTGGCCACCGTAGACTGCACCGCCAGCGCCGACACCCGGACCGTCTCGTCGGGAATGTAAAGGTGCCGGTCTGTCGGTGGCGGTTGCCATGGAGGGGGTGGTGACGGCTGCGCACTTGCTAAACCACTGCCCGAAAATCCAGTGACTGCGCAGCAAGTCGCAAGTGCAGAGGAGCTGCCGCTGGCAACATCATCTGCGACGCGTCTCTGGAGCGCGGCCGAGTCAGGGGTGTTGATTGACATCTCCACTGCAGTCCCGCCCGCGCGTCGACGCGCTGGTGAGACGCCCAGAATCTCGACGGCTGTAAGGTCGTCGAGCTGAGCGATGGTCGCGATGGCTGCCACCAGCTGCGCGCCCATCATTGCCTCGTCCCAAAATGAGATGTCGAGACGCAACGTCACAACGAAGGGAGGGGTAGTGAGCTGCGTGAGTATCAGCGGCTGTGCCGCAGTGATCGACGCGGTTCGGAAGTTCAGAAAGGCCTCAAATTTCACGTCCCAGGACCCAAGCCCAATCACTTGCACGTTCGCAAAGTTGGCAACGCCGTCCATAGACTTCACCGTGCCGTTGACCACCGTGCCGCCGCGATAGCCGCGTGGCGTCTCGTCACCGGCAGAACGTGAGAGTCCCATAGTGACTTGAGTTGGAACCGCGTCTGGGTTGCGGTTGCCGAATGCGTCCGCTAGGGAGATAATCGGCTGCACAGCAAGGGTGCCGAAGGTGATGGAAGCAGCAGATGGCTCTCTGTCTATCAGGAGTGTCGTGGGTGGTCCCGGCGCGACATTGAACGCGGCGGAGGAGAGGGGCGTCACAAGCCAGCGGTCTGGAAGCCGAAATTGCAGCTTGAAGCCACCCGCGCCAACCGCGCGCGTCTCCAGGTCGGTGAAGAGCGCCAACCCGGCGGGCGCTGCTGCTGTCGCATTTCCACGCAGCAAATCTGTTCTCTCCTCAAGCGGCGCGCCGGCAGCAAGCCCGCGCGGCGCGAGCAGTACAGCAGTAACCAGTTGCGCAGGCTCAGACCAAGGACGAGGGGCGCGGCGCCCGAGCTGGTCCAGGATTTCCACACGCGGCTGCGGCTGAAGCGCGAAGCCCGCGACGCAGAGCGCCGAGTCTGGCGCCTCGAGCACGGAGAGCGAGAGCCGCGAGCAGCCCTCGGGCGCACGTGCGGGGCCCGCGTAGCCAACATTGCACGAGCACGTGAACGACCCAACCGAGTTAGCGCAGTGCGCGTTCTTGTCGCAGGGCAACCCAGTCCAGCATTCGTCAATATCGCGACCTTCGGTCTCAGACAAAAAATCGAAGCCGGGCTTGATCTCACACCGGTATGATCCCTGGGTATTGACACACTCGGTGGAGATCACGTCGCACGCGTGTATTCCACTCTCGCACTCGTCTGCGTCCTCACACAAGGCGTAGGGCGTGAAGTTTCCGTTGACGGTACACTCGGTGACCCCACTAAAGTGTGGAGCTGCGCTTGGCGCTGGCTCCGGCTGATATCCCTGGTTGCACGCCACGTAGTAGCGTTCAGGAAACTTGAATTCGTAGGCAAGGGCGCACTGAGGAAGTGCGGCCGCCTCGGCGCATCCGCACGGAAGGTCGTCCTCTCGGGGATCGCGGTCCGCTGAGGTCGAGCACAGGATACGCGCGTTGGGCACAAAGAGCTCCGGGCAGAGAGCTTTGGTGCACTGCTTGACGGGCGAGAAATCCCCTCCTGCTGTACACGCGATGTCCTGCACAGGCGGCTGGTAGCCCTCACGGCAGAAGGCCTGGATAGCATCGTCACCAAAGCGAAGCACCTGACCCTCCACGCCATCGGAAAGGAAATCGACTTTGAAGTCGACGGCCCTTGTCACCCCGCACGCCCGCGGCCGGCACTCGCCGTGGGCAGAAAAGTTCCCGTCGGCCTGACAGGCTGACGAGGCGGGCCCGCCCTCCAGCACGAAACCGGAATTGCACGAAATCGTCACCTCCTGCTGCAAAATGGCGCTGCCGGGCGGCGAAACTAGCGCGTTTTCCAGCTGAAGCCCACCGCAGGAGCGCGCGATGCACACCTGTGGCCTCTCAAATTCGCCGTCCGCGCGGCAGCGGGGCGTTGCCGCGCCAATGGGCTGCGCATTATTGTCAGTGAAAAATGCCTCCATGAAAAAGCCGGGCAGGCACTTCAGCGGCACCGTCTCGTCGAAAGAATACCAGTACTCTTGTCCACGGCTGGAATTGAGGAATGATGGGCGAATCCCAGGCGGGAAGCCTGATCCTTCGCAGAGCGCGGGGCAAAGGGTAGCTAGGGGTGTGCAGTCCTGGCAGTCGTTGCACTCCGGACAATCTATTGTGCGGCAATCCTTGATGCGTGCGAGGCAGTCGCAGCACCGCGGGGACTCGCACTGCTGGGCAATCTGGCTCTCGCTGACGTTGCATCTCGCATCGCCCGGCGCAGCCGCCAACTCGGTGTACAGTCCGCACTCCACCGGCACGCAAACATCTCCTTCCGTGAATGTCCCGTCCGCGCGGCATGTAACCTGCGCACGTCATGTTAAAACATTTGAGCACATATTTGAGTTCAGAAGCGGTCAACGGCATGGTGCCGGCAATCCTCCTCAGCAGGACGGGTAGGACCGTTGCAGGGGCGAGGCCGCTGAGTTGGAACCCTTCGGAGCAGGAGATGAGCACTGTGCCGCCATAGGGCACCGCACCAGACGGCGATGCCTCGCCGTTCACCACTGGGGGATGGGCCCCACACGAAATCCCAAGGCACAGCGCCTCTGCAGAAAATCGGCCGTCTGCGAGACAGGCTATTTTGGTCGGCCCACTTGGCGCCTCCCCCGACATCACCAGCTCGCGCGTCGTTGCCGGTTCACAGGCGCCGCCGGTAGCTGCGCGCGCGCAAAGCACCCCTTGCCCCTCATCGCGGAGTGCGCGGTCCACAGGTTCCCCAAGACTCGACGCGCTCATGTTGGTGCACACAAAAGAAAAGCCAGTGTCGCCAGCGCATCGTGCACCGAGATCAAGATTGGCGCACGTGGCCGCCGCATGTGCACCCTCATCGACGAGACACGCAGCTTCGAGATCGTCCGCGGTGTCCCAGTAACGCAGGGCGTCCGCCGGGTCGCGGCAGCGCACTGAAACTTCTTGGGGGAACTGTAGAAACATTTCTGAGAGACTCGGTTCCTCGCAGCAGTCTTGCCCTGCATCGCCACACGCCAAGCAGAGCTGGAGATCTTCAGCAAGACTTCCACACGGCACACCTGCCATCCCCCGTTGGTCAGCGGCCTAGTCTCTCGCCCGGCCTCTCACAAACAAAGCAATTCTGTCCGACGTCATCAATCTCGTACTCGAGCGTGGCACGTCGATGGTGGGTTGATACCCTCGCAGTGTTGGAATCCGTCGCCCCAATAGCCAGGCAGACAGTGGCACACATAAGAGCCTGGTGCGTTCACACACTCTGCATGCTGATGACATAATGACGAATTAGCCAAAATGACTTCCGCACACTCGTCTCTGTCGAGACATTTCACCTCCCCGCCCGCTGCAGTCGGCACGAAACCCGAAGCTGTGCACTCACACGCGTGGTGAAGACCAGGCGCAAGATCTGAGTGTTGCAGCGCCGCAAAGTGCTGGCTGGTCTCTTCGAAGCAGTAAGAAGAAAGCCCGCAGCGCGAGGAAAGCGAGCCATAGCACGGGCCCTCGGGAACCAGCTGCCGCCCACGCACCAATGGCGATTCTCAGGGCTTGCAACTTTGATGGAGAGGCAGGGATAGGCTGGCAGCACAAGAAAACACTTTCAGGCACGCATGGTCCTTTCGGAGGGAACGGACCCCGCAGGAAGAAAGCCAATCTTGTGTGAAGCGAGGGGCGCCGCGGAGCGCGTCGGCTGCCTCGTTTAGCTGCGCAACACAGCAGCCTGCCGTGTCGAGGAAGATGGCACTGGCCACGAGGCAGTCCTCACTACACGCATGGTCGGCCAAGTCGGCGTCGTCTGCTGGAATGGCGCAACGGGCGGTGCGACCCGACGCCTGTTCGGCCTGTCGCAACAAGACTGCACAGAATTCCCCAGAAGGGTGCTGTGAGCACAGCACCTCCGGCGTAGCGTTGAGAGCTCCCGAAAACGGCGCGGGAAGCAGGTGCGCGATCGCTGGATCGCTGCAGGCACCCGAAATCTGAAGTTCCAAGAGGCGAGGGTATTGTGCATAGAAGCAGTCAGTGGCGCAAAGATCTTCAAGCTGCCCAGGCCTCGCAGACATAGGATCTGCACGGAGCTGCGCAATTCGGAACAGCGTGCGCGCGCAATCAACGTCGCACAGCATGTCGCGCAACAATACAGAGCATGCGCCTGCATCTGTGCCGAGCGCTGCCGTAAGATTGGCACAGCCTCCGCCGTCCAGCTCCTCCTCCGGTAGCGCAGCGTCCGCGCACCATGTCAGGTTCGCGTCTGCGACATAAGTGGTGAGCCTTGTGTCTGTCGATCGGCAGCGGAAGCCGCCGCCGCGACAGAAAGTTGGCTCCACCGTCGAGAATCGTAAGCAGGTCCCGACCACAGCATCGTGGTCGAAGGCAATACAGCCTTCAGTGTCTGAGCAGTTGAGCGCACATCCGCGCACACCTCCGGTACCAAGCCCGGTCTCGATCAGCCCGCCCAATGGAACCCCGGCCTCCACGGAAACGAAGGATTCACGGGAATAGTAGCGCACTGAGTCCCTGGGGTCACATGCAAACCCGCAAGGTCAGGCACTACTTGTCATGGATACACCTGCTCAACACGTCATGGCGCCGCGCTGGGATCTCCGTCGGAGCTTTTGAGGCGTCGGGGCGTCACCCAAATGAGCAATCAGGAACCGGCAGCTCCGCAGGTACCTCACTGCCCGCGCACGCACCACACGTGCCGCAGAAGCCAGATGAATCGCCAATCGCCGCAAACTCAGGAGGACACTCCTGCCCGCATTCACAGGAACGTTGAACGGAAAGCGCAGCAGGCGGCGGAGGTGCGCGCGCGCGGGGAGACAGGGCGTGAGATAACGAGCGGGGACAAACAGAGTCTCCGGGGGCCTTGCATGTACCACTGTCCGTGACTGGGTCGGCACACCAAATGCCGAGCCCGGCGTATGCACATGAGGCACAATCAGAGCAGGCGTGCGGGTTGAGGAACGAGCAGCCATGGGTTGAGGAACGAGCAAGTGTCGGCGAGCACGTGTCGGCGAGGCAGAGGTGATTGCGGCACGCTTCAACTCCGTCGACCGTCACATTACACGCTCCGTCAGAACAGGTAAGGATTACCTCCCGCGAGAACATGCTGCGCTCCTCCCTGCAGGTTTCGCCCACTTGGCGGCATTGGGGAGGCGCGGCGCAGCACATGTCAGCGCAGATGCACCCCATTCCGCACCCGTGCTCGCCCAACAGCTTCCGCCCAGCACCACGCTGCCCCCCCAGGTATTGATCCGCCAGCAAGGCTCGCGCCCCAGATACCACAGCTTCGTGCTGTCTTTGTCCCGTTGCTGCCAGTCGCCTCGTGGCCATCGCATCCGATGCAACTTGAAACTCTCCCGTGATCATCGACTTGTCGCGGGGAACGGAGAAGTTGTGCTGGAAGCTGAGCGCTCCTTCAAGATCAGCCTCCAGTGTGTACGAGCCCCAAGGCAGCACGAGTGCCCAAAGGGGCGTCCACACATCGTCTTCGATATCCAGGTCTTTCCCCAGGGCTCGAGACAGTACCTCGTTCCGCAGCTCGTCGAACACCCTGACCTGTGCCCCACTCCAGTCCTCTCCAGGCTTCAGTCCTGACAAGGTGAGTGGTACTGGATAGTCCCACCGAATCGCCGTTTTAGTGCAAGACTCGCTTGCGGAGGCATCCGCCGACGAGCGCTCATCGACCAGCGATCCGAGCAAGATGGTGATTGCAAACAGCCAGCTGGGTCGTCCCAGTTTGGGCACAGCCGGGGCCCAGTCCCTCTTCAGCATCAATGCAAATGTTTCCGGCACGTTTCGCGCATCGCGACACCCAGCACCGTGTCCCCAGCTTTGGAGCTCTCCTCAACCCCACGGCGTCGCTTCGATGCTGATTGTGACTTTGAGAAGTCAACATCGATTTCCACGCTGCTGCCACTTGGGGGACACGGGTGGCGCCCACAGTCACTGAAGCCATTACTGCTGCATTGAAGTTCTGCGCTCGTGCTGCAGCTCAGGAATCAGAGGGCTTGAGCACGCCTAAGGCACTGTCCCGATTCACCAAACTGGGCTACTTTGGCGAGGCAATCCTGACATCGAGGTGGAACCAGGGAAAATGCAGCACGGACAGGATCTCAACGGAGAAAGCTCAGGGCGGCCCGTTGTGCCGCTGACTGCTCCGGAGGCTGTTGAGGTGCGAATTCAGTGCTCTCCTTCCAAGTTCCAAGGCTGTGCAACTTGCTCCCTAGTTCGACAGGGTATTTTGTGCCTTTCTTGGCGGGGCGCGCAACCTCATCCTCAGCGGCGTGCATTTCCACATAACCGTATTGCGAGTAGCAGGATCCGGTTGAAGCGGGCGTGGTACGGCGCGGGTTGATCCGCTTCCTAGTTGTTGTGCTCGACTGCTCCGAGAGTATGAATCAGCGCGACATGCGGCCCTCGAGGATGGAGGTGGTTGCTCAAGTGGTCAAGACTTTCATCGACAACTTCTTCGACCAGAATCCAATCTCGCAGTTAGCAATCATCGAGTTGCGTGATTCCGCGGCAAATCGCATCACAGAGCTGTCGGGCAACGCCCGGAATCACAAAGGTATTGCCCATGGTCGAATCGAGCGGTGCCCCGCGCTTGTCCACAGGCCCTCGTTGAATGTGTCGCTTGATGTTTTAGAGTGCTTCGAAATATGAATATCAAAAGTCTCATCAGACTGTCGTTCCCACGACAATCAGTCTCGATTCAACGCAGCAGCGGAAGGCACATGCTGACTGCCATTGCGTGAATCGTTCTTGCCTCGTTTCTCTCCTCACCTGTCTGCATTCTTGCCACGTGCAGCCCAACTGGACAAGCAGCTTCGTGAAACCCGCAATCTGGGAAAGGGGAAGGCGTCAATCAGGTGTGCGCCCCTTCAGGTAGGATTACTCCTAGCAGGCAAAATCTGATACTCGCATGCATGCCTGGATTGCGTAATGTGCTTTCCTTCCTCTTGCATGTTACTGGCCGTAGGCAAGTCGTTCGCACTGCGTGATGTGCCGCTGATGCTTGCAGAGCGGGCTTGGAACGAGCGCACAAGATGCTTGAAAGTCAAGCGTTACAAGCGTTATATGGGACGAAGGAGGTGAGAACTAGCCCCGAAGTCCCTGCGTGTAATTGCTGTGTTCGACAGTGCCATGAGGGATACACGGCTACACTTGGTGATACGTTCTTCACTTGCAGGTACTTTTCGTCTATGGCTCTCTAAGCTCCGTCGACAGAGGGAACGTATTCGAAATGGTTCTGCTAAACCGTTTCGAGCTAGCTTGCCTGTTCGTGGAAAATATGCAAAGTGCCTGCTTGAAAACAAAAGTTCCTGATCACCTTGGATGTCACAGATGGAAAAAATGAATGAGGAAAAAATCAAGGTTTAAGAAGCTAAATTCAACCAACCCTTTTCATCGAAAGATAGACTAGTTCTTGCTCGTCCTTTTCGACAGAATGGTTTCGTGCTGTGGAACTGATTGATAGTTTGAAGTGTGAAATGCGGTGTTGCAAATCATGGCAGGTTAGTTGTGTTGGCCTGGCAGCAGAGCTCTTTGTCGCAAAAACAATCTGCAAGAACTCTGGTGGAAATTACAAGGTACGCAGAAACCGTCGACCCTCGCTGGCTCCAACAGTGCACGTCCAATGTAGTTGAGATCATCGATATTTTATCACCACCCCTGCTTCAGGTTGCAACGCACGTCACAGAGCTTCGCGATATGATCCTGGAACACACGACACCTGCTGTAATATTACAGAAGCAGAACGAGGTAATAACAGTTTCTGCATATGGGATGTGGGTCGGATTGGCCAAGCGCCGTCAGGTTCGTTGCCTTGACCACAATTTTCTTCAAAAAATCTTGGCGCCCTGTAGCGCTGGCTTTGTTGACGGTTCATAATCGTTCGTACACAGGGTCTTCTGCAAGGTTGGGAATGTCCACGGTGCCATGTCCTGGCTAAAGACGTGCCTTCGGACTGCGAAGTCTGCTCTCTGAAGCTACTATCGTCGTCGCACCTCGCGCGCTCGTACCATCACCTTTTTCCGGTTTCGCCATTTAGGGACAAGGCACGCTTGTCGAACCGCATTTTTCACTGCCACCCAGCCAGCCCTGGCAATCGCGTAACTGGCAAGATCGGAGGTAGGTTATGGAAAATCAGGAACAACACTGTCGTGCATGTGGCAGATTATTGCCTCATGGAAAAAACGCTTTCTCTTGCAGGCGAACTAGCACCATTCGCTTCTGAATCTGTTCTAAGTTTTTGTTTCAGCGATCTAAAATTGTTGAACATCTTGCTGGACGGCTGAAGATTAGTCGGGATCATTTTGCTACGAGAAATGACCTCAAAACAACTTGATTTGTAATGCGATATGCGCTGTTCGCAGGAGATGCCAATCAATGTTTTGCAGAGAGTGCGATGGGTTCATTCATGAAATGCTACATGTTTGTCCCGGATGCGAAGGCAATTTGTAGTGAGAAGAAATTTATTGGCGGTGTATCAGTATTTGAGTGAACACAGTAGCCACTTGTTCAGCAAACAAGACTCAACTGCAACCTCACGCATTTGCTGGAGAATGATTACTGATTCGCATTGTTTTGCCCCTGCGCTTCATATGTGTTGGGCATGAGCTGCAACATTCAGTTGGTTTCTTGAATTGTTTAGGTAACTGAACAGTAGTCGGGATCATTGTGCGACGAGAATTCACCTGCGATGCTTCCTTGCTCGCTCGAAGAATTCAGTTCTGATCAGTGAATACTTTGATCCCACCACGTTTGCTTATCGAAAATTCGGACACTCATACGAATCGCACGTCCCCTGGTCCTTCAGAATCCTTGCCTGAAACAGCATCTGTTCTACCAGACACAAAATGAATCTGTCCGACTTCCATCCTGAGAGAGCAATCATTCATGCTTATCAGCCTGTTTTCCCAGATAGAAACCACGGGATGAGGAATGCCGCCATAAAAACAAAATCGAACTTCTACGCGCAAAAACAAACAGAACACACGGAAGTCAACTCTCCACATTCTATTTTCAACTCTCTCTCACTCCTTCTGACGGGTGATGAATCTATGAGAGATTCACTCATTGACAGACCTCGGCGACGCCCGTAGGTGATTTGATGGCACGCGAGGGATGACAGGAGTGCCCCAGAGAACCAAAAGAGGGAGGGAACCAGGCAGGGAGAGAGGCACGGAGAGAGAGAGAGAGAGAGAGAGAGAGAGAGAGAGAG
>ENA-UOXV01006341-UOXV01006341.1-marine-metagenome-genome-assembly--contig:-NODE-6341-length-12480-cov-5.352596_pt1 | contig 12480 bp, 14 predicted proteins | sample MGYA00238165_ERZ766961 | MGnify/ENA primary metagenome ERZ766961 (study PRJEB28924, sample SAMN03173240) | marine metagenome | biome: Marine; feature: Water; material: Subsurface seawater | place: North... | reverse complement strand
AACATCTTGTCCAAGTTCAGCCATTGGACTTTGCGCCTACGCCCAGTGGTCGTGCCATATTCCCGACCCACGTCGCCCACCCGCGCCAATTCGGCATCATCAAGGAGTTCTTCCGGAAAGTCGGGATCAATACCCGACCGAGTATCATAAATCTTCGTCGCACCATATATATTGCGTATATGTTGCGGAGCAAATCCCAAACTGCACGCCCCATATGGAAGCGTCGTGCTCGACGTAACATACGGATAATTCCCCCGCGTAATGTCTAACCAAAAGCCCTGTGCCCCTTCACACAATATCGTTCCACTCAGTTCTTCGTCCCACATAAAGTCGCGCAAAGCATCCACGTCCTTCGCCCTAATCCCCACGCGGGCATATTTATCGCGATAACAAGGAGCAATCCCCCGACATGTCGTCCCTTGTCCCGAATAATTCTTCTTGTCTTCGTCAATATGCGGTGTAGTCACAATATGCGCCTTAGGCGAGATTTTGATATAAGACGTATCAAACCCGCACCCATTCAAATAATCCACTTCGTGAAAGAACGACTCCACATTGACAACACAATCCGGACCTATAATGGATGGCACGTTGTAAAATATTCCACAAGGAACAAGATGCGTTTTATATTTATGTCCGTCTTTGTAAATCGTATGACCTGCGTTGTTGCCGCCCGCCCATCGACAAACCATATCGTATTTACCCGATTTCGCCAAACACGCAATCACCTTCCCTTTTGCTTCATCGCCCCAGTTCAATCCACAACAAATATCAACGTGTTGTATAACCATATTACAAGTTCTTATTATAGCCTTTTTATATTTTCCTTTCTATTTCCATTTTCATTGTGTTTTACACCTTTGAACATTTAAAACGCCGATGTATAAAAAATGATTTAAAAATTAAATTTTAAATATAAATAAATAAAATGAATGATACCGTATTTCAAAAAGGAAAGCATAAAGGGAAAACCTTTAAGGATGTTAGAATAAATCATACTGAATATTTTATATTTTTAATTACACAACCAGCTGGTAATGTTTATGATTATTTTGATTTTATAAAATATTGTATGGAATATATAAAAGCAGAAGATGTTGAATAATAATCTTTATAGTCGGCGTTTTAAATGTTCAAAGGTGTAATAATACAATTGTAAACTTCATCAATTTCGCAGCCTTCTACATATATTTACATACAAGGTCTGATAAATTGTAAATACCCATAGCAGAGATAATCCCATCCGCATAGTTATAAACCATAGAACAAACGCAGGCATCGCAACAAACAGCGTGTCGGAATATGCAATAAGCAAACACCAAGGCATAACAACGTATATCACCGCAAACATAATCATGCCACCAGAAAAAGAGAGCGGACGATTATCCGCCAAGTATCGCGAACAATTATCCAATAAGCAATATAAGAGCGCATAAAAAACGGCGAACCGAAAGCGCACAACCAAGAATAACTGCGAACAAACTAACATATTGTATAACGCAACCACATATTTCTCTCTGCGCAAGTCATGATATAATGCACGATACGCATAATACGCGGCATGTATCATCAACACCCCGCCTCCAATATGTGAATAACCATAAACACGGGTGCTGACATGATCGCTCAACCAAGACATCGCCATCCATTGCGGGGGCAACAGCCACCACAACATACGATGGTCATATCGAACCATAATCACATCAACAAATCCATGATATAATTCAATCGCAAATGCATAAGAATCATGATATAACCAGAGCCCGAGTATAACGGAATGCCCGAGAATAATAATGGAATAATACGCACATATTATAAAAAAAACAGGTATCATGTGTGACCTATAACTATTTACATATATGCAATGCAAAACTTTATATATGTAATAAAATGTATTTTCTACAAATGCAGACTCACCGAACCGAAAAGAGCACACGATTGCTAACAATGCCGTCCACATTATATCGGCATATAAATCGTTCTTGATCAAACGATTTGCATGTATAAACAAACAGTTTTACATCTAGCTGTTTGCAAACGCGCACAAGATGGTGAGACAATTGCGTCCAATGAACCGACAAGAAATGCATGTCCTTCACCAACATGCGCAACTCGTCGTCGGAAAACATAGAATCAGTAATGAAGCCAACCCGCAACTCGGGGATGATTTCTTTAATTTTGTGTAAATGATTGCGATTAAACGCACCCACCATAATTTTGTCACACGGAATATGTGGGCGTACCGACAATAACGTAGTAAGTGCGGACACAATGCCCGGACCACCCTTCAAGTCTAAATATAATTCAATATTCGAAGCAGCAATATCAATTTCATCAAAAAACTGGGCCAATGTTAATACGTTCTTCTCGCCCTTCTTGATTTCACACATTGTATTATACGTGATTTCATTGATCAACCGCGGCCCCACATATATATCGTGATGTATAACAATCGTTCCACAAGAACAAACTATAATGTCCATTTCAACAACATCAAAGTTGTGTTTGATAGCACCTTTGAACGCGGCCATCGTATTGTCATCAAATATAGCAGAGAACCCACGATGTGCTATTTTCAATGTTCGTTTTCGAATAATATCTAAAAAGTCCATTTGTTTATATATTATCAAATCATATATAAACAATTTTTTCAAAAATCAAGCGAGACCTTATATCGCGAGACCTTGCTTGAAATAAAGGGCAGCAACAAACGAGCCTAAACCCATGACCCAGACATGAACCCAGTGAGGAGGACACTTCTTCACGCCAATCTTGGCGGCAAAGTCGCAATGTGTGCGGTGGGTCGCAAGACCCCAGAACAAGGCATTCACTAAGAAAAACAAGACGAGTAACTGGTTCAACATGGTAATGTATCTATATAATAACCCCAAGACATAAATCCAATTAAGATACAATGAGTGCGACCGTGGCCAATCCTTGTAACATACATAGGGATTTCGCAGTATTGGTCACAGGATAAATATCACCGTAGCCCAACAAACAACCAGTAATCACCGCAAAGTAAATGCGATTGAACAATTTCTGGTAAAGCGTGGGATGCACTTGGTCGGCTTCCAATTCGGTTTCTTCCACAACGTCTTTGATTTCTTTTGTTGCCACATCGATTTGTTGTTCCTTTGCGGCACCAGACACCGAGGGTTCATATGAGAAGAGCCCGACAAACCCTTCTTTGTCACGATGAATAGACATTTGCTCGCGGACAAAGTTTTCGCGGAGTTCTTTCTTGGCTTTCTCCTTTATGACCTCGTCTTTTACGGCTTCTTGGTATTTGTTGACTCCGGCAAAGTGAACGTCGTCCAATGTCCAATACACAATACTAAATACGAACATCAGGACGAAGAGCACATACACTTTTGCACTCGGGCGAAAATGAGACAAAACTGACATGATATATATTATGTCACGAAAGAAAATGCCATCGAAATGAAAACGACACTCGTCCAGCAAAGTCCAGAAAATTGATTACTTTTGCCGTCAGAGGGTAGAAGAGCACAAAGACCATCCTAATAGGACCCGAACTAACAAAACAATCAGACCAACCCAAGGACGCAAGACCAACCCTCAAGGACGCAAGACCATTTCTTAGAAAATTGATTACTTTTGCCATCAGAGGGTAGAAGAGCATAAAGACAATCCTAATAGGACCCGAACTAAATCCCAAAACCATCCGAAATAGGACCCGAACCATTTCTTAGAAAATTGATTGCTTTTGCCATCAGAGGGTAGAAGAGCATAAAGACCATCCGAATAGGACCCGAACTAAATCCCAAAACCATCCGAATAGGACCCGAACCATTTCTTAGAAAATTGATTACTTTTCCCTCACTGCTTTCCTTTGACAAAAACAATGAACAAACAAACGACCAGCGCTATGATGCATATGAAAAAAAAAGACGCTTCTATATACGACGAATACTTTAATTTTGCTCATACGTATAGTGAAAAATACAATCAAACAGAAACAGCCCGTGTTATGAAGACGGCATCTGCCCGTCTTCCCCAAGAACTCCTCGACCATATCTATAGCTACACATGCAGCTACAAAGACAGGAATAGATACCTCCTCCGGGGCAGTAGTTCTGGAGAGAGACACGCTTGGCTACACAACAGCGACATCCGCATAAATGGTAAGTATTACGACTTAAGACGTCTATGTTTGAACCTTCCAATGAATCAGCTCATGGACATTGCTGAACGGATGAACAAGGTCTTCAAACTCAAACATACTGAAGCTGACATACCCGGAATGTCGTATGTGAACTGTGTTGGTAACCGTGTCAAGTACAACCATCCGGCTATACATGCATTGCATAATACGGATCGTGAGGTTGCTGTACAACGGAGAGTCAAAAATCTCCGCCTACAATGGGGATTCACGACCACGAAGACCGGCGTCACATTATTCAATCTGTCAACTGACGAAAACGGTAGGGATGTTTTCACTAGCCGACATGAGTGCAGTTACATCTATAATTCGTGGATGTATCTGTGTAACTTCATCATAGATACCAGTAAGTTTTGGTCTAATACAGAGATACTAGATCCGAAATACGACCAGTATATCCAGAAGACATTATATAATTTCCTTCGCCAATTGGTATTGTCGCCGAACGTTCGAAAAGCAGCCAGTCAAAAGCAATTTCAAATAAACCTTCCTGCTCATGGTAAAACGGTTTGGAAAGACATCTATCGCCGAAGAAATGCGTCACGTCGCCAGACGAGGCACGAAGCAAATCAAGTCGCTCGTGCCAGAGCACGCGAAGAACTCAAGCAATCTCGTCAAGCGGCGCGAGACGCCGCAAAGGCAGCCAAGGTAGCCAAGCGAGAAGCAGCCAAGGCAGCCAAGGTTGCCGAGAGAGACGCCGCAAAGGCAGCCAAGGTTGCCGAGAGAGAAGCAGCCAAGGCAGCCAAGGTTGCAGAGAGAGAAGCCGCCAAGGCAGCCAAGGTTGCAACCCGACAAGCAGAGAGAGACGCAGCCAAGGCAGCCAAGGTTGCCGAGAGAGACGCAGCCAAGGCAGCCAAGGTTGCAGAGAGAGACGCAGCCAAGGCAGCCAAACAGTCCAACCGCAAACCAGTCAAGGTGGCAACCAAGAAACCAGCTCCCAAGCAAGCTGAGGACCAAGAACCCCCCGCTGAGAAAATAATAGTCCGAGTCACACCAGAGCCAGTACTTCCACCAGAGCCAGACCAGTTAGACGACTACAAGCTACGTAAAGCGGAAGAGTGGAAGCGAAGACAGCAACCATAAAAGCGGAAGAGTGGAAGCGAAGACAGCAACTGCAACCCACGGAGAGTAGATTAGAAACACCATTATCAGTATAAAGACATTCCTTCCTGTATATTTAACCCTTATAATGAACACAACCCTTTTTTTAATCGATCACAAAATAGAGTCCAACAGTGCCGATATAGAAAAACTAGAACAGCACATCGCCACCACGACAACAGAAAACTACAAGAGCATCGCCAAATATTATAACTGGTCTCATTTGAACAATCCCAACTTGGTAGCGGCGAAAATGATTGAACATCATCGAAGTTTGAAATCAAAACATAGATTTTTATTAAGACAACGAGAACCTGAAATAAAAAAACTCAATAAAAATATTGAAAAACATAACAAAAGCGTAGAAGAATCATGTAAAGTTCTCAACATATTACCAAATGATTTATTGAGAGTCATCGCGGGTTATATATTGAAACCGAAGTTGTCATAAATCATGACAAAAAAACAGGGCAAACAGGGCAAACAGGGTTTTTTATTAGGGCATTCGCAAAGGTTTCTTAAACCGGGCATTCGCAAAGGTTTCTTAAACCGGGCATTCGTCAAAGTGAACCCGGCGATCACCAGTGTTCATAGTCTCAATCGAGTCCATATCATGTATCTCACCTTCTTCGGCAACAGCTCCGACAGAGCATTCGGTATCGGCGGGAGCCGCATCCGCATTTAACCGGAATGTAGACGCAAGCGGGTCAGTCTCCACGTATCCGTTAACAAACAAGCTATTCTTATCCGATTTAGTATTCGTTTTATTACGAGGACGCAAATCGGTAGATTGGTATCGGACATCTGGATGGAAATAGTCTCTCCATTCCCCATACCGTCCCATCTGCGATTCTGTTTCCGCCAAGTATCCGACAACGTCGCTCAACAAGAACTTATTACGCATATGAGAAATCCCATTCACATAAATGTGCCACAGATCAAGAACGCCCCCCAGAAACTGGGGAGGAATGTCAGACTCATCAAAGGTGTTGTAAATGAAGTATCCAAGACACATCCGGTGCAGTTCCTTCACATACCAGTTGATGAGAGTGGGGCGGGATTTCACTTCTTCGTAAGTCACAATAGAGTAGGTCATTGTATTATGTTATATTGTATTGTATTGTATTGTATTGTATTGTATGTAAATGCGAGAAAGTAATCAATTTTCTACGCAAAAAACACACACCAGGTTCTCACAATACAATAAAAAATAACAAAAAAACATTAACAATCAAACAATAATAAACAAACAAACATATATTATGTAATTATGAAAATAGAAGACGACGTGAAATTAGATTTCAGTGATGTCCTGATCCGCCCCAAGCGCTCGACATTGAACAGCCGTTCACAAGTTGATATGAACCGCCAGTTCACATTCAAATATTCGCCCAAAACATGGAGCGGCGTCCCCGTCATTTCGGCAAACATGGACACAACCGGCACATTCGAAGTATACAATGTATTACACCAACACAACATCATAACCGCCATGCACAAGTTCTACACACTCGCAGATTATCAAGAAGCCCAAATAAAATACAGTTTGAACCCACAATATTTCATGGTCTCCACTGGTATAGGCAATGCTGCGTTTGAACGTCTCAATGAAATCCTCCGCAACATTATTTGTGATTGGATCTGCATTGATATTGCAAACGGATACATACAAGATTTCATATCGTTTTGTGCGAAAGTCCGCGAGTCGTTTCCCGATAAAATCATTGTAGCGGGGAACGTGGTGAGCCGCGAAATTACGGAAGAACTCATATTGAGCGGCAAAGTGGATGTGGTAAAAGTCGGCATCGGTCCGGGAAGTGCGTGTACAACCCGATTGAAAACGGGAGTAGGCATGCCTCAATTATCCGCGGTCATAGAATGCGCCGATGCGGCACACGGAGTAGATGGACACATCATATCCGATGGTGGTATTACTTGTCCGGGTGATATGGCAAAGGCATTCGGTGGCGGGGCCGATTTCGTTATGATGGGCGGTCAATTCGCGGGACACGATGAAAATCCGGGGGAACTAATTGAGGAAAACGGTCAAAAATACAAGACGTTTCATGGAATGAGTAGCGATACGGCAATGAATAAGCATTATGGAAAAGTTGCGGCATACCGAGCGTCAGAAGGACGAACCATAAAACTGAAATACAAGGGCAAATTGAACGATACTGTGTTGGACTATTTGGGCGGAGTTAGGAGCACATGTACGTATATAAATGCAAAGACTGTGAAACAAATCGCAAAATGCTGCACTTTTGTGCGAGTAAATCGGCAACTGAATATGGTGTATGCATAGGGCGATAACAAGCAAAGCGATAACAAGCGAAGCGATAACAAGCGAAGCGATAACAAGCAACGCGATAAAAAGCAACGCGATAAAAAGCAACGCGATAAAAAGCAACGCGATAAAAAGCAAAGCGTATAAAATTGATTACTTCATAATACAAAGTAACCAATCAATAAAACAAACGAGAACAATGTGTCAACCAAAAATCTACGAATGCAGCACTTGCAAAGAAGAATGCAATGAAGGTCACATTTGTGAAAATTGCTGGCATCCAACATGTGACCACCAAGATTGTGGTGTCATGCTCACGAGTGACTGCGCATATGCCCGCAGAGGCCACTATTGTATACCATGTTTAGATAAGATGTCAATCGAATATTATATGGCCGAGCCAGATCCATATCAAGAAGAAAACGAATATTTTGAACCCCAATAAAAAAAACTCATCATATTATAACCATGTATCCAGTTACAACATTGACGGTGGACCAAACCGCCATCAGTATTGCCGCAATATTTGTATTCATATTAATCATCACAGGTAATTTCATAGGAGAACTCTTGCCATGCCGCGTCCGCACCATACTATCGAATAACATGGCTGTAAAGCATGCATTCGGTTTTTTCACGCTTTTTTTCTTCGTTCTTCTTACCATTCCTGAACTCAAAGACACGAATATGTTTTACACAACGACAATATTATATGCAATTTACATTATGATGTCTAAGACACATTATGTGTTTTGGTTTATCATATTCGGTCTCATCGGTATCCTCTATTTGCTTCATATAATTGGCGGCGCCGACCCAAATGAAATTGACGACGAAGAAACCGACGCAGAAAAGTCCGATGAAAAGAAGGAGGTCATCATAAAACCCAGCCCTTGGTTGGGCAAAGAAACCATTCGTCTTTCAAAACAGGTTCTCGTATATATGATTGCATTTATGTTACCCACGGGGTTTTTGGTATATTTGGGAGAAAAGAAGTTGGAATACAAGAACAAGTTTAGTTATTTCCAGTTTTTATTGGGCAAACCATCGTGCTTACATGAGTCTCCAAAGTTACATTTTGTCAAGAGTCTCCGTGCAGCATTTTCCCGATATTAACAAAACCAAAAAAACAATAAACCAAAAAAACAATAAACCAAAAAAACACATAAATAATTATCACAATAGCATATTAAACATGCAGTCATCATATCCCAAAAAATCATATCCAAAATGCTTCATAAGTCCTCCATTCGGGAATTATGTACCCACTAATAAAAACATTATATCCATCAAAGGTAGTTATACATTGGAACCGAGGGGGGGTCTAATCACACAAATCCTCACCACGCTGCGGTATTCATACGAACACGGTGGATGGCGAAACAAAATTGGTTTAAGAAACAAAGGAATCGATTACGCAATTAGTCAATACAAAAAAGATCCGAGTTCTCCCGCAATATACAGTATAGCAATCCTTTCGCCCACAGATATTCCAAAAATATTAGAAAAACTCCCCGATAAGATGAACGTAGAACTCAACATAAGCTGCCCTAACACGGAGAAAAACATGATATCCGACGGATTGAAGCCATTTTTGAATCCAACCCGCGAATGGTGCGCAATTAAATTGTCGCCCCATACACCGCAAAGTCAAATCGATATGTATTACGACCAAGGATTCCGCCAATTTCATTGTAGTAATACGCTGCCGACGCCGAGAGGAGGTGTGAGCGGTTCCATATTACGTAAATATACGAACAAGCATATTGATTATATTCGCGAAAAGTATCCTGATGCGGAAATCATCGCCGGAGGCGGCATACAAACAACCGACGATGCGTGTCAATATTTGGAGCGCGGAGCGAACCATATAGCGGTTTCAACATTATTATTTTGCCCGTATAAGGCAGCCAAGTTTTTCTATAATTGGTTGTAATACATAAACAACAAACAACCACCCCCCAAAAACAATCACACCCAAAAACAATCACACCCAAAAACAATCACACCCAAAAACAACAAATATATAATAAAACCAATTTCTATTATATATTATAAGACAATCGCTTACTTACGGCGAGTGGAGCGAGACTTGCGGCAGAAAGTGCGCTTTTTGCCGGAGGCGACCTTGCACCCACGGACCTTCTTGCATCGGTTGGGTTCGGAAGTCTTCTTACCCTTGCAAAGGGACTTGTTTTTCTTCATGGTACGGTTATTGGGGGAACGAGCGGGCATGATTACTATCAATATATATTATGTAAATAAAAAAACGCCTCCCTAATGAATGATGACAACACGGTCAATGTTAGTAAAGTATATATGAAACCAATATAAATATAATACGCGCTATATAACAACAACAACAATGCAGATCTTCGTAAAGACACTTACCGGTAAAACAATCACGCTAGATGTGGAACCCAGCGACACAATTGAGAATGTAAAGGCGAAAGTCCAAGATAAAGAAGGCATACCTCCAGACCAGCAGCGCCTGATTTTTGCGGGGAAACAGTTAGAGGACGGAAGATCGTTATCAGATTATAATATTCAAAAGGAGTCGACGCTACATTTGGTGTTACGACTCCGTGGTGGCTAAATATATTCAATAATTATAATTAAATAATTATAATTAAATAATTACTATTAAATAATTACTATTAAATAATTACAATTCAATGTAATATAGATTCTCTGCAAATGCAACAAACCGTTCCAGTATCGCGGTTCATTCGTATGTTTTGAAACATACATGCATTGCATATTTTGTGACCACACTGCGGTATCATGTATCCAGTCGTCCCGATTGGCTCCATGCAAACAGGACAATCCACTTCATCACAATCCAATTTCTCCTTTTCATAATCGGCTTTTTCAAATACTTTTTCCGATGGACCAATTATTTGTTCCATCAGACGATCACATTTTGATATGCAATTGTGAAAAGACGCGTTGTCATATGACTGCTGGAAACGCGTAACCGATACGGGAGACCGCGACAATTCCACATCTGAAATATATCGAGCAATGTCCTCCACTGGATTCCGCAAAGTCTTCTGCTCCAAATATTTTGGCATGGTTCCCTTTGTCAAGAATGCATTCATCTCATTCTCATCGCGCTGGTTTTGCAGCAAACGGTCTACGTCGGCAAACATTGTTTTCGTTTTGTTTTGTTTTCGTTTTGTTTTTCAAATACTTAACCCAATAATTTTTCAATCAATTTTTTACACTTCGTTTAGTTAAGGCTACACCACATATACATATAATATATAATGCTTACTCAACCTCTCAATCCGGCTGCACTAAAAGATTATGCGTTGAATCAAATCCCATCATACGTGTTATCCACCGCGGGTATTTATGCGTCATGGACCCTCGTTCATTATGCATCGGCACATGCATACGCAAATTATTGCACTGAATGGTCTTTGTGGGGCTTTATCACAAGTCCCATTCAAACCGTCAATCCCGTATGTAAAGGTCTCAATTGGGTCGTATATACTGGTTCGAATACGATGAGCAGCATATTTGTAGTAATGGGAACATGGGCGACTTCCCGGGCAATTCAATATACGTTGAAATAATCAATAATCATTATCATAACATATCATAAAAACACCCACTATGTATGATATGTTACAACTCACAAACATGCCAAAAATATGGCATCATAAAAAGAAGAAGGATTCACATGAACGAAAAACCGTGGACATGGGAAAGTATCGACGATCACATATGATGAGTTGTTTAGATGATGACGATAATACAACAATAAGTACTGACATCGAAACTGGAACAAATCATACCGAAGAAACGCAACAAATTGAAGAAATGCAACGAATTGTAAACGGTGAAATGCAAGTTTTAACAATAGAGGAACACGGACAAAACGAAGAAGAACCAAAAGAACAAAACGAAGAAGAACCAAAAGAACAAAACGAAGAAGAACCAATGCCAGAATTAGAAGCACATGCCGAAAATAAAGACCAACCACAACGCCGCAATACAGTTCATGTAACCAACACAAATAAAACATTCATCGACGACGAACTCGCCCTTATACGTAATCATCGCAAGTTCAGTAAAATGATTTCCGATGCGTATTATGGGACCGTATCAATAAACTCCACCACACTTGATATTATTTCTATTTATTTGAAAGGTCAGAAAATATTGTTTGTGGAATCCAAGACATATTGCGAACAATGTTTATATACCATCATGTTGCCGACCATATTTATTTCCACATTGTGCACGGTTCTCAGCCCAGGCTTGAGTGAGTTTTCATTTAATCCGATATTGATTTCGTCTCTTACCGCAATGAACTCTTTCATGTTGGCACTCATAACATATTTGAAGTTGGATGCGAAAGCAGAGGCACATAAAACAACTGCATATCACTTTGACAAGTTACAAATTACATGTGAGTTTTATGCGGGTAAAATATTATTGGTGAAAGACGCAGACATGGAAAAAAATGTGAGCGATTTCATAAAACACGTGGAAACAAAGGTGAACGAAATCAAAGAGACGAATCAATTTATTATTCCGGAAATTATTCGGTACCGTTATGCCAAGATTTATTCTTATAATGTATTTACAGAGTTAAAACGTTATAAGACAGAGCATACAAAAAATATCGCCAAAACAATGCGAACATTTTGTGAGATAGAACAACAACTGCCACGTGTAGATACTGAGTTATGGGAATCTAGAAAGGTTTTGATTAACAAGCTCATTAATTATCGAAATATAGCTTATGATTTGAATAAAGAAGTGTATGATGAAATTGAAAAATACGAAGTCCAGCGCGAGAAAAACCGACACTGTATGTGTTTAAAAACGTGAGTTAAGAAACGTGAGTTAAGAAACGTGAGTTAAGAAACGTGAGTTAAGAAACGTGAGTTAA
>ENA-UOXV01006340-UOXV01006340.1-marine-metagenome-genome-assembly--contig:-NODE-6340-length-12484-cov-21.621772_pt1 | contig 12484 bp, 12 predicted proteins | sample MGYA00238165_ERZ766961 | MGnify/ENA primary metagenome ERZ766961 (study PRJEB28924, sample SAMN03173240) | marine metagenome | biome: Marine; feature: Water; material: Subsurface seawater | place: North... | reverse complement strand
GCCACGACAAGAATAATTTGGTCAAACTGCATGATGATCAGCATTCCTTGTTAAAAGGGTCGATCCAGCGCGCTGGATCGGATGAATTTTCTGCCTAAGCCAGTTAGGGCTATACACCTGTTTATAGGCATTTTAGAAGTATTATCAGATTTTTCCGTTGATGACGCCGCGACGCCGTGCCGCAGCAACAAGCTTGTTGCGCAAAAGGCAGACAGTTGTCATTGGGCGAACGCCGCCCGGCACAGACGTGATGGCGCCTGCCCGTTTTGCCGCTGCCTCAATTATTTTTTGCATCTGTCATGATTGTTTGCCCTTTTTTGATCGCGCCTATTACCCGGTTATGGTGACTTAGCTCGCAAAGCCTAGCCCACTATGCTGCTTTGTAGAAGGTTGCGCAGGAATTGCGCCAAAAGAAACAAGACGATCGGGCTGACATCAAGCGCCCCAAAATCTGGCAAGATCCGGCGTACCGGCCGCAATAATGGCTCATGGATCCGCGCCAGAACATCAATGATCATCCGCACAATTGGTTGCCACGGGTTAATAATTTTAAACGCGATTAACCAACCTGTCGCAAGATAGGCAAGCAGAGTCCAGATATAAAGATTGATGATCTGGTCAATGAGGATGGCAAAAGCATACATGAATATCGGCTCATCATGGTTTTTGTGGTTTGGTTTGGCGATTATACACCGTTCAAACGGCACTATAATCAAAACTGATTAGCAATGACAATCTTTCATTCACGAGCAGGCAAAGGCTTTGGTTTGGCCTTATTCCTGCCATCTACACAAGAGTGCATTATCATAAGCCTGTTGTGGTCATGCTCGTCGGCTATCTGACTCCAGAGGCAGTGGTCCCACAAGCATTGTTGTATAACAAAACCGAACGGGGAAGTTTTTTGCTGTTTCAGTAACGTCAGTTATTTCAAGAAAGCTGCAATGAAAAGCGCCCTCGAGCAAAATGGCCAAGGTCTAATTTTGATGCTGCGCATGTTTTACCAGGTTGGTATTTCGCACAAGGTTCGAACTAGTGTTGATGCCACACTAACGCGGACCAACGTCACCAAGAAAATTCAAGAACTCTTTAGCAACTTTGCTAGTCTGTTCGATGTGTTGAAAGTGTCCGCAGTCCTCTAGCAAGACAAATTTAGCATTTGGTAACTTTTGAGCCATTTCCCAGCTTGCATTCAGAGGCACCATCCGATCACAATCAGAGGCAATTATAAGCACAGGATCCGCAATTTCTTCCAAACGTTTAGTTAAATCAAACTTGCTACAGGCAAGAAAATCCCCGTGCACAGTTTTTGAGCCCGCATCCAGTATTCTTTGTTTGGCTTTTTCCCGAAAGTATCCTGCCATTAGCTGACTGTCTGCGATGGCCCCAGTTTTTTTATGCCATGAATATTTAACGATACTGTCGACAGTTGTTTCAAAGGTGTTTTGTAAACCTTCAAGAATAGCATCGTTGACAATCATCTTGCTCGCACCACCAATCGCTACGACCGAACAAATACGCCAATGCTGATTTAGTGAAGCGTTCAACGCGATTGCGGCACCCATAGAATGACCAACTAAGCATACGTTTTTGAGGTCCATCGCATCAATAAAATCTATGATGTCGCTCGAATACTCATCGATGCTTGATTTGCTCTTGCCTTCCGATTTTCCGTGCCCAGGTAAATCAACAGCATAAATCGAATAATCATCTAAACCGGCATTAAAAAGCCTTGCCACACCGTGGTTGCTTGGCGTCAACCCCATTGCTTTGGTCTGATCTTTGGGGCTGCGCCATGCCATCGGCCAATCAATCTCTTGCCCACCTGCGCCATGAATTAGAACTATTTTTGGGCTACCGATATCTCCAGAAATGCCATTGAAGCTGTATGATATCTCGTGATTTTTAATAGTAACTTTTGGCACTGACTCAATCCCAATAAAAATGCTTTATTAGTCGTTCGGTCCTTTAGAAAGAGAACGGATGACAAGATCACTAAAAACATCGCTGATATCTGCAGGAGATTGAAGGCCATCAGGTTTTAGCCATAGGCATGAGTAGAAATACATCCCCAAAAGGCCTTTTACAGCGATTTTATCGACAGCTCTGAACACATTTTGCTCAACACCTTCATCTATAGTTTTAGACCAGATTTTTTGGTATTCTGCATGCATACACATAACGTCATCATGTCGTGAACCTGTCAAAGACTGTACTTCGCGAAAACAGACAACTATTTCTGCTAAACTACTGCTGATCACAGTCATTAAGTGTCGGCTTAGTGCTTTTAAGCGCTGAATAGGGTCTGGATACTCTTTCACTATCCTATGGCCAGAATGAACCAAATCTGAAATGTACGTTGAAGCAATTTCGTGAAGAAGGTCTTCTTTGCTTTCTATGTGATGGTAGAGCGTTCCACGGCCAAACCCTGAAGCTGCCCCAATTTCAGCGACGCCAACTCCATTGTAACCCTTTTCTGCGAACAACGAAGCTGCCACCTTAGTTATCTTCTTTGCTTGTTCTGTTTGTCTCAATTTGCTCTCATCCGTTGATTAATACCAATTCGGTAAGTCGTTTTACTTTACTCTCTATCAAGTGATACTGATCACTTTGTGTATGCCCAATTATGATCTCGTCAAGAACTAATTAGTTTATGTCATTCATCAGACCAGAGATCATAATGTTGCAGCATTCGGCTGCAAGAAGATGGCCAAGAGTTCCTTTCAACTGACTAATAGAGTTTGGTTTTCCACTTGCAATAAAAAGGTAAGTCATCGATGACCGCCTGCTGTTTTCCAAGTTATCATGCACTAAATAGTGCGCGTGCCAAACTAAGAATTCTCGTGTGCTAAAGTCTTAGATTGTGTCGAACTAGCCTTCCGGAATAGCAAGTATATAGATTAGGTTCAACATCCCGAAAGGATGTAAAAAAAATTAACAGAAAAAATGATTTTTTAGAACTTATATCGTATTAAATGCTTGTATTGTACCGATTGGTCTATATAGTAATGCATGGGTCTTACTTACGAGTAAACGCGATCCTGCGTCCTTCCACTTTTGAAAACAGATTTAAAATAAAAAAGCCGGTCACATGTCCAATACAGAAAAAAAAGATGGTTGGGTAGGGGTTTTAAATGGCCAACCAAAAGTTGGTCAATTCAGTGAACGCTCTCGTGCTACTAAGATGAGCGACATACATTCATTTACTGAGATAACTGGTGATAAAAATCCAGTTCATTATGATGAGGAGCTTGCGAAGAAAACCCCGTTTGGAAAGCTCATAGTGCAAGGTGGTGTGACGACAGGACTCCTGAATGCCTGTGTTGCGGAAGACTTGCCCGGGCCTGGCACGGTGTTTTTATCAACTGAGCTTAAATTTTTAAAAGCAGTGGGAGTAGGAGAAGAGTTGACTGCTCGAGTCGAAATTGAATCGGTAAGAGACGACAAACCCATTTGCAAGCTGAAAACCACCATTACCGACAGTGCTGGTGACCTTTGTGTTGATGGCACCGCTACCACGTACACTATGGCGCTCGAAGGCCTCTAAAACGAAGAAAGCTTTTCAAAATTATTTAAACAGAAATACCACTAAGCAGGAGTGATAATATGTCAGAAGAGATGGAACTTGAAGGTGAGTGGGTAATGGGATGGCCCGATCGTAAACGGGCCCGTGTAATGCCAAGTAAAGACTCTGAAGGGCGAACTATATTTGCACGTTCTCCAGTACTTGATTTAGAGGGAGTGCTGACACCAACTGACGCCTATTATGTGATCGCTCAACTCAATATGCCTGATCCGGTTCATCCAGATGATTTCTCATTTTCAATCGGTGGAATGGTTGATAATCCAATTGAGTACACTCTTGAGGAAATTCGGAAGTTTCCGGGGCGCACAGTACGTGCAGTGACCGAATGTGCAGGAAATGATGGTGAATTTTGGGACTATATCGAGGAAGGTAAAAACGTACCGAAGCCCTCTTTGCGTATTGTCCAAGCTGAAGAAGGCGGTTGGCGCCAGTCTGGAGACGGCGAAGAGGCTCTAGACATTAATAATATCCTTCAGTCTATTCCAACTACGGGACTGGTCAGTGGTGGTGAATGGACTGGAGTGCCCTTTAAGACTGTGCTTGAGATTGCCGGCATACAAGAAGGCGCGGAGTCTGTCGCCCTTTATGGCTGGGATGAGGGCAAACCTGATCCAGTGACCCAATACCTCTCAGTCGGACGTACCGACTTTGATGTGGTTGACCCCGGTATCATCAATTACGCAAAGGCAATGCCGATCGAAAAAGCTCTCCATGAAGATACAATCCTAGCATGGGCTCACAACGGTGAGTACTTGACACATGTACATGGTGCCCCACTGCGATTAGTTGTGCCGGGCTGGGCTGGAAATTGGTGGGTAAAATGGATTGATAAAATAGAGGTGCTCGATCATACCCCAGATTTCTATTATCAGACCCACTATTTTGTGAGCGGCAAATCTCCAGAAGATCCCGACAAAAAGGCTATGAAAAAGCTTGGTGTCAAAGCACTAATTACTTCACCTCGAGACGACGACGGTCCAATCAAATGCGGCAAGCACGCTGTAACTGGTCGAACATGGAGTGGTGAAGGTGCCGTAGTTCGCGTCGAGATCAGCACTGACGGGGGTGAAAGCTGGAACGATGCAACCATCGAGGAGTCGAACGATCGTTGGCTATGGCGGCGGTTCCACTATGTTTGGGATGTTGCTGAACCAGGACAGTATAAAATAATGGCACGTGGAACTGACGAAAGAGGTCGCGTCCAGCCGACTAGGGACTGGAATTTTCAGCGCAAGCACTTTGACGGTATCGTGCCTGAAATAATTACTGTTGAGAAAGGGTGATTTTCCTATGAAGATTGTGGTGTGTGTTAAACAGATCCAGAATCCTGAGATCCCGTCTGCTCAGTTTCGCATTGACGAACAAGCAAAAACCTTGATTCCAGTATCTGGTTTGCAACCTGTTCTGAGTCCATTTGATGAACAAGCAGTTGAAGCCGCTTTGAGGATACGTGACAGTGCAGGAGAGGACGCAGACGTAGAGATAATCATCGTGACTATCGCGTCAAAAGCCTCCCGTGCGCCCATCAAAGCGGCGCTCGCTCTAGGTGCTGACAATGCCGTTTTGCTCAGTGACTCGGTGTTTGATGGTAGTGGTGGGTACGTCACTGCCCGTAACCTGGCTGAGACAATCCGCACTATTGGTGATGTGGACTTGATTTTGGCCGGGCGTCAAGCTGCCGACGGGGATGCTGGTGTTGTAGGACTAGGAGTAGCCGAAATTCTGGATATTCCAGCCATCACTTTCGCGCGTGACGTGCGGATTAATGATGGTGTCGTCACAGTTCAACGAGTGCTTCAGGATGGTATTGAAACGGTTGAAGCGGATTTACCAGCATTGGTAACCATCTCCAACGAGTTGGGTAAAGTCCGCCATGCATCAATGCGGGAGACCATGCGTGCTGCGAAGAAACCGGTTAAGGAATGGATGCCTGATGATATTGGCCTTGATGAGACGCAGGTTGGTTCTAGTGCCATGCGTTACAAACTAGAGCGCCTCTATGTACCAGTGAACGACATAGAGTGTGAATTCATTGACGGGGATACACCAGCCGATATAGCTGCCACTTTGGCACAGCACATGCGTGAAGCAAAATTAATATAGGATCAAAAGATGACTGACAATAATAATGGTGTACTCGTAGTTGTAGAGGTCTTGGAAAGCCAACCAATCGATCTAGGTTTAGAGATGTTAGCGTTGGCAAGGCGTCTCACTGACAGTATGGGTGGGACAGTCACTGCGGTCGCTTTCGGTACTGGCTTGGAAAGCACTGGTGAAACACTGATTGCACACGGTGCGGATCAAGTTTTAATCAATGACAACTCAATATTTGCCAACTTTCATGCTGAAGCCTGGTTGCCAGATCTATCCAAAATGATCACTGAGTTGGCGCCCGCCATTGTCCTTATTGGACATTCGGAATCTGGCACTGACCTAGCCCCCCGCCTAGCCTTCCGACTTGATGTTGATGTAGCTACCGGTTGTGAGTCGATTGAGATTATGAATGGTCGACCACACATGACCCGAAGCTGCTTTGGTGGCCTTGCGCGCGAAGTGATCACTTTTACAAAGACACCTGCGTTAGCTACTGTTCGTTCAAAAAGCCAACAGGCCCTCCCACCTATGATGGAGCGCGCTGGCGAGATTAAACATGTGGATTCAATTCTTGATGAGAATTCGATGCGCACTCGTGTTGTCAACCGTGAAACGGAGAAAGCCGACGGAGTAAAGATGGAGAGTGCAAAAATTGTGATAGGTGGTGGGCTTGGTTTAGGCGGTCCAGAGGGATTTAAAACACTCAATGAAATTGCAGAACTGGTCGATGGAGCCGTTGGTGCCAGTCGCGCCGCTTGTGATTTGGACTGGTGCCCACGCTCTTACCAGATTGGGTTGAGCGGGCGCACAGTGGCACCTGAACTATACATTGCGGTCGGAATCTCTGGCGCTAGTCACCATATGGCGGGCTGTGGAAATTCAAAGACCATTGTTTCGGTCAATTCTGATCCAAATGCAGAAATTTTCAAATCATCTCGTTTTGGTATAGTGGGCAACTCTCAGGAAATTATGCCTGCACTGGCCGAAGAGATCAGGAAGCTGAGGGCCTAGCATAAAAGAGCTGAGAGTCGGCGGACCAAAGTATTCTTATCAGTATAGCTCATTTATGATTTCACAAGGGATTCGTATCCTTAGAAGCCCCTGTGGACCCTTTGAATGTATTCACTATTGGCATTTCTGGAGGCCACATAGTTAAGAGTTCACTTTGTTGCAATGCCTCTTTTTCTTGTCGGGAATAAACCCATATCGTCAACGTGACGTTTACAATTTTTTAATTTAAGAGTGGCCTTCGATGAAAATCCTGTCGTGATTTAACTCGCTAAAAATATTCATTACGTAGTGAACAAAAGCGGGTCAACTGCTTGAATTAATTAATAATTTATATATTTCATATAGTTACTCCCAAAATGCAAACAATATCAAGGATACTGTTGGTTTTAGTTGGCAGCTAATCCACTAACTTTATCAACCTGTTGGGGATATATTAGATGTCAAACGTATTTTCAAACCGTTGGTCTGTTCTTGTAGTTACGGGTGTGGCACTTGTTCTTTCATTGACTACTTGGTACTCAGCAACAGCCGTCATACCGGAGTTGACTGAGCTTATGTCGCTGAGCCTGTCCCAAGCAGCTTGGTTTACCAATAGTGTACAGCTAGGTTTTGTCATTAGTGCCCTTATTGTAAGCCTACTGTCTCTGTTAGATATTTATAAAAGCTCGACCATTATGGCGATATCTGCGTGTGTTGCTGGTATTGCAAATGCATTTTTAATTTTGGAACCCGGTGTAACCTTGTCACTTCTTTCCAGATTTATAACGGGTATGGCTTTAGCGGGTATATACCCCACGGTAATCAAATTCATCGCTACCTGGTTTAAAAAAGGACGGGGTTTTGCAATGGGAATAATGTTGAGCGCCCTAACGCTCGGATCAGCTTTGCCCCACCTCATACGTGCTGTTGGAGTCCAATTTGACTGGAAATTGGTAATTGTCATGAGCTCACTGGCCTGCCTGATAGCCTCGGTGCTTTTTGCATTTGTGTTACACGACGGACCCCATCAATTTTCCAAGACTAAGGCAGATTTAAATCAATTGACGCGCATTATTAGAAACCGTCCAGTAATGCTAGCCAATATCGGCTATTTTGGTCACATGTGGGAGCTCTATGCGATGTGGGGTTGGTTTTTTGCCTACGCTATTGCAGCAAAGAGCACGGGACTTGGTCTGGAAAACGCCGCGTTACTAACATTTTTTGTAATTGCTGCAGGCGCACCAGGTTGTGTTTTGGGTGGATGGTTAGCAGATCGCATAGGTCGTTGTTACGCAACTACCTTTCTCATGGTTATTTCAGGTACAAGTGCACTCCTCATTGGGCTTTGTTTTAACGGTCCTCCGTGGCTATTCATCGCAATCGCATTGATCTGGGGGTTAACTGCAGTTGCGGATAGCGCTCAATTTTCAGCCGCGGTCACAGAGCTTTCTGACCAATCAATGGTTGGTTCTGCATTGGCATTCCAAATGGGTGTTGGGTTTGCAATAACAATATTTGTCATCTGGTTGTTGCCAGTCTTAGCAGAGTACTTTGGTAATTGGCGCTGGGTTTTCGTGATACTAGTACCTGGCCCCTTTCTTGGTGCCCTATCAATGCTATTATTGCGCCGCGAAGATCGATCGCTGTTACTTGCTGATGGCCGGCGATAGGAACGTTCCAATTTGTTTGACAAACATTTTCAACCCATTGGATGGAAATCATCAATTTTTTATAGCACAAAAGGGGCGGAATGACCCGCCCCCTTTGACTATCAGATCAAAACTGCTTGGCTTATTAACAGCAACCCTTAGCGACGCTGTCTTGAGCACAGAAACAGGTTTTTGCCGGCACAATGTCAGCACGCGAGCTACGTTCATTGAATAAAGCAGTAACCTCGGCAAGTTCCTCAGGTGCATCGCCTCGTGCTTCAAGACAGAGTTTGAGACCCAATAAGCCCCACATGTTGTCTTTCCAAAGTTTGATGTCAGCACGGTAGACGGCTTCTGCTTCTTCGATCTCGCCTTGTTCGAAAAGTAATGCACCAAGGATGTGGCGCACGGGTTGCATCTGTCCCCAAGGCTCGTTGTACGCGAGGTTGAGTGAGAGATTGACACCACGACGTAGATGGTCAAAAGCAGCAGTAAAGTCAGACGCTTCACCTCGAGCCTTGGCGAGGAACTGTTTACGGTATTCGATTTCACCATCCAAAACAGCAGCATTAACCAAATGAATACACGGGCCATCGCTTGGGTCCTGATACATCAAGTTATTGTGCAGTACACGGCCAGCAAGCGCTGGGTTTTTAAGTGCTTCATAAAAGAGAGCCTGTTCTGCTTCTGCCTCTACGACCATGCCCTTGGAGGCATAGGCTACACCACGAGCATAGTGTTGTGTTACGATAGTGGAAGCGAACACCTCCTTATCAGAGAAGGTCGGTTCAGCAATTATATCATCCCACATACCGAATCGAATCATGACGTGGAATGGCATGGCGACATAGGACTCAAGGAAGATTGCGCCCATTGGTATGATTCCAGCAAGCATGAATTGTACGCCTGAATTCTTGTCACCTGCAGGATTTGCAGCAGCAGCTTTTCGAGCGTATTTCATAGCGGTTTCATACTGGCCTTCAAACATAGCACACCAGACCACAAAGTGGTGGTTGTGCATTCTGTAAAATTTGTAAAACTGTGACTCGTTGCCAGTGTGTTTGACGTATTTATCATCAGCTGCTACGGCAGCTATGTTACATTCCACAGCCTCTTTCCATTGCCCAACCCAAGCATCTATATGAGAAGGCATGTGTACAAGGTGACCCATACCAGGCATGGCTGTGCGTAGCAAATCAGCTGCAGGTAGAGCTCGTTCTGGAAACGGAGACAGCTCCAAACAGTGACAATATAAGTGGCTCAGTGCAATGTGTTCCTTTGCGCCGTCAATGTTCTCAAAGGCATCTTCCATAACTTGAACACAAGTAAGTGTGTTGTCATCGGCCGGAGTGATTTCACCAGTCTCAGTGTTCTTGTCCCACAGTTGCCATGCTTTAAGGTTCATAAGGGCTTCTACATAAATTGCAGCAACGTCCAAGTTGCCTTTATATTTCTTGTAAAGAGGAGCCATTGCTGCTGCAAACGCAGCATTAAGTTCTGGGGTATTACCCATGTTAAGCACTGATGGGTCAGCCGCGTCCCGAGCTTCCTCAGAGTGACGCTCGGCTAATGCATCGATAAGGTCTTGTTCTAATTCTGTACAACCCGCTTTGAGGGCGACCGCTTGCTGAATTGCATCGAATCCCGAACCCAAGCCGGGCGTCCAGTTGTAGTTTGAAGAGACACAATATGCGATACCCCAATATGCCATTGCGCAGTTCGAATCGAGTTCGGCCACCTTCATGTAACAAGCAATTGCTTGTTCGTGGTTAAAATTCAGCATATGCCCGAAGCCTTCAACAAACATTTTCCGGGCATCTTCATTTGCGCAAGTAACCGTTGCAGCGAATGAATAGTTTGAAGCTTTTCCAAAGTCATAATTTGCAGGTGCGAGAGACATCTGAACTTCCCCTATCAATTTTTTATAAACGTAGTATACACTGTACAGACCAAACGGTACACTTCAAGCAGTAAATAGGCTTGAAGAGATTGTCAACGTGTACTGAATATCGCATGAACGGATGAATAGTGTGCTGGCTTCCTATAGGGGCTACGGAAATAAAATTTTTTAGGGTACAATCAAAATTAAGTAGGTATAGAAAACCGGATGGTAGTTTTAAAAATGGGAAAAATACGACGCAACATGGCAGGATTGATTTTTGCCGCGCTGGGTATCATATTTCTGTATCTAGACATGGCTCCAACCATGGATGACGTGGGTCATGTTAAACATATGAGCCATGAAACAACGGCTCACAGTGTTAAACTACTGGGCATTGGGGAAATGACTTGGATGTGGTTTACAATGGCATTGGTACATTTCTTTTTAAATGATCAAGGGTGCAAGCATTGTGCAGGCAGGCAATAGAAGAGCCTAGCGACACTTTTTCTAGTAAACTTTGAACTGGTATATCATGGATATAATTTCAGAAAATATGTCTCATGGTGGTGTGCAGGGTGTATATAAACACGTTGCCAAAACCACCCAATGTGAAATGACATTTGCAGTTTTTATGCCACCAAGCAAAAAAACTCCTTCTCCAGTTTTATGGTATCTATCAGGACTTACTTGTAACCACTCTAATGTTATGGAGAAAGGTGGATATAGGCGCCTCGCAGCAGAGCTTGGAATTGCCATTGTATGTCCGGACACCAGCCCACGCGGAGAGAGTGTCCCTGACGAGAAAGACAATTGGCAATTTGGTTTAGGTGCTGGATTTTACTTAGATGCTACTGAGCTCCCATTTTCAGTGAACTACAACATGTCTTCATACATATTAGATGAGTTAACAGAATTAATTGATGACAAATTTGACGTTGATATGAACAGGCAAGGAATTTTTGGACACTCAATGGGAGGTCATGGTGCACTTACTATGGCGCTGAAAAACCCAAAACGATTCAGAAGTTGTTCGGCTTTTGCTCCAATTTCTCAACCAACCACTGCAGATTGGTCAATGCCAGCATTTCAAAAGTATCTGGGACAAAAAAGTGATGAGTGGCGAAAATATGATGCAGTTTCCTTGATTGAGGACGGTAACTTCTTTCCAAAACTTTTTGTTGATCAGGGCGAAGCCGACAGCTTTCTTGAGGAGGGTTTAAGGCCTTGGTTATTGGTTGAGGCTTGTGAAAAAGCAGGTATAGAAATCGAATTACGAATGCACAAAAATTATGATCACTCATATTTCTTTATTTCAACTTTCATGGAAGATCATTTGCGTTGGCATTTCTCGCATCTGTAAGATGCGAACCTTTCCCAAAGTTGATATTCTCAGCTGTCAATGCACCTTAAATCCGACGTCATTAAAGGGTCGCACATCGGTCACACCTCATTCACGCACGCTTAGACAAAAAAGCATAAATCAGCAGGACTAGCAGAAATCAGTCTGAGGTTGAGAACGATAATAAGATATTGATTTGATTTATTATTTTACTCTAGAAAATTTTAGAAGAGGAGGGGTGTTAGCCCCTAACACGTAGATCATGATAAAAAGCAAAGTCTTGAAAGTCCCCGCCTTTTCGCTTACGTCTAATTCATGAAACAGTACGATACAACATCACCTAAATCTGCTGAAACTAAGCTAAATCATCAACGCCGCTTGTCGGCGCGCAAGATGGGCTGGGTTATCGCCACAGCTCTATTATTTACAGGGCTTGCGGTTGCTGTGTTTTTGATTTCTGATCAAATTGCCAAAAAAACCACACTCGGCATTCCGCAGTTTCAAGATAATCACATCGAGCTAATTGATCAAAACGGCATTGCGCGAAACGAAGATGATTTCGCCGATCGGCCAATTGCGCTGTTTTTTGGCTTTACCTATTGTCCGGATGTATGCCCAACCACTTTGACAATGCTTGCCGCCGCACGCGATAATTTGGATTCAGCCGGTATCAATACAAAGGCGCTGCAGATCATATTTATCACGGTCGACCCTGAGCGTGATACGCCAGAGCAACTAAAGCAATACCTTAGTCTGTTTGATGCCAATGTTACAGGCCTAACCGGATCGCCAGATAAGGTGCGTTCGGTGCTGCAACAATTTGGTGTTTATGCGCAAAAGAATGGTCAAGGAGATGCGGATTACCTTTATGATCACAGTGCTGCAATATTTTTATATCGTGATGATGGCAGCTTTAAAGGCACGATCGTCCACAATGAGCCTATCGC
>ENA-UOXV01006337-UOXV01006337.1-marine-metagenome-genome-assembly--contig:-NODE-6337-length-12495-cov-5.910772_pt1 | contig 12495 bp, 8 predicted proteins | sample MGYA00238165_ERZ766961 | MGnify/ENA primary metagenome ERZ766961 (study PRJEB28924, sample SAMN03173240) | marine metagenome | biome: Marine; feature: Water; material: Subsurface seawater | place: North... | reverse complement strand
CTCTTACTGGTTAGATTACATAAGCCTAGTGTAAGTTTTTATACTAAAGTACGGTTAAATACATAACGGAAATACTGTAACTCTCAAAATAAAATTTATACTGAACAGTTAGGTAAGTCTCTAGCACTATTAAAGTGGTCACTTATTGGAATAAGTATTACGTTACAGAGGATAGCTTGGTAGTAACGCTTTGGGATGACGTAAAATTGCAGTGGCACACGTGAGTAATTAGCTAACTAGTTTGTATTACTTTTAACGTGAGACTATCTATTTGGAGACTGCTGTTTGTTGGCTTTGTATAGGCGATGCTTACATTTACGAGTAGTGGGGTTTACTAAACACACCTCGTGCTGATTTATTTTACTTACACAAACGTGTTATCTATGATTTTAACATATTATTATTAAAAGCTTCGCTGTTTTAGTAAGCGTTGAAGATAATACATGGTATAACTACCTAAGGGACTTAACACCTATTATGTTACATAGGTTGTGTAAATATTCGGAATCGAACCGACAACTTCTGGAGCTACAATCCAGGACTCTACCAAGTTGAGTTGTACTTACTTAGTAAGGGCTTAGTTGATAAATACAACTAAAACAAGTAGCGGTAACGTAGTAACTACTAATACTTGTTTAAAAAAATTATAGTTTAGGATAAAATTTAAGTTAAATAAGTATGTGAATGAACAAATTGTTAGTAAATATATATAGAAATTTATTGACGTAGTTAACTGGGAGGAAACACTTTCAGTCAGAAAAATAACATGCTGCTTTATAACAAAAAAAGAATGTGAGGTTATAGAGTCTAACGGTGTTGTGAAATTAAATAGTACTAAAAGTAACGACTCACCAAAAAAAAAGAAAAATAGTCAAAAAAAGATTAGGAAGTACGATGTTTTTCTAGAGGTTATGGTAGTGTAATGGAACTTATACATATGTAATCGTGAAATTAGTTTAGTTGCCTGAAGTTTTTTATTCTTGGTGGCGTGTAGTGTAAACAATTGTTGTGTTATTAAAGAAGCTCAAGAAGACCGGTAAACAGTAACTGACCCCTTTTTTATGTTAAACATAACTATAAAGCATAATATAAACATGTATATAGGTGTAAAAAAAAAACTAACTAGTCAACAACCTCTAACAACGATAGACATAAAGTCATCCCTTAGAACTTGGAATAGTAAAAACTCTTTGCCCAAAAAGCCTGCACTGTAAGGTAACCCGGCTAAATTAAAGCATACTCCTACTAGTAAGACGCATAAATCAAAGGAGTAGACGTACGACCCTCCCATTTGTCTCATATCTGTATTACCACTAAAAAAATGGACAATATAACCAACTAGAACAAAAAGGAAAGCTTTATTTAACGCATGTATTATCAGGTATAATAAAACCTCTTCGTAACAGCAAAACCCGCAACCACATACTAAATAACCGATTTGGCTTATTGTAGAGTAAGCTACTAATTTTTTAATATCATTCTGAAAAGTTGCTGTAATGGCACCGAATGATAAAGTTAGTGCACCTAGCAATGCTAGGTAATAGTTTGTAAATATAGTGAATTCAAACAATACGGAAAAGCGTATAACCAGAAAAATTCCAGCAACTACTAAGGTAGAGGAGTGGATTAATGCAGAGGCTGGTGTAGGTGCTTCCATAGCATCTGGTAATCATACATGTGAAAAAAATTGGGCAGCTTTAATACCACCGGACGTAACTAAACAGAATGAAAAACAGGTTAGAAAGTGTACAGCTATGTTACCAAAAAAAAGATAGTGGAAGGACATGAATGGTACTTGCATAAATATAAGTGAAAGGTCTGTTGAGCAAAAGATATTAACAGTCATTATAAAGGAAATAAACATAAACATATCGCTAACTCTTGAAAAAACGAATGTCTTTAATGCTGCTTTAATTGTATAAATCCTTGTTGAATAAAAGTTTACTAGTAAGAACGAAAAAAGTCCTATACACTCTCAAGAAAACAGAATCAAAAAATAATCGTAGCAGTAAAATAGAAATACTACACTAGTTGCAAAAAGGTTTAATAGATATAGTAATCTATTTATAAACGCTTCTCTATACATGTACTCAACGCCAAAATACAAGGCAAACATTGTTAGGGTTAGTACAAGAGACGATGATATTAACGCTAAAGAATCTACACAAAAAACTAAATGGGAGTCTATTAAGTCTAGGCAGAAAAATCAACGGCCGTAGTCAACAAAAAAGTAGGTACCTGTTAGTAAAACAAAATATAACTCATTTAATGATAGTAATAAAACACTTAGGAAAGTAAATATTGACGCGTAAAAAGTACCAATAGGTCCTAGTCAACGTTTAAATAAAAATACATTTATGCAATGCATAATGAGAAAAACTGGCGGAAATGATACTATATTTAACAAAATTAACATTTAATATATTTATATTTACACCCTCAAGAGTTTAGTTAACTCTAAGCAAGCTGTTCAGTTTTAAGTGTAAATTGTAATTAGTTTAACTAATTAGTAAAGACGGAATTAAGATCAAGTGTTATTTCTATTTATACCCCCGACTATTGTAAAGAAAAGGTTAGTACCACTATATAGTTTTAGACTACTTTTTGAAAAAGTAGGATTAACTTTTTACGTTTTAACGCTCTTGTAATAGGTCCATTAATGTACTTTGACATTATATTAACTTTTTTGTTTATATTAATACCAGAGTTGTCATTAAACAATATAGACTTTGAGTCTAAGCTTTTACGCATTCTTCGAGAACGTGTGACTCAATTACGGCAGATGTCACCCTTAATTTTATAACGGTATTTGAACCCCTTATATTCAATCCTGGGGGGTTCAACAACACGCGCTGAACCTTTCACAAAAAGCCCTTCAGTGGTGCACTGCCTAAATGATCCTTTATACAGGTGGAAGATTTTAATTCATCTAACGTTTGTGTTGTCTGTGACGAATAATCATGTTTGCTTTTGTAACAATGGGACTTTTACTAAAACATACTAAAACTTATAACAAGTAGATGACTATGTAATGTAACAGCTAAGTATAAAAAGCTATACGTTTTATTAAAAAGTGGTAGTATATGGAAGCTATTATACGCTAGTGTAGATAACAATTAAACTTATAACCAAGTTACATAATTTACTGAGCATACTAATAACTACTACTGTACGCGTTAGCTTAAATAAGGGGGTTATATCTGAATGTAATACGTGTTAATTCTCCCTCTACTAGTTTGCCTGTAGGCTGCAAACGAAACTAAAACACATACAGGTTTTACTTTTGAAAAAAAATAAGTAGTATAACTGAATACTGCAATTACTTAGTTATATAGTTACTAAAAAGGGAGTATATTAATAAACGCACGTAGTTTAGTAGTAATAAGATGGTGGTTCACACTATTTTTACAGTTAAGTGCTATCTCTTACGTGTTAGTAGCTACATTACTAAGAAGGTTGATTTGGTAGTAAATATTAGCACTTACGCAATAGTAGAAACCAGACCAGTCCGGGATTCGAACCCGCGTTTCTGTGTTGTATAACTCAGTGTCCTAGACCGCTAGACGATGGCCTGTTTAAAATAGGCCAGCATCTTATAGCTACTAAATATACAGTATAAGTTAATTAAAATTGTACGGAAAGTGGTGACTGAACAATAGTGTCCTTTATAGGATTATAATACATCTCTTTTAAGCCGATAGAAGGAAATGACTTTTGAAAAGGTGAACTTGAGTCTCCGTACTGTAACATTAAGTTTCTTAGGTCTTTTTTGTTTTTTATAATGACGCCATGCAACTCAGATAGCTCTCTCTCAAGTCAATTCGCAGCAAAAAACAATTCTGTTATTGAAACAATCTTTACTGAAAAAGACGAGACTGCTTTAAGGGATTGAGTTGAGAGAGTGTTTGAAACAAAGATGTAAAAACGCTCTTGTGTGCCTAATAAATGGAAATTATAAACTATTATTGACGCGAGGCTCTTGCCCACCGAACTTAAGTTAGTCAATTTATTCACTGAGCCGCTAGTAAACTTGTTAATAGTTCTGCGTGGGACTTCGTAAGCAAATATATCAGTTAACTGACTTAGATAAAGTACTGAGGAAAACTTTAGGTGTGAGCAAGTAAAGTAAAGGTATTTTGAGCCTAGCAAAATACTTTCATTCTTTAGTGATTGTTGCGTATGATTTTCTACGAAAAAGTAAGTTGCATTTTTTAGAATACACTTTATATACAGTTTAAAATATCTATTGTAATTCAGTAGTGTTTTAGATTGGACTCGAACCAACGACCCCAAGGTTTTCAGCCTTGTGCTCTGCCAACTGAGCTACTAAAACTACTAATACGATAACACAAAGAGATAAGGTGTACTAAACTGTTCACTTACTTGTCAAAATGGTGTAGGGGTGACTGTAGACTGTTCTTAGAAAAGAATTGGTAAGAAAATAAAGTTGTTTCTATAGTGTTTAAATAAAGTAAAAAGTTTTTTTGAGATTTTCCAGAGTTGTATGGATAACTTCTTTTAGAGTAAAAAGACTTTTTTTGTAAAAAGGATAACCTGTTTATTTCAAAAAGATAAAAGTTCAACCTTGTGTTAAGCCTACCAGCCCCAAAATTATTACGAATGGCTGGTTTACCTTGTCGAATACTATCATAAATCATAATGAAAAAAAATAAAATAGCAGTTACACTTAACAAATGACCCGCTGAGGATATAGCGTGTCATCCACCTAATGACGCAGGGTAATCTAGTACTCTTCTAGGCATACCACAGTAACCAAGTCAAATCATAGGAGTAAGTGTAATAACTTGACCTAATATATAATAAATATAATGTAGGTAGGCGTAAACTCTACTGTATTTAACACCGTAAATTGCTGGGAAATAAAAATAAAATGCGGCAAAAATACCTATCATTGCACAACTAGCAAACATTACGTGAAAATGACCAATAACATAAAATGTATCATGAAATAATACATCCATCCCAGTGTGAGCAACGCACATACCAGAGACTCCACCACATACAAATAAGAATGCAAAAGTTAGTGTATAGATTAACGGAATTTCCATAACAAAAACACTGTTAACAATAGTTACACATCAGTGCATTAACTTAGTAGCCGCTGGCACTGATATCATTACAGTTAATGTACTGAACAACATTCTGGTTGTGTGTGATAATCCAACCATATACATATGGTGACCTCAAACAAAAAAACCTAAAAAGGCTATTGTGTACATTGAGTACATTAAACTCGCACGGGCAGAGACTCTTTTTCTAAAGTAAAAAGACATTATCGTATTTGTAAACCCAAAAATAGGGATTAGTATTATATAAACTTCGGGGTGACCAAAAAATCAAAACATATGTTGAAATAAAACAGCATCTCCACCACCAGAGTAATCAAAAAAAGAGGTTTGTCAATGTCTATCTGATAGTAACATTAATATACTTATGGCTAACATAGGGTTAGCTGCAACCATCATTCAAGAAGCAATTATTAAAGATTCTGAGAAAAACGATCTTGCGTCACGCATTTTCCGATTGTTTAGTGTGGATAAATACCTATAGGTTACCAGGAAATTTGCGGAGCTAACAATTGACGCGTTAATTGCTAAAAAAACTCCCATCAAACCAACATCAATTCTACCAATGGTAGTAAACCGGGTTCTGGAAGAAAAAGGCGTAATCATAGCTCAACCGGGTAATAAGTCTTTCGCGTTTCTTTCAATTGAGTATATAAGGCTTTCTTCGCTAGAAAATCGACGGTATAAAGTATTTTGATTACGCGCAACAAGTAACTTACACCTTCAAGCTTCTCTGGAAAATTTTAGTTGCTTTCAGTTAGCTAATATTCTTTGTTGTGTAGTTGAGCTTAAAAACATTTTTTGAAATTTCTGGTCTATATTTAAGAAAGATTGTCATCTTAGGTTATTATAATTAGAACTTTTTAGTAAAGTATAGTATAAATTTGTAACATTATCGAATGGTGTTACATGGAAACTATATCAGTCTTCTGGGTTAGCAAGCTTTATGTTAGCTTTGCCAGTAAAATTAGTAAAAAATTTGCTGAAGTTATTTAAACATAACTCTGTGTACTTATCAGAGAAGTACCAACAAGGTTTTCTAACCCCTTTTGCAACTTCAGCAAATGACGTTAATAGATAAGGATAAAACTTATCTCAGTTACCAATATAATGTCCAGTCTTGTAGTCATAATTAATGAAAGCTGTTCCAAACCTTGTGTATCTTAGGTTAGTGGAGCTTTCTGAAAAAATGTTAAATACGTCACCGGTAGTTCTAAAACTTGTACTTTTAGCTCCACTTAATGGATCTTGGGTTTTTATAGGTTGCTGTGTGGCATTAAGTGTGTTGAACTTTCCAGTAAAAACAGTTAAAAAGTTAAAGTTTGTAAAAAATGCTTTGACTCCTAAAAAGGTTGAGTTGTATGAAAGCAAGTTAACAGGGTAAGAACATAAAGCATTTGGTAGAATATAAAAGAGCTCGACTATATAAAAGCTATACATATACAAAAAACGAGTTACGAGATTTTGTAGACTAGCGTTAGTAACTTCTAGTCAGTACAAGTCGTTAAAGGCTAGTGTAACCTTGTTAGAGGGTAATACGTCGGATAAACTATAGTGTTTATTTAGGTTTGTGTTGTGTAAACCAAATTTATAAAAACTGGTTATGTCTAAGTCTAAGTTAACATTATTATTTTCTTTAAAACGTAACCCTATCATTGACTGAGAAAGTAAAGCTTTGTGCTCATGTGAGTTAAGTAGATCGGTAAAAAATTTGTTTTTTAAAATACTTTGCAGTTCTCGAATGTTAAAACAGTTCATCCTTGCGTACCTTCGGTCAGTACATACTAACTGACAAAGCATAATTAAACCACCAGGTAAAAACCAAAATGCGGCGCTGTTTAGTCTTGGGAAAGCAACGTCATGTACACCTAGTTGTGTTGGAAGTAAAAAGTTTCCAAATGCACCAAATATAGCTGGCATTATCATATAAAAAACCATAATTACACCGTGGGCAGTAGCTACACTTAAGTACTGTAAACTATCTCCTGCTAAAACACCTACACCTGGATAAGCAAATTCAAGTCTAATAACTGTGGCTAAGCTCATACCCGCAGTACCTGAAACGAGTACGAAATTAAAATAGTTTATTGATATTCTTTTGTGATTTGTTGTGTAAACTCAACTATTAACGAGGTAACTTGTACTATACTTAGCTCAATATAGTATATTAAATAATTGTTTTAAAAAGACACTACTATGTTTAGTGTGGTTGCTGCTATAAAAATTAGGTATTGTCTGATTTAAATCAAAAAACATTGCTTATACGAGACGTTCCAGTCGACACAAGCTTAGAACTTCCTATTGACGTTGAACTAAGTTATTTGATCACAAGCAATTATTACAAAAATAGTAAATAACGCGTTAAATAGCAAGATGTTATCTAGTTTAAGTTCTTCTTGCGTGATCAAATTTTAGTAACAATTGGTGCGTTAGACTGTGAAGTAAAATTCTGGTTTCTAATAAAGAAACTAGAGTCTAAGTGATTTAATAGTTTTACATTTTTAATTTGGGAAAAATTGAGGAAGTTGAAAATACGATGAATAGCAAAACACAGTAAAATAGCAGTAATAAGACCAAAAAACAAACTAAAATTTACTAGAAAGAACTCAAAAGCATTTACTAAGAAATAAGTCTCCCTTAAAAGATTTAATTCCGTTACTTCGTTTGAAAAATAAATAAAGTAGTAATCAAGATAACTAATATGAAAGTATCAGGTTTTAGTTAGGTTAGCATTTATAGAGGCATCGACGTTAAAAGAAAAAAAATAAAAATACAATAACAAGAAAAATAACAGGAGACTACTAATTAAAAGTTGTTTTTTACTAAAATTAAAGGTCGTTTTTTGGTGTAAAAACGGTATAAAATGTAACATAAAAATAAAAAATACTAAACCTACGCCTAAATCAATAACCCACAAAAATCCTATATAAACGTCAGCACCGTTTAACAATGCGTATAGACCTAACAATAAAAGGTATAGACCAGCGTTATAAAGGAGTATCATAATATTGGTACTACACGTAAAGTATAGTGAAACTAGTACAATTAAAAATTCGAGTATAAAAAAATCAGGAAATACCAATAAAACTTAATAGCAGAAATAGCCATAAACCAACGAGAAAAATAAAGTTTAAACGCTTACGTAGTATAAGTAGTATGGTAAATGGCATGGAATAAAATGTTATGTGCCTAAACTGGTTTTTAAAAAAAACAACACGAGTATTGTGTTTAACACACAATAAATGCACAAGAAATAGCGTTGTTACTAATAAGAGATGTAGTAAACCAGGTAATGTATAATAATTTATTAGCAAACAAGCCATATACTTTACTGTAAAAATTATATAATTGATGAATGTAAGAACTGACTGGTAATCTAAAAAAAACATAAGTTATATAATGTTTGGTTATTTACAATTATACGTTAACCGGATTACTGCAGGATTTAACTTAGTATGTGTAACACTACTCCTCCACTTTTCTTAGTATAATTATATTATCTGAAAATTAGTAGTCATGTAAGGGTTACGCTGACAGCTAAATATGAACTTGTTACTTATTTAGCTATCGCTATAACTACCATACTCGTACAAAAATTGGATATATCTTTGTTTTTATAAAATTTAAGTTGATCGCAAAATATGCTACAAGGAGATTTTAAGATATTTAAACCACTAAGGAGTTTGCACTTATAGCAATCTTAGCTTAAATTAAGTACGTTTTATATTGAGAGTTAGGTAAGTCAACTACCATTTAAGCTTGTTATAAAAAGAATTACCAAATAAATTGGTACAGTAAATTACTAGTTAAAGTGTTACTGACATGCAAGGGGTCAGTTGAATTAGAAATTAGAGACTCTAATGTAGAACGCATTATAAAAACTTGAAAAGTTAATGGATAAAGGTAGAAATATAAACGCGAAAGTAAAACGTATAGTGCGTAAAATACATGGGTAAATACTTAGTAATAAAAATAGAATAAGTAGTGTTACTTTATTAAATGTATATTTAACAAGGTTGAATGCAATAGTTCTAACTACAAATGTCGGTGAAATTCTATAAAATCTACCTACGTGACTTCAGTGGGTTAACGGGTAATGCCCAACGCTTAATAAATGATTATAAAATGTCCAGTAAGTGTAACTTAAGTTAATGTTATTTGTAAGAGACCCATTACTAGTTTTAAGTATATTTTTATAAGAAAATCATACGTTTAAATCAAGGTACTTAGATTTTACTAGGCTATTATACGTAAATATAGTTACATTCAAGTAATTACTATTGCAATTAAAAAGGCTAGACGTTAGACTTAGGAAAACAAACGGTGCTTGTAAAAGCTTCACTAGGCTAATATGTCTGCGAGTTTTTATATTAAAAGGGTAAATAGTCATAAAATTTTGTTTTACTAAAAGTTCCATTTAGTAGTAGTAAGGTGTTGAACCCTAAAGCTATCTTAGCTGACTAACCGGTGCAGTACTACTAGTTATTATTGTCTCAGTGAAAGTTTTGGGTAAGTAAAGCAGACTACAAGTAGTGTACACGAAAGAAAGAAGAGTAAGTTTAATATAAAAGCTATAGGGTCTAGCGAGTTTACTACAGTAAAAAAATAACTAGTGTTTAAAAGATATAGCTGTTGTGAATAGTTTTGTGTAAAACAAAGACTAAACGACTTGCCCTCAAAAGACGTAGAGCTAGTAATAAAATTTAACCACAATTCAACTTCTATTGTGTTCAGTGCTAGATAGTGGCTGCGCGTAACTGTATCTATAAGATTGGTGTGTAAAAAAGTGTTTATTGTATAGTATTTACCCACTAAATTAACAGTAAAAATTATAAATAAAATGTAGTGTAAATAGAATTGTAGTAGACTACCTCGTCAACTTTTTATAAAAATAAACACAAAGTAAAACGAGGAATGCAATAAGTGAGTAAAGAGTATGTGGCTGTAGGACACCTTTAAAAACCTAAGCCAAAAATAAAGCCATACTATACAGAGTAACTTGTAAAAACTTAAAAAACTCACAAAAAACTTTAAGTTAGTTAATACCTTAATTAAAAAGTTAATTAATGAAAGTGCTACAACAAAGTTAAAAAGGTTAAATAGTAAGATAGAAACACCATAGGGTTTAACCACAGTTAGTCTTGTACTAACTAAACTTAGTGTCAATAAAATAGATGAATTAACGTTACTATATGAAATGAATAAAAGTAACAAAAGTAATAAAAACAGTATTACTTCTATATTTAAAAATTTAGTACTCCTAAACCCAAAATTATGGGATATTACATTAAAATTTAGTTGTAATAACAAAAAGAAAATAATTAAAAAATATTGATTTTTTAAAACGTGGTTTATTAATAATAGTCAAGACTTTACTAGATCTGGGCGATGTACGAGTAATACTAAATAGTAAAAAACGAGTAAGCCGAAAAACTCGGAGGAATCTCAATTTCATCAGCCGCCTCAAGAACCCTCCTGTAAAGCCCATCAACTACCTAAGTAGAGCGCAACTACTATTAACATCATAGAAAACTTGACGTAACTAAACACATGTTGGGTTAAATGCTTGTCTTTTTGAAGAGGCTTAGTTAAATTTTTGTATGGGAAGTGGATTACACTTATAAAAAAAGCAGTGAAAGAGCTATAAAGCAACAACGGGTGTATCTTGTTTACAGTGTTCTTCAGAAGACTATTAACGTCCTCGTTGAAAAGTTGCATGTTGAAAGAAAAAAGTGTGTTAGAGTAAAACTCGCAGAATAGATTACTAGAGAGTATTAGGAACAAAGCGTAACTGGCAAGGAGCTCGTAATTAGTGTACTTAGACTTTACAACTACGCAGAGAAATATTACCAGTAAAAAAAAGGTGTGTAAATAGTACAAGTTAGTTCAGTATATAAATAGATTAGTAAAAAAAAAGTAATTAGTTATTGTTCTAGAAAGCAGATCAACTACCAACGTGGTAATAAAAAATTTTACTAAAAAAACCTTTAAAATAAAGATTGTTAGTAGAAAAATTAAGATAGAATGCATATTGTAATTTATAAACAGTAACAAGTAAACTATAAAAATATGATTAATAGGTCATTATAAGACATAAAAAACGGGTATAGTACTGCAAAATGGTTGAGGCTAAGTCAGCCACCAAGGAAAAAAATACAGAAGTGAATAGACGCGATTATAAGGTGCAAGTACTCACATAAAAAAAACATTAATAACATACCACCATTATACTCAGTGGCGTAGCCGGCAACAACCTCTGATTCTGTCTCAGAGTGGTCAAATGGGGCTCTTTTAGATTCAAGGAACAAAACAACAATGAAGCTTGAAGCCGCCGGGGCATATAAAAAGAAATACCAATAATTAGCTTGCGTTACAACAAAATCGTGGAAATTAGCAGACTGTGAGCTTAGCACTAGTACAGAATACAGAACAGTTACGAAAATGTCTAAGGAGATAACGTGCACTAAACCTCTAATGGTAGCAATAATTGCATACCTGGAGTGGCTTAGTAGGCCGACAATAGAGAAGAAAATATTTGAAAATAAAATTAGAATTAGGTGATATAAAATCATTGAATCTACACTATCGACTAAAAACATACTAGGGCCTCAAATAAAGTTTAAACTAAAAGCTAACTGTGTTGAAAATAATAAAGAAAGGAAAATTGGGGCTGCAACAGTAGTTGGTCTGGGTATAAGAAATATTTCTTTAGATAACATCTTAAATAGGTCTGCAAAAATCTGAAAGGCACCATTACGCCCTAAAACAGTGGGGCCCATACGACGCTGAGCAAAAGCTAACATTTTTCTTTCAGTTAAAACTATAAATAACACGGTTAGAACACAGGTTAGCGCTAATAGTAAGGCGAATTCATGAATAAGGTTTTAAAAAAAGCAAACATAAGAGAGAGTGACTAACCCAAAAAAATAGAAATAAAGAAATATACTTGACGAAAGCATTTCTAGTACATTACCGGCTTCGGATAAACTGGTATAGTGGGCAGGTCATAATACGTTGTCTAGGTAAATTCGAACTACAGAGTCAAATACCAGCCGTTCACTAAATATAAAGCCCGTATATATAACAAACTTTCTAATTAATAAGTCAGCCGACTTTTTTTGTAAAAAGTCAAGGATAAAACCGTCAACTCATAGATTTTCATTACGCGAGTAATACTTAGGTAAAAAGGTGAAGTTTTTTAGTACTAAAACTTTAGTAAGGGTTAACACAGTACTCAAGACATTGGAGAGTAACGTAAATAAATAGGTGGTTAGTAAAGAAGTTTTGTAGTTAATGGGGCCCAAAAGCTTATTCAGGTAAAAAAATAAAATTGGGAGGTTTATTATACAGGCTAGTGTGATGTAGTAAGCTAGGTCGTTCACGGTTAGATAATTTCTTAACTAAAAAC
>ENA-UOXV01006336-UOXV01006336.1-marine-metagenome-genome-assembly--contig:-NODE-6336-length-12495-cov-6.241559_pt1 | contig 12495 bp, 15 predicted proteins | sample MGYA00238165_ERZ766961 | MGnify/ENA primary metagenome ERZ766961 (study PRJEB28924, sample SAMN03173240) | marine metagenome | biome: Marine; feature: Water; material: Subsurface seawater | place: North... | reverse complement strand
ACGCACTCATGCTCTCATCCACTCTCCATGGCTTCTCTCGGCCTCCCTCGTGTTAGCTCTTCCCACTGTGCCAGTGACAGCTCCTTTCGCTTCTCCCTGCCCCGACACCGCGGGCGATGAGGAGGCTCGGGTTTCACAGTTGGCGGCGACGGGCGGATCGCTCGACGCGCTCGCGCTGAGTGGAAGCTCAGGCGTCACCGACGAGACGCTGCGAGGGCTGGGAGAGCACGCGCCAGGATTGCGGCGGCTTTTGGTGGACCGTTGCACGGGGCTGACGGACGCGGGGCTCACGGCGGCGCTGGGGAAGCTGAGGGCGCTGGAGGAGCTCGACGCCTCGGGCAACCGCGCGCTGACGGACACGACCGCGCGGGCGCTCCTGCGCGGGCGCCAGCCGTGGCTACGCGCGCTCGACTTGCGGGGCTGTCCGCTCTCGGCGGCCCTGCGCGACGACCTCGCTAAACTCGTGGGCGATCGCCGCCCTCGCGAGCTCTAGCGCCCGCCTCACCGGGCAGCAAGCGTCCGCGGCTCGCGAAAACAGGCGCAGGAGAGCCTTCTCTAGAGAATATTTCACTCTCGTGGTATCTCTCGGCTCACGCATCTCCTGCAAGCATTAATCGAAGATGTAGGAGAGGGTGAGAGGAATGTCGCGTGTGGTGCGGAGCAGCTTGGTTGCGCGCTCATCCGAGCACGGCGCGGTGCACCCGTCTGGCACGTGCAGCCTGTAAAGAAAATGGCGCCCAGCGCGGTTCAGAACACGCTGCTCCCAGGCACAAAGAAACGGAGCTGCGTGCGGGGCGCTGTAGCTGGGCGCAGGCTAGGCGGGCTCCACTTAGCAGATGCGGCGCCGCCTGGGCCGACGGAAATTTCGAGACAGAGCAGCTTAAGTCCGTCCTGTTGGCCCTTTACAGACTTTACATTGCCCTGCCCGCGCAACGCACCGCTCAGTGGGACTCACACCACGCAGAACCCAGGCGGACACGGCCGCGTCGACACGAAACGACCAGGCCCACGCAATCGCCCCTCTCACAAGAGCACGGCGCGCATGGGGTTGCATGCGTGGGCGCGGGAGATGCCTTGGACAACGTGGTGTGGAGAAAGATGGACGCGGGCGGAGCCGCGCACACCTCGACGAGCCGCACCCCTGCATCCCCTCCTTCCTCCGCTGCTGCTTTGCGCTTGCTTCCCGCACGTGGCTCGCGGCCCGCCTTGCCCCCGCCTTTGCTCCCGCCCTCGCCCTCGGCTTCGGCCTCGGCTTCGGCCTCGTCCCCCCCTTCGGGCGCGGGAAAGCAGCTTCCAAAAACCTGCTCGACGTCTGGCGGTGAGCCTCCGCAACCGTCGTACCCGCCCCGCAGCAACGCCGCGGCGCCTCGCGCAAGGCTAGGGCCAGTTGAGTTCTTCTGCCCTACCTCATTGCACACCAGTTGCTGCCGGAGTAGGTCGAGCGCGCGGAGGGCGCCGGCAGCATCCACCACAGGCACCTTGGCTACCTCCACGCCTCCGACCACGCCTGAGCTGTCCACGAACCGGAACCTGTGCCACCCACGCGCCCTTCCTTTCAGCGCCACGTGGGTACCTCTTCTAACATCTCATCCGGATGGCACCACGAGTCCGGGCGCGCTCCTACCCGCGCTAACCATCCGCAGGAGAAAGATACGTTCAAGGCGGGTTCGAGTGGGCGGGCGCACCTTTTGCCTCGAACAGACAGAAGCCTTGTTTCGCACAGTTCAGGGGGTGCATGCCCAATGACGGGATCCGATGAGAAAGAGATAGCGCTGGGAAGTGGCTCTGGCGAAAGAGAGGGTGCCAGCTCACGCCAGGATGCAGCACAAGTGACGGGCGCGCCGCGCGTCGCCTCCTTTCCGTCCTTGCCTGTCGGCGGGTCGAGTTGCCCCAGCAGTGCCGCACAGGGTGCTGAACACGCCACGGGAGGTTGCAGATGCAGTGAAGTCGCTGGGCGAGGGCGTGAATCTGCGGTCTGACTGCTCAGCACACCGTCCAGCTGCAGCAGTGCAGTCGCCGCCTCTAGTGCACACGACGGCGAAACCTTGCACGTGCGGAAGCTTAGTGCTCATGCTGAGACAGAGTGCAGCAGCAAGACGCTCCCAGTGCCAAGTAAATCTATGACCCGATGGTATCACGCAAAGTCGCAGGATCAGGACGGGGGGTTCACCGATTCAAAGTAAGTGAAGCGCAGGCCCTGAACCGCTCGGCGCACTCTCCCGAAGCCAGAGCTGCAGTCCGAAATCGCCCCTGCGTCTGACATCGCCTCCTCCAGCGCCCCCGCCTGTAGCTTCTCCACCGCCACCTTTGGATAGGCAGCGAATCAGCACAGCCGTCTAACGCGTGTTTGGGTGGCAGCGGGCTCGTCGCTGGCGGTGGTACCTCCATGCTGCGGAAGTGGTCGTAGACCGCCAGGGTTGGGTGCGCCGCGTGGGTCTGCTCGACGACCTCGAGGGCGTGGAACTGCTCGCGGAGCGCCGCTTCCATGTCGGGCGACACCATGAGACCCGCGATATCCTTGTTGAGCTGGACCCACTCGTCGCTGGCCGCTGACTCCTCGTCTGGCACCGAGGTGCCGTCTGCGAGGCTGCGCTGCAGCTTTGCCCAGCGCACTGCGCCCAATTGGTCCAGGTGCAGGTCCAACACGAACGTCTGACCACAAATACAATGTGTCGGCGCGCCCGCATCCGCTCCCCCCCCCGCGGTCTCATCTTCCATGGAGAAGAACGACAGGCCCGCATCTCGTGCCACGGCCTCGAGCTGGTTTAGAAATTTGGGCCGCGAGGACGCGTCGGTGTGACGCTCCAGCAAGCGCCGACACTCAGAAAGGGCGCGGCGGTTATCTTGCAGTCGCGTCACCTGATTTGATGCGTCCTTGCAGTGCTGCAGGTACCGCTGCGTTGTCGCAGGTTGCTCCACCTGTCCCCACGTCGCGAAGCTTTCTAGTGCCTCCTGGATCGATGCCAGAGATGCCGAGACAGCAGCCTCATCTGCTACTGTCACTGGTCCAAGAAAATGGTAACGACGTGAGTCTCCCGCCGCAGCCATGTGCTCAAATCGCGCCGTGAGTAGTGCACGCGCGTTGGCGAGCTGCGTCGCACGCATCCGCCGTCAGGCACAAGCACGCCCGCGTGCGACGGGAGAGCGGTGGCAGACTTCTGAGAAGCTAGAGACGCGCGGTTTTAACCACATGAGTGCGTGCAACGATGGAGCACGGAGGCGAAAGTGGCTGATGGTTGCCAGGCACGCATACCTGGTGGCGCGCGATAGGGAGGTCCGCCATTGACCATGCCTTGGCACCCTGAGCTGCTTCCTTTCCCGCCTCACGCGCCGCAGCAGTACGCGGTGCACCTGAATCCGGCGTCGACATATCTGACGTGCCTTGTTACCGTACAAATCGCGGCAGCACGGCGGCGGAGCTCTCTGCTGCGAAGACCAGGTCGCCCACCGCTGCTGAATGAAAAATGTGCAAAATTGTCAAAATGTCAAAATGTCACAAAGCGGCTCCAATATATTGGAGTCAAAATATAGGCTGCCCAAAAGGGGAATGGCGGCAGGAGGCGGGCACTCTGACGCCTCCAGCGAAGGGAGTTCCGCAAGTATGAGGCCCCACAGGCTGAACACCCTTGGCGAGAGTATGAGGAGCTTGGGTGGTGGCCCTGGGCTGTGCACGCTTTCAGCTGTCTCGGGGATCAAGCCGGGAACTCTGGACCGCACGGAGATCCGCCTTACTCGATGGAACGCCTTCGTTGCCAAGTTCGGACCCCCTGCCTCTTGCCGTTGCCGTTTCGGAAGTCATATACTTGTACATATGGCAGCCCCACTATTTTGTCCCAATGCGTGGCTCCGACCGTCGGCATTGGGACGAAGACCTGCAGCAAGCGGGCGCGTCTCGGTGGCTCACGTCGTGGTCTCTCCGGTGCGCAGCACGCAGGTCCTGGCATCTGGGCTAACGTTTTGTTTCTCCATACACAGCATCTCTATGACGCTCTTGACGGTCAGTGTGCTCACGCCTTACCTGCCCGCTGTGCGTGTCGACCTACTGTGTTAACCTTGCAGCAAATCGCGGCATCCTATCGGGAAACCACAGCATAGCGAAGCGCATGCTGCAAGGCTCTCTGTATATGTAGCGACTCACGTGGTTTGGGGCTCACTCGAGTGGTTTGGGGCAAAACAGGTTGTGGCGACTTTCATGTGCTCGCGCGCGGTGCTCAACCTCTCATTCCACACTTCGATGGACGTAGTAACGTACGGCACAGTCCTGCCGTTGACGTTGGGACTGGAAACTGCGTGGGGCAACTGCAACCGGGCGTACACAGCGCTTGCAGACCTTAAAGGGGCAGCATCCGCGCTGTACCTTCAGCTGGAGGTATGGGGCAGCGAGGTTGATGGCGAGCTGGGGCACAAGGCGTTTGCGCTGCTGTCCGAGCTTGTGCGGTACATCCAGATCTACTGCACGCAAAAGCCCTCGGCGCATTCTATTTGGTGGGCTAAAACCTCCGCTGCGGACGGGCGCGCTGCTCGGCTAGCGGCGGAACATCACGTGTGGGACATTTTCGCTGAGATCTCACTGCTGATTGAGGACGGCTCGCGGGGGCTTGGGACGGATCCGGAAAAAGGCGGCCAGGCCGGCAAAGGTCGCTGTTTCGAGTGCGTTCGCAAAATGCTTCTTGCCTGGGAGCACGTACGCACAGCACGCACCTACCTATCGCCTCGCAGCCTTCGTGCATTCACTGCGATGACCATCCATTTGGCGCCTCTGTTCCTCGCGCCGTACTGGCACTCTTTCTGCGGTGACCTTTCCGCCCTCACTTGCGCCTACGTTGTAATCTAGACCCAAGATGGTCCCACTTTTGCCGAAATGTCTCAAAGAATTGTATGCGGCTTGGCTGACGCTGATGGTGCGCTGCGGCTGACAGCGGAGGAGGAGGCAGCGCCGGATGAGGTTGTGGTTGATCCGCTGTACGGGTGCACCTCGGGTGACCGACCGACTAATCCCCGCTGGCCATCTCCCGGCCGTCAGTGCTTGCAGGTAGAATTCAAAGATATGTGCGGGGGAGACCCTATCTCAGCGTCTCTCGGGGATGTGATTTGTGGGCAGGTTACTTCGTCGGCATCCTCTTCACCCTTGTTGTCTCCGCCCTTCACCGCGTCCGCGAGTCGCTCGATGATGTGCAGAGCCCTTTCCTCCTCCCCCACTTTCTACATTCATCTTTCCCCCTGTTCTGGCTCCCCTGCGACATGATCAGGGGGGAGGCTGCGGCGGCAGCGTAGCGTGCTGACTATTTTTTCCCTTGAGGGCAGCCATTCGAGGCGGAGGGGCTGCCACACGGTAGCAACGTGATTGGAAGCTGGTCAAAACAATTGACGCGCCTAAGCACCTTTGGCGAAGAAGGACCGTCTGTTCGCGCCAAGCAGCATGCAGCTGGACCTATCGACGGTGGCAGCCAGACCTCGTCGTGTGTCGCCGCGCAGCCCTTGCGCAGCCTGCTCTAGGCAAGATACTGTGCTGAATACACTTGTACACCGGGGAACGACCAAAACAAGCCTGTGTTGATGAGGGGCGCTGTCTCACGCAACAATGCGAAGCGATGCGCGCGCAGCTTGCGGAGGTATAAAGCATTCCTCCGCGTTGCAAAGGCTCCTCGATATTTCTGAGGGGTGCAAAGCTCGCGATCATGCGTGCAATGCAGCCACGCAGTGCAGCCCCAATGATGCCATCTAGACTTTTATTATTCAAATTACAACATGTACAGCGGCCGCGCAGTCACATGGACTATGGGCACATGAGCGCTGCGAAATCTTCGTCGCTGAGTACTTCAAATTCTTGCTCGCGCGGCCCCTGCGTTCGCACAATTCCCGCCCGCATGGCTGGCGACTGCCATCCCATGGATCTCACAAATTCGTAAAGCTCGCGGGTCTCCAGGTGCCCTGCCCGCCAAGCTAGGACGCATTTGATTGTAGCCAACCACGCACCGGACTGCAACTCACGCGAGGCGTCCACCAGAATATCAGCGGTCAAAAATACCGGTAGCCCGCCCTCGGGGAGTAGCATCGGTCCGCCGAACTGAATCGCAGGAGACACAATGCTTGTGGCATGTACGCGCTCCCTGCGCCGGCGAACAATTTCCCGTGTTGCCGCAGAGGTCGCGGCCCGAGAGAGTCCGACGCCACGACAACCCCTTTTCATCGGCACAACGAGGGATTGCGAGCGATTTCGCTGCGCGCCGAGCAATTTTGCGGGTGCGTATTTTGGAATCTTGACCGACGCTGTTTTATGGTCAAGGCCGTCACTCTGCGAGAAGGAAAGAGCGAGGACGTCGCCGGCGGACACGCTGAGCTCTTGGAACGACGACATCGCTTTGAGCGGCATGCTGCTTGGACTGCGGCTCATGTCGCGGGAGACACGATGGTCCATGCTATCTCTTCAGCTGAAAGGGCTCTCACTAGCAGTCGCCGAACGCCGCACCCGCTTGCCTCGTTCCGCGACGGTGATCCAATCGGGGACTGCGCAAGAGCGACACGTTTTCTTGCTTGGGAACCTGGGGTTTGATTCCGGCAGCTGCCGAAGCGTTGAGGTGCCTCAACTTTTCTGATCCCCTTGGCGTCCATCTAGTCGACGGCCTCTCGAAACATCACAAAATTACGAGTTTGCACGCCCCGTCACTCTTTCAGCGAGCTTCGATTCTTCGATGATCATTTTTGTGATGATCTTTGTTGCTCGAAATGACCCCTTTGTAACGACCAAGGTTGCGTGGAAATGACCGAGCATGCGACTTGCGCGCAATTCGCGAATTGCGTGCAAGTCGCTTTACAGTCCCTGAGCGCGCTGCCGCGGCGCCGCTGAGGCATTTGCCTGGCGGCCGGTCAGTGCATCGCACGGCGAAGAGCACCCCAGGGATGCACCACAGTACCACACGGCTGGGCCACAGCGAAGAAAATGGCGCCAGCTACGGGATCGCTACGCACCTCGCCCGCTCAGCCGCAGGGCTCCTCGGCGGTTCGCCAGCGCAGGCCTTGCAAGAAAGCCGAGGAGAGTCCTGTAGTACGCCAAACAGATAAAAAGGCAGTCGAGAGGCCCGCAGGTAGGCGTGAAGAGGAGCATCGCGCGCAGTTGCGGCAGCTTCATATCGCAGCGGAGTTTCGCCAGCGGGAATGCGTCTAGCAGGTCAACGCCCCAAGCCCCGCCGCTTTGGCCTATGCGAGCATAGTCTAGGGGCGAAGCTCGATAAATCTACTCGCGGATGGTCACCAAATACAGGGACTATAGATTGCGGCCATGGGCCGCGTGGGGCACAGCATTTGGAATTGCAAGTTTGGACGTCTGACACGGGCAGCTCGTATGCTTGGTGTAGGGAGCACTTGTCAACGCGGGAAGCTGGAAAACAGCAATTGCAGGAGGACCAGCGTCACGAGAATCGACGAAACCGTCAGTTTCGCACGGCAATGCTGTTCCCTCGCGCGCCAATGGGCAAAACCGCGGTGTGCAGAAGCTGATTGTTTCTGCGAAGTCACGCGCGATCAAGAAACATGGATCTGCAGACGGCGCAGCTGCTGAAGCGGTGGTAGTGCGCCTGCCTCTGGTGAAAGCTTTCGCAAGGATGAACCCCAGGAAGCAGGGGCAATTCCTGAGCGGTCGACGGATTCTCCGCGGCCGATGCCACGGCCGTTCGAAAAGCATGCTCCATCTCCTCGCGAGGCCTTTTTCGAGGGGACAGAGGCGCTGCTTGCTCTCATTCCTGCGCTGGATTTGCATCACCAGCGAATTTCCTTCAAGAGCGCAGCAGGAGTCTCTTGCGGTGTGCTTATGGCTCGCAGGTGCGGCCCTGGAGCACCTCAGTGCCTGTGAGGGCACGCCGGCAGCCCTGTCTTGTACACTGTGGCTCTATCGCACCGACTGATGGCGTTGCTGGGGCTGTAACATTGCTTCACGTGCACACCAGAACGCGCGCCATTCTCGTCTGGCCTGGCATCGCCAGACCAAGCGATGTCGAGCGAATGTGCACATCCACACGGTCTCATCGATACCCTAACAGTGCTTTGTTGGTTGGCAGCCGGAGAAACCCAAATTCGCTGGCTGTGAAGCGTTTTACACACAGTAGGATGAAAAGGGGCACAGAAGCAAAGAAGCGATCTGTACGGTACCGGGTACTTTGGGATTCGCCTGATGTGACGGAGCCTCCACAACCTGCTGGCGGGCTGGGAAAAGACGTACTGCCGAAGGTCGTGGTGCTCTCCGCAGTCTGCTGCATTGTGGCTCCAGTCTCTTCGCAGCGCGCTGCCCTCGCCCAGGTAAACCACAACCAACGAAGCACACCACCTTTCCTTTCATCTCTTTGCGATTCTTACAGATTTCTGCCACTGTTCGCGCGTATGCCTTGCGGTCGGACAAAGTTTTTGATTCCATTCTTCTCGAGTCCTGGGTACTGACGGCGGCGCGCGCACGTTCCTCCGATACAGGCAACGCCCGGCTCGTGGAGTATCGACTTGGATGTCCTGCGCCGCCAAGCTACCGAACTGAAGGCACTCGCGATCGCACGTCGCAGCAGGTTTCTGAAAGCCCAGGCTCCCCCCTCTCCTTTCCCGCCGCCCCCTCCTCAGACCTCAGAAAGGTGATTGCCAGCCAGGGTCAGGCTGCTTGGGTCAAGAAGGCACAGGGTGCGCCAACGCGTATGCGCTATTGTCTGCAGCTCCCGTCTTTTGACAGTGGAAACTGCCCAATGATGGCAGGAAGACAGGTAAGGATAATGGCAAGAACCGATCAATTCATTGAAGACCGCATCGATGTGCCAGGGTCCAGCGTTGGTGGCACGCGCGGCGACACCACTCAAGGAATAGGTGGTGCTGAAAATTCGTTTGGCGTCACCTCGGGGAATTCAAAGTGTGTTAGCAAGACATTCACTGGCTGTGCAATCTGCTTTCAAGATGAAGGCAACCTGTCATGGTGCAAACGCTGTGGTTCTTACCCGCTGAGATCCGTCAGCTGAGTGCTTGATTCTGGGACGGCTCTCCGTTCTCGTTCTCGTCCTCATTCTCATTCTCATCACAACCTTGGCATCGGATATGATGTCAGCCGTGTTTGTTCTCGTTCAGGTGTTGTTGTGCATCAAGGCTGTTACTCGTTTTCTCCACCATTTCACTCGCTCGACTTTTTGGATGGCTTCCTCAACGTCGGAGTCATTTTCAACGACAGGTAGAATTTTTCCTTCGGTTTGTTCACACCACCGCGCACAGTGGTGGCGTCTACGACTCTGGAGTGATGGGCTACTCCGGCCTTGATCTGATTCCGAGCCAGGCAATTCCAAAGCGTGCGTACGTTGCCAGGTTTTGATCAAAAACCAGAGCAACCCATCCAATCTGAAATCCGAGTCGTTTCAGCCTTCTCTAGGTCAAACAGGTACTCATAATCCTTGATGCGCAGGCAAATGTCGGCGGGCAGACCTGCGACCGCTTCTTTCATGTCGGCTGTGCCGTCCGCTACAGCCCAAAATTGAATAATTGATTGGGTGCACATCGCTGCAACTTTGCGACGAAATACGTACAGCATTCTAAATTTGCAAATTACCGTGGCGACGGGTTCTGCCCGGGGCAATCATCACAGAGCTCCAGCTCAAAGAGTCATTGCGCTACAAGAGCGCACTGTGATCTTTCATCAATATCGGCAAACACCCCAAGTCGAGATTTGGACAGCAGTTTTGCTCAGAATAGATGGCCTTGCGTGCAGTGCCATTATCACGCAAGCTCGTTTTCATGATTTTCACTCTGTATTTTTGGGTGAGTTTTCTTGAGCTGCACTGCTTCGAACATGATTGAAGAGTTGGTCCAACTTGCAAGGCGTGGAAGTCAGACTAGCCCTTAATCACGGCTATAGGCCTTAGCTTGACAACCTTCTTGGAAATTCCAGCAGCTGCGCAAGTGTCGACCACCTGCAGCAAAGGTGTTCAGACGAAATCTCCGGGGTGCACATATCCTCAATGGATGAACCTGCGTTACATCCTTGTAGGACTCAGGGGCCTCCTCCATGACAAGCTTTGGTGAGGCGACACGGATTGAAATACCCTGCGTAGAGAGGATGTTGGTTTCAGTGCTTCAGTCACAGAAATGTGCCGATATCAGTGCTTCAGTCACAGAAATGTGCCGATATGCCCCGCTTCCTTTAGCTCGTTGGTTGTACCGACCTTGTCAACAAGGCTGGAGAGCACATCCTGATACTGAATGTTGTTCCGAGACCGGTTGCGCGAAAGCGCGCGTCCCGCGCCGTGGCACGTTGAGCCAAACGTTGCTTCCATTCCTGTGAAAAGGTGGCACGAAGTTATATTGCAACTTCCAGCAACACCGCGAAAGCGAGGCACGTGGCACTCAGCACGGCGGGAGGCCACCTTTGTCTGTCCCTGCCAGCACGTAGGAGCAGGTTCCCATCGAGCCCCCGATTAACACCTGCGCATGCGTTTGGGAATCGACGAACTCCTCAGTCATGAGTTGTGTGTAAGATGGTTACTTGCATCGCTTTCGCGCATTGCGCATCCATAGGCAAAAAGATTTAGTGCGACATTTTTCTTCAGGGGGGCGAACCGGCTGTCCAGTGAATTGGTAATCGACAGGAATGAGCGGATGATGAGCAGGAAGGGCACGCGTGGCGCCCTTGCGATGCACCAGCAAGCGCTTTGGCTTGCCGTCCACCATGTGCTCTTCCTCCTTGGCGATGTTGTGTGAAACCTGAGTCTCGCGGGTTTTCAGGGGAAACTGCAAGAGAAAGGTGGTGGTTTAGCAGCCTTGTCTGGTTGACCTACTTTGCCTGACGAGGTTCCGCCACCTCGATGGCACGAGGCGCAGGGTTTCCCAACCCAGGCATACCAGGGCTGGGTGATTCGCGGAGGACGATGTTGCTGGGGCAAGCTCACATCGTATACGACATGCATGTCGAGGTCGTCCGGGGTGGACCCGAACACCTTGGCAAACGCCTGGCGAACCAAGAAGGTCATGGCGGAGCGGTTCACCCAGGCGTAGTTTGCTGCTGCTGCCATGCCGGCGAGGTAGTCGCGCCCCTCTTGCGAATCGATTCGTGCACACGCCAATTGCCGGTCGTTCGTTTCGATTTGGTCGCGGCCCATGGCTTTGTCCATGGTCGTTAGCGCGTCGGTCGCAACCTGGTGCCCCAGTCCGCGGCTGCCCGAGTGAAGCATCACCACCACCTGACCCACGTACTCCAGCCCCATTTGGCGCGCCGCCCTTTCGTCGTGTATTTCGTCTACTACCTGGATCTCCGCGTAGTGGTTGCCGGCGCCAAGCGTGCCGAGCTGCGGGAGCCCGCGCTTTTTGGCGCGAGACGACACCTTGCGCGGGTCCGCCTGCAGCATCCGCCCGTACTCCTCGCAGTGCTCCTTGTCTTCCGGCCACGCATAGCCTTCCCGCAGCGACCAGTCGATCCCCATCTCAAGTGCCTCTTCCAGATCTCCGGCGGCTGTCGGAATGATGCCCATCGAGCCCACCCCGACAGGGATGTGGTCAAACACAGCCTGTGCAAGCTCCTCCTTCACCGGCGCGACATCCGCCTCCGAAAGATTCGTCCGGATGAGTCTCACCCCACAGTTGATATCGAACCTGCCGAGATAAATCAGGTAGCTAAGAACCAGTCCATCCTTCGTCGAAGCGTGCGGGACGGGTTGTAGCACCCGACTCCACCAGGCGAGACAACTGCCGCAGGGTCTCCCATGTCGAACGCCGCCACGTTTCCGATCGCAAAACCGTACCCTGCGTGCACGTCCTGCGTGCTCAACAGCATCGGAACCACCTGTCATCGACTCCAGCTAGCGCTCGCGACCACGCGGCGGGCGCTGGGTGCCGTGGGGCGGACCGGGAGAGCGATGGACTTTCCGACAATACCAGGCAGGGCGGCAACGTTTGCGATTTGCTTCATCGCTGGCAGGAACCCACCCTGTCCCGATGCGCCGCCACCTGAGCGCGTAAACTGCCGCAGCTCGTCGAATAGCAGCGCCTTGATTTCCTGCCCACGTCAGACACACGCCATGATTAGAGCCACATGCAGAGCTCGCCAGCATCATCGCCCAGATACCCTACTATCATGGGCACGTGGTCTTTTCGTCAGCGGCGAAGCGTGATGTTACGTGCAGGTAAGCACAACGGGCAGATCGCTGGTGTGCGCGGCAGCGGGGCCTTCCTTGTTGACGTAGAAATGGCCCGGAACTCGCATATTTTGAACAAACCCCTTCTCTATGGCGTAGCTCGTGTCGTCCAGCTGCTGAATGAAAGCACACTCCTCATCGAAGGTCCTCACTACCATTCTGAAACACCAGTTCGGGGAGCCACAGCCGCCTCGTGGCACTGCCTCGTGGCCCTGCCGCAACCCGACACTTGTTTACGTTGGGCCCGCCTCAGGATAAGCTGTCTACGGAGCACGAAAAGTGCACGTCTAGAGGGCGGGGCATGACACAAGGAGCCTGCGCCGCGCCCGGTGGGGGAACCCTGGACCCCGAC
>ENA-UOXV01006331-UOXV01006331.1-marine-metagenome-genome-assembly--contig:-NODE-6331-length-12503-cov-98.361986_pt1 | contig 12503 bp, 9 predicted proteins | sample MGYA00238165_ERZ766961 | MGnify/ENA primary metagenome ERZ766961 (study PRJEB28924, sample SAMN03173240) | marine metagenome | biome: Marine; feature: Water; material: Subsurface seawater | place: North... | reverse complement strand
GTGGCGCGCAGAAAAAGCGCAAGCATCAATCCAGTTAAAATATCAATCCAGTGAATACAGGGTCAATAACATGAAAATCTTCCTCGATAGTGCCGATATTGGCGAAATCACCGCGCTTTGCGATACTGGATTCGTTGATGGGATCACGACAAATCCATCTTTGATTGCCAAATCAGGGCGCAACATTCTTGATACGATTGCTGAAATCTGCAGCCTTGTTGACGGGCCTGTTAGCGCCGAAGTCACGGCAACCGATTTCAAAACGATGCTTACCGAAGGTCAAAAGCTGGCCGCCATCGCACCAAATGTGACGGTAAAAGTGCCCTTGACCCGTGATGGGTTGATGACTTGCCGCGCGCTAAGCGATGCTGGCACCGATGTAAATGTTACTTTATGTTTTACCGCCGGGCAGGCCTTGCTGGCGGCCAAGGCAGGCGCGAAATTCATTTCACCTTTTGTCGGACGGCTTGACGATATCGGCCGCGACGGTATGGGGCTGATCGAAGAGATTTGCAGCATCTATGCAAATTATGATTATGATACCGAGGTTCTGGTTGCCTCGGTTCGTAGCACCCAGCATGTCGTTGACGCCGCCCTGATGGGGGCTGATGTGGTGACTTTGCCGCCAAAGATTTTGACCGCACTTTATCATCACCCGCTAACCGATAGTGGTTTGGACGCTTTTCTAAAAGACTGGCAGGCAACTGGCCAATCGATTTTATAGGCGCGATCCCAACTGGCATAGCCACCTAGGAAACGCCAAGCAAAGGCAGCATTATGGCAGACGATAAATCCAAAAAAATAATCACCGCCAAAGATGTTGCCCGCTTTTTGACAGCCAATCCTGACGCAATGTCAAAATTGTTGGCAACCCAGCCAGACCTGCTTGCAGCCTGTATCACTGCGGCTGGCACGTCGATCGAGCCTGATGCTAAAATTGACGACAAAGTGGTGAATCTGATTCCAGCACTGGCGGCCAAGGCGCGTCAGGATGCCCGTAAAATGAACCAGACGCATCAATCACTTTTGCATGTGGCTGCAGAAAATATGCTTAGCTGGACACGGCTTCATCACGCCACATTGGGGCTTCTTGCCAGCACCGATCTTGCTGGCATGTGTCAAGTGATTGCAACCGAATTCCCGGTGATTTTTGACCTGAATCAATGCCAGTTGATTATCGAAGCCGAAGCGGCATTTTCGAATGCGCTTGATATGGGGCTGACTGTGCATCCGGCAGATCAGATTGACAACGCCACCAAAGGCCGTGGGCTGTTTTTGGGCCTGCCAAATGAGGCCGCCCAGAATCTGCTGATCAAACCGGCACAAAGCGTTGCCATAATCCGGCTTCCCGATCGGCTTCCCGATCCAGTATCGCAATGCCTATTACTGCTTGGCGGCAAAACGGCAAATAGTTTTCACCCCGATCTTGGCAGTGACCTTCTCGTCCTTCTTGCCGAAATGGTTGGCGTCACCTTGGCAGCAAGGCTGGAATTGCAGGTGAATTCACAATGATTGCGGCGGCACATCGGGCAGCATGGCTTCGCTGGCTTGCCAGTGAAAAACGCTATGGCGCAAACACGCTTGATGCTTATGAACGCGATCTTGATGATTTTTCCAGCTATCTCAGCGCTGGCACAAATCTGGCCAATGCGCCGCTATCGCGCCAAATATTTCGTGGCTGGCTAGCGCATATGGCATCACGCCAGCTGGCCCGCACAACGATTGCAAGACGCGTATCCTCGGTACGCAGCTTTTACCGGTTTTGTGGCCGTAACCAGCTTGTTGATGTTCCCGACCTTGGCTGGTTACGCGCACCGCAACCGCCGCGCGCCGTTCCAAAATCAATGTCGGTCGATGATGCCCAAGCCCTGCTTCAGGCCATTTTTAACCGGCGCGGTGCCGATTGGGTCAAAAAGCGCGATTTTGCCGTTTTGATGCTGCTTTATGGTGCCGGATTACGCATTTCCGAGGCGCTTGGCCTTTGCCGTAAAGATGCGCCACTTGGTGACTGGCTAACCATTACCGGCAAGGGCGATAAAATGCGCGATGTGCCGGTTCTAAAGGCAGCCAGCGAAGCGGTTGATGATTATCTTGGTGATTGCCCATTTGATGGTGGGGCGCAGGCGCCATTATTTGTCAGCAGCCGCGGCAAGCAGCTTGGTGCACGCGCGGTTCAACGTTTGCTTGAAGGATTGCGTGTCGAGCTTGATCTGCCATCGCATGTCACACCGCATAGTTTGCGCCATGCCTTTGCAACGCATCTTCTTGGCAATGGTGGCGATCTTCGCGCCATTCAAGAATTGCTTGGCCATGCCAGCCTATCAACAACCCAGCGCTATACGCATGTTGATGAAACCCATCTAATCCAAATTCACCGCGACACGCATCCGCGCGCGCAACGCTAACCGCATTCGCCCTAGCAATACATCCTTGGCAATAGCGAATGATTAGCTAGATATGAATGGCACGGCCATCAACCGCCAGTGCGGCTTCTTTGACCGCCTCATTCAAAGTTGGATGACCATGACAGGTGCGGGCAATATCTTCGGCTGACGCGCCAAAGGCCATGGCGGTAGCGCATTCATGAATCACCGTTCCGGCCTCATGGCCGATAATATGAACGCCAAGAACCTTGTCAGTTTTTGCACAGGCCAGAATTTTCACAAACCCATCGCTATGTCCTTGCGCCCGCGCACGGCTGTTTGCCGAAAACGGAAACAAACCCTTGACAAAATCAATACCAGCTTCGGTCAAGGCTTCTTCAGATTTTCCCAAAGTGGCAATTTCCGGCGCGGTATAAACAATGCCCGGCACCAAATCATAATCAACATGACCCGGCTTACCAGCCATCATTTCAACAGCGGCAACCGCATCTTCTTCGGCCTTATGCGCCAGCATCGGCCCGTCAATCACATCACCAATGGCATAGATATCTTCGATACTGGTCTCAAAGCGGGCATCAACCGCAATGCGGCCACGCGGTGTCATGGTAACGCCAATCTTTTCAAGCCCAAGCCCGTCTGTTGCCGGATGCCGCCCAACCGAAACAAGCGCGATATCAGCCTTTATGGTTTCTTCATCACCGCCATTGGCCGGGGTGACTGTCAGACTAACGCCATTTTTTCCGGCTTTGGCCGATTTTACCGCTGTGCTGAGACGGAATTTCAAGCCCTGCTTTTTGGCAATGGTCATAAATTTCTTGGCGATTTCAGCATCCATGCCAGGCAAGATTCGCGGCAAAAACTCGATGACTTCAACCTCGGCACCAAGGCGCGCCCAAACCGTACCAAGCTCAAGCCCGATGTAGCCTGCGCCAATCACCACCATTTTCTTTGGCAAGGTTTCAAAACTCAAAGCGCCGGTTGAGCTGACAATATGTTTTTCATCAATGGTAATGCCGGGAAGGCTGGAGGGGTGACTGCCGGTGGCAATCATGATTTTGCCAGCTTTATAATCGCCTTTATCCTTACCATCGACAATGGTCACGCTTCCCGCGCCAGTGATGGTTGCGCTTCCTTCAAGGCGGGTGATTTTGTTTTTCTTGAACAGAAAATCAATGCCGCCGGTCAGCGTGTCAACAATATCGCTTTTCGATTGCATCATCTGTTTCAGATCAAGCGCAACCGATCCAAGCGAGATGCCCAATTTGCCAAGCGTGCCTGATGCCGCGCTGGCAAAATGCTCGGACGCATTCAAAAGCGCCTTTGACGGAATACAGCCAACATTCAAACAGGTGCCGCCAAGCGTTGGCCGTTTTTCGATGCAGGCAACATTCATCCCAAGCTGGGAAGCGCGAATCGCCCCAACATAACCGCCCGGGCCAGCACCAATAATGATGAGATCAAAGCTGTTATTCTGCATCTGTCTTTCCTTTTTGCCGGCAATTTTTATAAAGCGGTTTTGCATTGCTGTTTGGCAATGCGTGCCGTTAGACGCCCATTAACAAGCGGCGCGGGTCTTCGACCATTTCCTTGATCCGTGCCAAAAATGATACGGCCTCGCGACCATCAATAATACGATGGTCATATGATAGGGCCAAATACATCATCGGGCGAATCACAATCTGGTCATCAATCACAACAGCGCGCTTTTCGATCTTATGCATGCCAAGAATACCGCTTTGCGGCGGGTTCAAAATCGGCGTTGACATCATTGACCCGTAAACACCGCCATTCGAAATGGTGAAAGTGCCGCCAGCCATATCATCAGGCGCAATTTTGCCATCGCGCGCCCGAAGACCAAAATCCGAGATTGCCCGTTCGGTATCGGCCAAACTCATTTCACCAGCATCTTTGATGACGGGTACAACAAGCCCTTGCGGCGTGCCAACAGCAACCCCGATATTATAGTAATTCTTATAGATAATATCAGTGCCATCAATTTCGGCATTTACCGCCGGAAATTCACGAAGCGCCTGAATGGCCGCCTGCACAAACACACCCATAAAGCCAAGCCGGACTTCATGCGCGGCTTCGAATGCGTCTTTATAATCAGCCCGCAATTTCATCAGCGACGACATATCCACCTCGTTAAAGGTGGTCAGCATCGCCGCGCTATTTTGCGCCGCTTTCAGCCGTGCGGCAATGACCTGCCGCAATTTCGACATGCGAACACGCTCTTCACGCGCCGCATCAACCGCCCGCGGTGTTGCCCGTGGTGGTGTTGGCGCATTTGCCGTTGCCATGACGGTTTGCGCCGGTGCGGCCTGCGGCTTGTTGATCGCCGCCAAAACATCGGCCTTGGTCAACCGCCCGCCAACACCTGTTGCCGCAATATTTGCCGGATTGAGTTTATGTTCATCAACCAGCCGCCGCACTGCGGGTGACAGGTCAGAACTGTCAATTGCCGCTGGCGCAGATGCCGCCGCCGCAACCGGGGCAGGGGTTTCATCTGCCGCTTTTACCGGCGCTGATTTTGGTGCATCTTGCTTTGGTGCCGGTTTGGCCCCAGCCGCGCCTTCTTCAACCCGCGCCAAAAGCGCGCCAACTTCAACGGTTTCACCTTCGGCAGCGATGATTTCGCCAAGCTTGCCAGCAACCGGTGACGGCACTTCCAATGTCACCTTATCCGTCTCAAGCTCAACAATCGGTTCATCTGCGGCGACCGCGTCGCCAGCCTTCTTTATCCAGCGAGCAATCGTTGCATCGCTGACTGATTCACCAAGTGTTGGAACATGAATATCAATTGACATTATTAGCACCCTCCTACGGTACCTTGTCTAAAACCTTGTCTGAAACAGGCTTTGTTTATTTTTTTGTCGAACCGGTTTTTTGCGGCGCCACCACCATTGGCCCAAGCGCCGCTACAACCAGTGCATTTTGTTCACGGTTATGGCGGGCCAATGAGCCTGTGGCTGGCGATGCCGCGGCAGGACGACCAGCATATTCAAGCCGGTTTTGACGCATACCAATGTCTTCCATGACTTCTTCAATCGAGTCGCGGACAAACATCCAGCTGCCCATATTTTTTGGCTCTTCCTGACACCAGATGATTTCGGCATCAGGGGTTTTTGCCAATCGTTTGCGAAGCGATTTTTGCGGGAAGGGATAAAGCTGCTCAACTCGCAGAATCTCAATATCCCAAGCAGCTGCCTCGTCACGCGCAGCGGCCAGATCATAATAGACCTTGCCCGAACAGATCACGATGCGTTTTGCCTTGCCATGTTTGACCTTGGTGCCTTTTTCATCAAGCAACCGGTGAAAGCTTGTGCCCGGCCCCATTTCGGCAAGATCAGAAACTGCCGCTTTATGCCGAAGTAATGATTTTGGCGTCATGACTACAAGTGGTTTGCGGAAATTCCGGCGCACCTGACGGCGTAGAACATGGAAATAATTGGCCGGAGAACTGCAATTGACCACCTGCATATTATCTTCGGCGCATAATTGCAGATAACGCTCAAGACGCGCAGATGAATGTTCCGGCCCCTGACCTTCATATCCATGTGGCAGCAAAAGCACCAAGCCATTCATCCGCAGCCATTTGGCCTCGCCTGAAGAAATGAATTGATCAACAACAACCTGCGCGCCATTGGCAAAATCGCCAAATTGCGCTTCCCACATCACAAGGGCATTTGGTTCGGCTTGGGAAAAGCCATATTCAAACCCCATAACCGACGCTTCGGAAAGCGGCGAATCAATGACTTCGAAAATTGCCTGATTTTCATCAAGATTAGCAAGCGGCGTATAGCGCTCTTCGGTTTGCTGATCGACAAAAACAGCATGACGCTGGCTAAAGGTGCCGCGACAGGAATCTTGGCCAGATAAACGCACCGGATTGCCATCAAGCAAAGTTGCGCCAAAGGCCAGATGTTCGGCCGTTGCCCAATCAATGCCTTTACCTGTGGTAATGCTGTCAGCGCGCGCCTTCATAATACGAAGCAATTTGCTGTTTAACGTCATATGATCTGGCGCCGTGGTCATCACCTCACCAATTTTATATAGCCGGTCAAAATCAACAGCCGTATCGCCGCGCCGGTCATCACCATGCGCTGCAACCATGCCCGACCAACTGCCCTCAAGCCAATCGGCCTTATTTGGCAGGTAATTCGTGCCAGCCGCAAATTCATCATCAAGATGGGCAATCCGGTCATCAATGACCTTATTGGCAGCAGCCTCGTCATAAACACCTTCGGCAACAAGCCGCGACGCATAGATTTGCCGAACCGATGGATGCTCGCTAATGGCTTTATACATCAAAGGCTGGGTAAAGGCTGGTTCGTCACCTTCATTGTGACCAAACCGGCGATAGCAAAACATATCAATGACCACATCGGTGCCAAAGGCTTGCCGGAATTCAGTGGCAATTCGCGCCGCGTGAACAACCGCTTCAGGATCATCACCATTCACATGGAAAATCGGCGACATGACCATTTTGGCAACATCGGTCGGATAGGGTGACGACCGCGAATAATGAGGGCTGGTGGTAAAGCCGATTTGGTTATTCACCACAATATGAATTGTGCCGCCGGTGCGATAGCCGCGAAGCGCCGAAAAGGCAAAGGTTTCGGCAACCACGCCCTGTCCGGCGAAAGCCGCATCACCATGAAGCAGAATGCCAAGAACTTCAGTCCGATCAGCATCACCACGCTGTTGCTGCTTGGCTCTGACACGCCCGACAACAACCGGATCAACAATTTCCAGATGCGACGGGTTTGGTGCCATCGACAAATGCACATCAATCTTGTCAAATTCGCGATCTGCCGAAGCGCCCATATGATATTTCACATCACCCGAACCACCAACATCTTCGGGATTAGCAGGATTACCCAGAAATTCAGACACAATCGCGCGAAATGGCTTTTGCAATACATTATGAAGCACATTTAACCGGCCACGATGGGCCATGCCAATCACTGCCTCGCGAAGCCCCAGCTGACTGCCGCGTTTCAATATTTGTTCAAGCGCTGGAATGACCGATTCACCGCCATCCATGCCAAATCTTTTGGTGCCGGTATATTTCTTGTGAAGATAACGTTCAAATTCTTCAGCATCGACAAGACGTTCATAAATCGCCTGCTTGCCTTTGACGGTAAAGCTGGTTTGATTGCCAATCGCCTCGATGCGTTCTTGAATCCAGGCTTTTTGCGCCGGATCCTGAATATGCATAAATTCAACACCAATCGTGCCGCAATAGGTCTGGCGAAGCCGATCAATGATTTCGGTTAATGTTGCGGTTTCAAGCCCCAAGACATAGTCAATGAAGATTGGCCGATCCCAATCATCATCACCAAAACCATAGCTTGCTGGATCAAGCTCGGGATGAAGCGGCTTTTCTTCAAGCGCCAATGGATCAAGATTTGCTAGAAGATGACCACGAATACGATAGGCCCGGATCAACATCACCGCACGAAGCGAATCCAAGGTTGCGGCGCGCATATCGCCAGCATTGATATTGCTTCCCGATTTATGTGCCTGTGCCACTGCCTTGATTGATGCATCAGCATCGACCGCGCCAACAACGCGGCTTTGCGGCCGACCCCAGCTTGGCCCAGCTTCGGTATCAGCACCAAAATCAGCCGCCTTGCCAAGCTGCTCGAAATAGGCTGCCCAATGCCGGTCAACCGATGACGGGTTGTCACGCCACGCCTTGTTCATTTCAGCTATGAACGTGGCATTTGCGCCAGAAAGCAGACTGAAATCGATCTCTGTAGCGGCTGCCACATCACCAACATTAGAAGCAATATCATCCATGAAACAATTCACATTTCCTAGCGTGTAAAGGCTCAAACACAAGGTTTAGTCTATTCGTTAATTTCGGTAATTCAAGTCGTATAGAGATTTCCTGCCTTATGGCAATCAATTCCACATGCTTGGGTCAAAAATCCGACATTTTCAACCTATCAAGACCGCATTCCGGTCATTACACAGAAGGCCGGATATAACCGGCCACCTGGTTTTGTTAAAAGCGTCTTGCGCAAAGGCCAGATGCCTAGAGGTTATCAACAACCTCATTCAGGGCTTTAACCGCCGCGACCGAATTATCAAACATTGCCTGCTCATCAGCATCAAGGGCAATTTCGACAATCCGCTCGACACCATTGGCACCAAGAATAACCGGCACACCAACATAAAGCCCGTTCAGACCATAAGCGCCATCAACATAAGCCGCACATGGCAAAAGCCGCTTTTTATCTTTTAAATAGGCATCCGCCATATCAATCGCCGATGATGCTGGCGCATAAAAGGCCGACCCGGTTTTCAATAGCCCGACGATTTCAGCGCCGCCATCACGGGTACGCTGAACGATTTCGGCAATTTTCGCATCGGTTGACCAGCCCATCTTGATCAGATCAGGAACCGGAATACCGGCAACCGCCGAATAACGCACAAGCGGCACCATCGTATCGCCATGTCCACCAAGAACAAAAGCGGTCACATCTTCAACCGACACATCAAATTCTTCAGCCAAGAACAGGCGGAAGCGTGCCGAATCAAGAACACCAGCCATGCCAACAACCTTGTTGGTCGGCAGGCCAGATGCCTTTTGCAAAATACCAACCATCACATCAAGCGGGTTGGTGATACAAATCACAAATGCATCCGGACAATGATCCTTGATGCCAGCGCCAACCTGATGCATCACCTTGGTGTTGATACCAATCAAATCGTCGCGGCTCATGCCTGGCTTGCGCGCCACACCAGCGGTCACAATTACCACATCACTTCCAGCCAGCGCGGCATAATCATTGGCGCCAGACACATTTGCGTTAAAACCCTCGATCGGGCTTGCCTGCGCAATATCAAGCGCCTTGCCTTGCGGGATGCCTTCGGCAATGTCGAAAAGCACCACATCGCCAAGCTCTTTTAGCCCAGCCAGAAGCGCCAAAGTACCGCCGATATTACCAGCGCCAATAAGGGAGATTTTATTTCGTGCCATATCAATGAATTCCATAAATTGCAGGGAGAAATCGCACCACGCAATCTTTTGAGGCTATACCGCCCCGCGAAGCACGTATTTTTGGTGTACATAACTATGAAATAACATACAAGAACAAACCCGAAAAAACAGGACTTTGGCCAGATTAATGACGGGTCTTGACGACGGGTCTTTAGGCGCTGTCCTGCATCTTGCCACGCTTCGCCATTTCACCAAGCCGTGATGCGGTGCGGGCAAATTCAAATTGCCATTGATGGCCTTGATAAAGATTGCCAATTTCGGCATCGGCCGAAGCAATTAAAAACCGGCCACGATCATAAAGCGCATCAATCAACCACATAAAACGGCGGGCGACATTTTCATTGGCATCGGTAAATTTCGGAACATCGCTTACCACAAGACCGGCAAACCGCCCAGCAATGGCAAGATAGTCACGCGCGCCAAGCGGCACATCACACAGGCTGGCAAAACTGGCAAAACCAACATCACCCGCCGCGCGTTCGATGGTAATGTCGCGCCCAGCAACGCGAATCGTTTCAGCGGTGATTGCCGCGCCGCCAGCGAGCTTGTCAAAAGCCGATTCCAACTGCGGACGCGCCGTTTGTGACGGCACATGCCATGCTGGTAAATCAGCCAGAACCGCACCGCGCCAGTCAGTGCCATCATCAAGCTGGCACATCTCGCAGCGCTGTTTCAAAAGATCAATGAAGGGCAAAAACCGGTCGCGGTGAAGCCCGTCTTTATATAGATCATCGGCATGCCGGTTTGAGGTGGCAACAACAATGACACCGCGTTTCAACATGCCCGAAAATAGCCGCGCCAAAATCATCGCATCGGCAATATCGCGCACTTCCATTTCATCGAAACAAATCACCGCACCGCGCCGCGCCAAATCAGCAGCGGCCATTTCAATCGGATCATCAGCACCCTTGCTACGCGCCTCGTGAATCACATCTTGTGCCAGAACCATAAAATCATGGAAATGAAGCCGCCAAATGGCAGGCAGATTTGGCCGATCCAGACCTTGTGCGGCAACCGATTCATGGAACATATCCATCAGCATGGTTTTGCCGCGGCCAACCCCGCCATAGATATACAGCCCTTTGACTGGCGCTTGCGCAGGTGGCAAAATCCGGCCGAATAGGCTGCCCAAAATCTTGTCCAACATCTGGCGGATCACCATTGGCCATTTACGGCGCGGCAATGCGGCTGTCTGCAATCGGTCAATCAGCTGGTCAAGACGTAGGGCAATGGCTGCCTGTGCCGGATCGGTATGCAGGATTTTGGCAGCAATATTTGCCGCCAGTTTCTGGCTTGGGTAAAGGCGGTGGTCATTTTGGCCATTCGTCATAACGATTTACCAGCTTGTGACTTTGACCAAACCCTACGCCGGAAATTACCGTTGCGCCATCTCGCTTTTAATGCCAGCAATCGCCTTGCCTGGGTTCAATCCCTTTGGACAGGTTTTCGCGCAATTCATGATCGTATGGCAGCGATACAGCGAAAAGCTGTCATCAAGCGCGTCAAGCCGTTCGCGTTTTTGCTCATCACGGCTATCCGAAATCCAGCGATAGGCCTGCAACAAAACAGCCGGACCTAGATATTCATCACTATTCCACCAATAGCTTGGGCAAGCGGTCGAACAGCTAAAGCACAAAACACATTCCCACAAACCATCCAGCTTTTCCCGCTCGGCAGGTGATTGCCGACGCTCACCGCCATCAGCCACTTTGCTATCGTTTTTCAGCCAGGGTTCAATCGAGGTCAATTGCCGATAGGCATTGCTGAGATCGGGAACCAAATCCTTGACGACAGGCATATGCGGCAATGGATAGATTTTAACATCGCCTTTGACATCGCTGATGCTTTTCAAACACGCAAGCGTGTTGGTGCCATCAATATTCATCGAGCAAGAGCCACAAATTCCCTCGCGGCACGACCGGCGGAACGTAAGGCTGCTATCTTTTTCATTTTTGATTTTGATCAGCGCATCAAGCACCATTGGGCCGCAATCATCAAGATCAATTTCAAAAGAATCGATGCGCGGCTGCGCATCATCATCAGGTGACCAACGATAGATTTTAAAGGTTTTCACCTTTGCGGCATCAGCCAATGCCTTATAGGTGATGCCATCGGTGATCTGTGAATTTTTAGGCAATCGAAACTCGGCCATGATTCTTTCCTCGTCCTTACCTAGTACACGCGTGGGGCTGGCGGGATTGGGGCAACGTCATTGCTCAAAGTGGTCATCACAACATTGCGGTAATCCAGCTTTGACTTGTTTTGTTCGTCAAGCCACATGACTGTATGTTTCATCCATTTTTCATCATCGCGCTCGGGCCAATCTTCATGCGCATGCGCGCCGCGTGATTCCTGTCTTTGCTCGGCTGAACGGATGCTCACCAAGGCCTGACCCATCAGATTTTCTAGCTCAAGCGCCTCGATCAGATCAGTATTCCAGATTAGCGATTTATCAGCGACACCGATTTTTCCCATCTTGGCAGCAATCTGATCCATCGTCGCAACACCTGATTCGAGTGATTCGCTAGACCGGAAAACCGCCGCATGACGTTGCATCGCATGCTGCATTTCCAACCGGATTGACGCCGCGCTTAAGTCACCATCGGCATGCCGCATCCGGTCAAATCGGGCAAGCGCCTTATCGGTAGCTGATTGTGGTGCGCGTTTTGATGTGGCACCCGGTTTAACGATTTCATTTGCCCGATGCGCCGCAGCACGGCCAAACACAACGATATCAAGAAGCGAATTTGTGCCAAGACGATTGGCACCATGAACCGAAACACACGCCGCCTCGCCAATCGCCATCAGACCCGGCACAACCGCGTTCTGATCATCTTTGGTTGGCGCCAAAACCTCGCCATGATAATTGGTCGGAATACCGCCCATATTATAATGCACGGTTGGCAAAACCGGAATCGGCTCACGCGTGACGTCAACGCCGCAGAAAATCTTGGCAGTTTCGGTAATGCCCGGAAGCCGCGTATGAAGCGTATCTGGATCAATATGCTCGAGATGAAGCATGATGTGATCTTTGTTCGGGCCAACGCCGCGACCTTCGTTAATTTCAATGGTCATGGCACGGCTTACCACATCGCGACTTGCCAAAT